>Ga0209480_10003006_pt1 | contig 11181 bp, 8 predicted proteins | sample JI61114C2DNA_FD_187501 | JGI IMG/M metagenome (GOLD analysis project Ga0209480, IMG submission 187501) | Wastewater effluent complex algal communities from Wisconsin, to seasonally profile nutrient transformation and Carbon sequestration -... | ecosystem: Engineered > WWTP > Effluent > Algae...
CGTTGCCTGCAGCACCGGGGTATTGATCACTTCAAAGGTCTGACGCTTGGCGGCAACCTGGCCGAGACCGGTAGCGACCACGGTAACGCGCAAGGAATCACCCATCAATTCGTCGTAGACCGCACCAAAGATGATGTGTGCGTCTTCGGCCGCAAAGGCCTTGACGGTATTCATCACTTCGTTGACTTCCTTCATCTTCAGACCACCCTTGGCGGCGGTGATATTCACCAGCACGCCCTTGGCACCAGAAAGATTGACCCCTTCGAGCAGCGGCGAAGCCACCGCCTGCTCGGCAGCAATACGGGCGCGATCGACGCCGGCAGCGGCAGAGGAGCCCATCATGGCACGCCCCATTTCACCCATCACGGTACGGACGTCTTCAAAGTCGACGTTGACCAGCCCCGGGTAGGTAATGATTTCGGCAATACCGCCAACGGCATTTTTCAGCACATCGTCAGCCGCCTTGAAGCAATCGTCGACATCAGCGTCGTCGCCCATGACTTCCATCAGCTTGTCGTTAAGGATAACGATCAGCGAATCGACGTGCTTGGAGAATTCAGCGATACCGGCTTCGGCGGACTTCATCCGCTTGTTGCCTTCGAAGCTGAACGGCTTGGTCACCACACCAACGGTCAGAATACCCATTTCACGGGCAATTTCCGCAACCACCGGTGCTGCGCCAGTACCCGTGCCACCACCCATGCCGGCAGTAATGAAGGCCATATGCGCGCCTTCCAGGCTGGCGCGAATCTCGTCGCGGTGCGCCATGGCGGCTTCCTGGCCTTTTTCCGGCTTGGCACCGGCACCAAGGCCGGTCTTGCCGAGTGACAGTTTGCGCGACGCCGCATTGCGGCTGAGCGCCTGGGCATCGGTATTGGCGGCGATAAATTCAACGCCGTTAACACCTTCGTGAATCATGTGCTCGATGGCATTGCCACCAGCACCACCAACGCCAAACACCTTGATGATGGTGCCTGACTCTTCCTCTTTCTCAATAATCTCGAACATGACTACCTCCTCTGAAAAAACCGTTCAAAAACAAATCAAAAATTCTTGGCAAACCACGACTTCATGCCGTCGAAAACATCCTTGGCGCTCTGCTTTTCCTTGATCTTCTGGCCGCGTTTGCGTTGCGCCTGCGCTTCAAGCAGCAGACCGAAAGCAGTGGAAAAACGCGGGCTTTGCACGACATCCGCCAGACTGCCGTTGTATTTCGGGTTGCCGAGGCGAACCGGCATGTGGAAAATTTCCTCGCCCAACTCGACCATACCGGGCATCACGCTGGCGCCGCCGGTCAGCACGATGCCGGAAGACAATACCTCTTCGAACCCGGCACGGCGCAACTCGTGCTGGATCAACTCGTACAACTCCTCGACGCGCGGCTGAATGACGTCAGCCAGCGCACGCCGACTCAATTTGCGGCTCGGACGGTCATCGACCCCGGCCACTTCCATGTTTTCCGCAGCATCCGCCAGTTGCGACAGGGCGCAACCATATTTGCACTTGATATCCTCGGCTTCGCGGGTCGGTGTACGTAGCGCCATGGCGATATCGTTGGTGACCTGATCACCGGCAATTGGAATCACCGAGGTGTAACGGATGGCGCCCTGCGTCCACACCGCGATGTCGGTGGTGCCGCCACCGATATCGATCAGGCAAACGCCGAGATCCTTCTCATCCTCGGACAACACGGCATAGCTGGAGGCCAGCGGCTGCAACACCAGATCATTGACCTCCAGACCGCAGCGACGGACGCACTTGACGATATTCTGGGCCGCCGACACGGCACCGGTAACGATGTGCGTTTTCACTTCGAGACGCATGCCGCTCATGCCGATCGGCTCGCGGATACCGTCCTGGCCGTCGATGACAAATTCCTGAGTGAGGATGTGCAGAATTTCCTGATCGGCAGGAATCGGCATCGCCTTGGCAGTCTCGATGACGCGCTCGACATCGGTCGGCGTCACTTCCTTGTCTTTGATCGCCACCATCCCATTCGAGTTGAAGCTTTTGATGTGGCTGCCGGCAATCCCGGTGTAAACATCCTTGACCTTGCAGTCGGCCATCAACTCGACCTCTTGCACCACGCGACTGATGGTGTGCACGGTCTCTTCGATGTTGACCACGACCCCCTTCTTCAGGCCGCGCGAATCCTGCGACCCCATGCCAATAATGTTCAGATGGCCTTCCTGATTGATCTCGGCCACCAGCGCGACGATTTTCGACGTGCCGATATCCAGTCCGACCACCAGATCCTTATTCTCCCTGCTCATAGCTCTACTTCCCCTTCACTTCGCCCGCGACACGAATCGCGAAGCCATTCGGATACCGCAAATCCACCACAGACGGCCGCACCGCACGTTTGGCGATGAGCTCCGGATAGATCTCTATAAAGCGCTGCAGTCGAACGCCCACCGGCGACTTCGGCTGTTCGCGCCCCAAATCCACCAACATTCCTTGTTCCAGCTTGAGTTGCCAGGCCAGACGAGGTGACAAGATCAACTGCACCGGCCGTTCGCCGACCGCCTTGAAACTGCCGACCAACTCGCTGTAACGCTTCAGCACCTCCGGCGCGGTACCGGCCGGGCCAAATAACAGAGGCAGCGCCTCCAGTTCCTGATCGACCAACGTCGCGGCAAAAACCTCGCCAAAACTGTTGACCAACTCGCCCCGCCCCTCGCCCCAACGCGCGCTTGGACGATGCTCCTCGACCTTGACCTCGAGACGCGCCGGCCAGATCCGCCGCACTTCCACCTTGCGCACCCAGGGCAGCTTTTCCAGCGCGCTGCGCACGGACTCCAGATTCAGGCTGAAGAAATTTCCCTTCAATGCCGAGGGCAGAATTTGCTCGACCTCCAGGCGCCGCGTATGCGGCAGCGCCTCGGCAAAGACCACCTGACGCACCGGCAAAGACGGCACGCGCACCACCCAGACCGCTGCCGCAGCCAGCAATGCAGCGCCCGCGACCAGAATCAGCAGGTCGGCGATTGCATTCAGCAGGTGCGGTTTGTTCCACATTCATTGCCTCAGTCGTTGGCAGCCAGTTCGAGGACACGACGAACCAGTGTCGGGTAGTCCATTCCACTGACCCGTGCCGCCATCGGGACCAGTGAATGGTCGGTCATGCCGGGGGCCGTATTTACCTCGAGGAAAAAATGGTTGCCATCTTCGTCCATCAGGAAATCAACCCGTCCCCAACCGCGCCCGCCGAGAATACGAAAGGCTTCCAGCGCGCCCTTGCGGATTTCCATCTCTTTGGCTTCGCTCAAGCCACAGGGGCAGAGGTAACGCGTATCGTCACGGTTGTATTTGGCTTCGTAGTCGTACCAGTCGGTGGCCGGCTCGATCTTGATGATCGGCAGAGCCACCATGTCAGCCCCTTTGCCGATGATGCCGACGGTGTACTCACCGCCCATGACACCCTTTTCAGCAATCACCAGCGAGTCATACTTGGCGGCTTCGGCATACGCCAGATGCAGCGTTTCGCGCTCCTTTACCTTGCTGATACCAATCGATGAACCTTCATGTGCCGGCTTGACGAAAATCGGCAGGCCGAGTTCTTCTTCGATATCGGCGAAATCCGTATCAGCAGTCAGCAAGGCGTATTCCGGCACCGGCAAACCGGCGGCCTGCCACAACAGTTTGGTGCGGAACTTGTCCATACCCAGTGCCGAAGCCATGACGCCGGAACCAGTGTAGGGGATGTGCATCAACTCCAGCGCGCCCTGTATCGTGCCATCCTCGCCGTGGCGTCCGTGCAGTGCGATGAAGGCGCGCTCGTAGCCCTTGAGCGCGTCAAGCGGTTGCTCGGCCGGATCAAAGGGGTGGGCATCGATGCCCTGCCCGAGCAGCGCGGCGAGTACGCGCGAACCGCTGTTGAGAGACACTTCACGCTCGGCAGATGTACCACCAAAGAGAACTGCGACTTTACCGAAACCGCTCATTTGAACTCCACTACCTTACCCGGGACGGCACCGATGGAACCGGCGCCCATGCACAACACCACATCGCCGTCACGGGCGACATCCATGATCGTTTGCGGCATCGCCGCGATATCTTCAACAAAGACCGGCTCGACCTTACCGATCACGCGCAGGGCACGGGCCAGCGAACGGCCATCGGCAGCAACAATCGGCGCTTCGCCGGCGGCATAAATTTCTGACAACAAAAGCGCGTCGACCGTGGATAACACTTTGACGAAATCCTCAAAGCAATCGCGCGTCCGCGTATAGCGGTGCGGCTGGAAGGCCAGTACCAGGCGACGACCAGGGAAGGCGCCACGCGCGGCAGCCAGCGTCGCCGCCATCTCGACCGGGTGATGGCCGTAGTCATCGACCAGCGTAAAACTACCGCCGGCCGCTAGAGCCACTTCGCCATAGCGCTGGAAGCGGCGGCCAACCCCTTTGAATTCTGCCAGCGCCTTGACGATGGCTGCATCGGAAACCTGCACTTCGGTGGCCACGGCGATGGCCGCCAAGGCATTCAGCACATTGTGCAGGCCCGGCGTATTGAGCGTGATCGACAGGCGCGAGACCGAGCCATTGACCCGCACACAATCAAAACGCATCTGGCCGTTGTCGGCGACGATGTTCTCGGCGTAGAAATTACAGTTCGGCGACAGGCCGTAGGTGACGATCTGCTTGGAAATCTGCGGCATGATGGCGCGCACGTTGGGGTCGTCGCCACAGAGGACGGCCACACCGTAGAATGGCAGGCGGCTGAGGAAATCGACGAAGGCGCCTTTGAGGCGCTCGAAGTCGTGGCCGTAGGTTTCCATGTGGTCAGCATCAATGTTGGTAACCACTGAAATAACCGGCGACAGGAAGAGGAAGGATGCATCGGACTCGTCGGCCTCGGCGACGATGAAGTCACCACTGCCGAGACGGGCATTGGCACCGGCCGCATTCAGACGACCACCGATGACGAAGGTCGGGTCGATACCACCTTCGGCCAGAATACTGGCAACCAGGCTGGTCGTCGTCGTTTTACCATGCGTCCCGGCGATGGCGATGCCGCGCTTGAGGCGCATCAGTTCGGCCAGCATCTGGGCGCGCGGGACAATTGGAACATGGCGCTCGCGGGCCGCGATGACTTCCCGGTTATCCGCCTTGACCGCGGTCGAGACGACCACCGCATCCGCTCCGGCCGCATTCTCGGCGGCATGACCGATCATCACGCGGACGCCCTCGCCTTCGAGGCGGCGCGTTGTGGCGCTGGCTGCAATATCCGAACCACTGACCGAGTAGCCTAGGTGGGCGAGCACTTCGGCAATGCCGCTCATGCCCGACCCGCCGACGCCAACAAAATGGATGTGTTTTACCTTGTGTTTCATTTCGCACTCTCCGCGCAGATGTTCGCCACTTCTTCGGTGGCATCGGGCTTGGCCAGACTGCGGGCCTTTTCGGCCATTTCGAGCAGTTGGCTGCGGCTGTAATTCCGGATCAAGGCAATCGCCTCAGGGGTCAATTCGTTTTGCGGCAGCAGAAAAGCGCCACCGACGTTAACCAAAAATCGCGCATTGCCGGTCTGGTGATCATCCACCGCATGAGGGAAAGGCACCAGAATGCTGGCCACGCCAGCAGCGGCCAACTCTGCTACGGTCAACGCGCCAGAGCGACAAATAACCAGGTCAGCCCATTCGTAGGCACCGGCCATATCCTCAATGAAGGAAACACAATGGGCCTGAACGCCGACTGCCGCGTAGTTGGCCTTCAGGGCCTCCAGGTGTTTTTCACCCGCCTGGTGAACAATTTGTGGCTGCTCGTTTTCGCCAAGCAAGGCCATGCCTTGCGGCACCATCTCATTCAATACCTGAGCCCCGAGGCTGCCGCCAATAACCAGCAAGCGCAAGGCACCACTACGTTCAGCAAAACGCTCAGCCGGTGGCGCTATTTTGGCGATTTCCGGGCGTACCGGATTACCGGCCCAGACGCCTTTGCTCAGGACTTCCGGGAATCCGGTCGCAATTTTGTCGGCAACACCGGCCAGGACACGGTTGGCCAAACCCGCAACTGAGTTTTGCTCATGCACCACCAGCGGCTTGCCGAACAGGGAAGCCATCATGCCCCCCGGGAAAGTGATGTAGCCGCCCATGCCCAGCACGACATCGGGCTGCACCAGGCGAATGGCCTTCTGTGCCTGCCAGAAACCTTTGAGCAGATTGAGCGGCAACAACAGTTTGCGCAGCAGGCCCTTGCCGCGCAGCGCAGCAAACTTGACCCAGACCATTTCAAAACCGTGCTGCGGCACCAGACGCGCCTCCATGCCGTCCGGATTACCAAGCCAAACCACGCGCCAGCCGCGCTCGCGCATCTTTTCGGCAACCGCCAGGGCCGGGAAGATATGTCCGCCTGTGCCGCCGGCCATGACCAGAATAGTGCGGTTCATAGCTGGCCCCCGCGCATCAACTGTCTATTCTCCCAATCAACGCGGAGCAGAATGGCCAGCGCCACGCAGTTGGCGAAGATGCCTGAGCCACCAAAGCTCATCAGCGGCAGGGTCAGGCCCTTGGTTGGCAAAAGACCCATATTGACGCCCATGTTGATAAAGGACTGCACGCCGATCCAGATCCCCAAGCCCATGGCGACCAGTGCCGGGTAGAGCCGATCGAGCTGCACGCACTGACGACCGATGGCGAAGGCGCGCTGAACAACCAGCGCAAACAAGGCAATTACCGCCAGCACGCCGAAGAAACCGAGTTCCTCGGCAATTACCGCCATCAGGAAGTCGGTATGTGCTTCCGGCAGGTAAAACAGTTTTTCGACGCTGGCGCCCAGACCGACACCGAACAACTCACCGCGTCCGAAGGCGATCAGTGAATGCGATAGCTGATAACCACGACCAAAGGCGTCGGCCCAGGGGTCCATGAAGCCGAAGACGCGGTCACGCCGATAGGGCGAAACGATAATCATGACGGCGAAGGCAATCAGCAAACCGACGATGAGTAGCGCGAAGAGGCGCGCCTTCAGACCACCCAGGAAGAGGATACCCATGGCGATCGCGATGATGACGACGAAGGCGCCAAAGTCCGGCTCCTTGAGCAACAGCATGCCGACTATGGCCATGGCCCCGAACATCGGCAGAAAAGCCTGCTTGAGGTCATGCATGACGTTGATTTTGCGCACCGTGTAATCGGCGGCGTAGAGCACGGCAAACAACTTCATCAGCTCGGACGGCTGCAGGTTGGCAAAACCGAGCGGCAACCAGCGCCGGGCGCCATTGACGTCCTTGCCGAGACCGGGAATGAGGACCAGCGCGAGCAGCACGACGCCGGCCATGAACAGATAAGGCGAGTATTTCTGCCACAGGCTGAGCGGCACTTGAAAGGCCACCGCGGCCGCGACCATGCCGATGCACAGGAATACTCCGTGGCGCACCAGATAGTAGGCGGGTTGATGACCGGTAAAGCGCCCACCTTCGGCTATCGCGATGGACGATGAATAGACCATCACCAGGCCGGTGAACAACAGGATAAGGACACTCCACAGCAGGGCATAGTCGATTTCGTCAACCTGGCGGCGCGGCGCATCGAGGGCTTTGATCATCATGATGCAAGCCCCTGCACCGCATCGATGAAAGCCTGCGCCCGATGCGCGTAGTTGCGGTACATATCAAGGCTGGCACAGGCCGGTGAGAGCAGCACGCAATCACCTGACTCTGCTTGGGCGGCCAGCCAGCGCACGGCGTCGGCCATATCGCCCAAAATCCGGGTCGGTACGCCACTACCTTCAAGCGCCATACCAATTGCAGCGGCATCGCGGCCGATCAGCGCGACAGCACGACCATGCTTTTCGAGAGCGGCCTTGAGCGGCGAAAAATCCTGCCCCTTGCCGTCACCACCAAGGACGATGGCGACCTTGCGGCCCATGCCTTCGATGGCGGCCAGGGTGGCGCCGACATTGGTGCCTTTGGAGTCGTCGACATAAAGGACGCCGTCGATTTCGGCGACGGTTTCAACGCGGTGCGGCAAGCCGGCGAAAGACTTGAGCGGTTCGATCAAGCGGGAAGACTCAACCCCAAGCGCTTCGCACAAGGCCAGCGCCGCCATGGCGTTGGCCGCATTGTGCAAACCAGCCAGTTTCAGCGCGTTAACCGCAACCAAGGCTTGCTTGCCTTTGCAGATCGCTCCATCGGCCAGACCGAAATCGAGGGCGCGTGGTGCAGCATTGAGCCCGAAGGTGACAATTTTTCGCCCGCAACGGCCATTGGCCATCGACCAGTCATCGTCACGATTGAGGACCATGATGCCCTTGCCCTTGAACACCCGCGACTTGGCGGCCGAGTATTCGGACAGGCTGCCGTCGTAACGATCAAGGTGGTCTTCGGAGATATTGAGCACCGTCGCGGCAGCGGCATTGAGACGATGCGTCGTTTCGAGCTGGAAGCTTGACAGCTCGACGACCCAGACTTTCGGCAAAACGCCGGCATCCTGCGCATCCATCAGCGCATCAAGCGCTGATGGAGAGATGTTGCCGCAGGCAATGGCCGTAACGCCAGCGCCGTTCAGCAGATGGGCGGTCAAGGCGGTGGTCGTCGTCTTGCCATTGCTGCCGGTGATGGCAATGATCTGCGACCCGGGCACCTGTTCGCGTACGCCGGCGGCAAACAGCTCAATTTCCGAGACGATTGGGACGTCGACCGCAACAATCTGCGGCGTCGCCTTGGGCACGCCCGGCGACAAGGCAACGAAGTCGATTCCGGCAAAGGTGGCGTCGGCAAACGGGCCAGCAATAACTTCCGCCTGCGGTGCAACACGGGTCAGCGCGTCAAGATTGGGCGGGTTGTCACGCGAATCGGCGACGCGGACCAACGCGCCCTGGCGATGCAGCCACTTGGCCATCGCCAGTCCGGACTCACCGAGTCCGACAACCAGAACGCGTTTGCCCTTGAGTTCCATCAGCGCAACTTCAACGAAGAGAGCCCGACCAGCACGAGCATGATGGTGATGATCCAGAAGCGAACGACGACCTGCGTCTCCTTCCAGCCAGTTTGTTCAAAGTGGTGGTGCAGCGGCGCCATGCGCAGGATGCGGCGGCCCTCGCCGAATTTCTTCTTGGTGTATTTGAAGTAGCTGACCTGCAACATGACCGACAGGGTTTCGACGACGAAGACACCACCCATGATCAGCAGCACGATTTCCTGACGCAGGATGACGGCGACGGTGCCAAGCGCGGCGCCGAGCGACAGCGCGCCAACATCGCCCATGAAGACTTCGGCCGGATAGGCGTTGAACCACAGGAAGCCGAGACCGGCCCCGGCAATTGCCCCAAGCAGGATGCACAGTTCGCCGGCACCCGGCACGTAAGGGATGAACAGATATTTCGCCAGCACGGCGTGGCCGGTAACGTAGGCAAAAATGGCGAAGGCGGCAGCAATCATCACCGTCGGCATGATGGCCAGGCCATCCAGGCCATCGGTCAGATTCACCGCGTTGCTGGTGCCGACGATGACAAAGTAAGTCAGGGTGATGAAACCAATGATCCCCAGCGGGTAGGCAATCGTCTTGAAGAAGGGAACAATCAGCTCGGTTTGCGCACCAGACTTGGCCGAGTAAGCCAGAAACAGCGCAGCGCCCAGACCCAGCACAGACTGCCACAGGTATTTCCAGCCAGCCGACAAACCTTTCGGGTCGCGGTAAACCACTTTCTTCCAGTCGTCGTACCAGCCGACGATGCCAAAGCCCAAGGTAACGACCAGCACGGTCCACACGTACTTATTGCTCAAATCACCCCACAACAAGGTGGTGATACCGATGGAAATCAGGATCAAGACGCCGCCCATGGTCGGTGTACCGGACTTAACCAGATGCGTCTGCGGACCATCGGTACGCACCGCCTGACCAATCTTTTTCTCGGCCAGCCAGCGAATGACCCGCGGGCCGGCAGCGAAAGAAATCAACAAGGCGGTCATCGTCGCCAGCACGGTGCGCAGCGTAATGTAGTTGAAGACGTTAAAGAAGCGAACGTCCTGAGCCAGCCATTGGGCCAATGCGAGCAGCATCAGTTTTTCTCCTCGGGGACGACGGGTGCTGCCAGTGCATCGGCCACTCGTTCCATTTTCATAAAGCGCGATCCCTTGATCAACACGGTAGTTTCTGGCCCCAATTCCTTGTCGACCGCAGCAATCAGCTTTTCAATATTGCAAAAATGCCTGGCCCCTTCGCCAAAGTTACGCACCGCCTGCTGAGCGGCATCACCGAGGGCAAACAGACGGTCGATGCCCTGGCTTTTGGCATAACCGCCAATTTCATCGTGATACTGGCCGCTGGCCTCGCCAATTTCACCCATGTCACCCAGGACCAGCAATTTGCGGCCGATGGTGGCGGCCAGGACATCAATCCCGGCCCGTACTGAATCCGGGTTGGCGTTGTAGGTATCGTCGAGCAGCTCGGCCCCCTTGTTGCCGGCGCGGCGTTGCAAACGCCCCTTGACTCCGGCAAAACCTTCCAGCCCGGCGACCACAGCACTCAAGGGAACCCCGGCGGCGAGACAGGCAGCGGCGGCAGCTACTGCATTGCGCGCGTTGTGGCGCCCGGGAACCAGCAAGCGAATGGCCGCTTCACCCTCGACGGCACTCAACTCGAGCGCCGTCTCCAGGCCATGCTGGCGCACCGTGCCGTGCACATCAGCGGCATGATCAATGCCAAAGCTGCGGACCTGATGCGGTGCCGCCATCTCGCACCAGAGGGCACCATAGCTGTCATCGACATTGATCACCGCAACACCCGCTGACTGCAGACCGCCAAAGATGCTGCCCTTTTCCCGGGCCACCTCATCCATGTCACCCATACCTTCGAGATGGGCGCGCTGCGCATTGGTCAGGAGCGCGACAGTCGGCGCACCAATCTCGGCCAGATAGGCAATTTCACCCGGATGATTCATGCCCATTTCAATGACGGCAGCCCGATGTGTGGTGTTCATTCCCAGCAGGGTCTGCGGCAAACCAATGTCGTTGTTCAGGTTGCCGCGCGTCGCCAGAACGTCGTCGCCAAACTGCGCCTTGAGAATGGCGGCAATCATTTCCTTGGTCGTTGTCTTGCCATTGGAGCCGGTCACGGCAATCACCGGCAGCGTGAAACTGGCGCGCCAGGCAGCGGCGAGACGCCCCAGGGCGAGCCGGGTATCGGCGACGACAACCGCTGAAACGCCAGCCGGCAGCTTGTTTTCGTCAGCCACCATCAAT
>Ga0209480_10003008_pt1 | contig 11179 bp, 6 predicted proteins | sample JI61114C2DNA_FD_187501 | JGI IMG/M metagenome (GOLD analysis project Ga0209480, IMG submission 187501) | Wastewater effluent complex algal communities from Wisconsin, to seasonally profile nutrient transformation and Carbon sequestration -... | ecosystem: Engineered > WWTP > Effluent > Algae...
TATAAAACATTAATCGAAATGCGTTATTTTGAAGAACTGAGTTATGAAGAAATAGCAGAAAAACTCAATATGCCGCTCGGCACAGTAAAAGCCCAACTTTTTCGCGCACGAAATTTTCTTTACGAATCACTCGCCGAAAGAAAAGGGAGGATTTGATATTGAAATTGGTTTGAAATTATAAAATGACATGCTACTATCTTGCCATCACCAAAGGGTTGCATTTTACTCTTCAAATTATTTTTTCCGGCTTTATTATCCGCACAAATTTAAACTATATTTAAATAGGAAATTAAAATCATCTTTGTATTTGCTCTGTGTTAATTCTCTTTAGTGTTCGGCTGTTTGGTTTATTTATCACTATCTCCGCCTCTCCCCACAAACCATACAATCCGCGTGAACCAAAAACAACTCCGATGCAAACAACATTTAATAATCACCGGCAACTAAATCGCAAAGAACTGCAAACACCAATCCTGCAAATTACCCCTCCAAATAATCTCTCAAATATTCAAACTCACTTCCCAGGTTACCATTAACGGTTATACTGGCATCATTTATCATCCTGGAATTTTCTTTGAACAATTCATCCCACACCGATTTAATCAATAATGAACCAAATTCTTCACTTGCACTTCTAGGTAATTCATTCGGTAAATTATCAATTGCCATAATATCAATTGATTCAGGAATATAAGGTGCTATTTCTAACTCGGTATTTACATCATATCCGTAAACAGGTTCGTTAATGGTGGTAGACCGTATAGTTGCAGGCACACCTCCGTTTACGTCACAGCTTACATCTGCAATAACTTTAATTCGCCAATTTGGATTGCGCATGTCTTCTTTTGAAAATAATTGAGGCGCAGCTGGACTCCAAAAAATACAATTAATCAGGACATCACATTTATTCATAAAATAATTAAATGTGCATTTATATAATTCCGGATGATGATGGAATTCATTTTTATTAAATTCGCCATCGCTTTTGCGGTCGTATAAATCGTCACTATCTAAAACACAATATACCGCTTCATTAAATTCATAATTTAAAAACTCATCTTTGGTAACACGTTTTAATTTTATGTCATCCAAAAACTCAACAGCTCCTTTACCAACTCTACCGGTGCCTGTGACAACAATTTTCACATTCGGAATTTTTAATCCTTTGTATTGAAATTTTAATTCATGGTAATCGCGACAATCTTTAGCACGTTTTAAATGTTCTTCATCAATACGTTGTCCTAAAGTCCACAATGCATTATGTGCACCAATAATACCTGCCCAACGTCCAAATGCAATTACCCGAATGCCATGTGCATCTTTTAAACATTCATAATCTATCATTCGGATATTTTTTTTCACCAATTGTTGCAACAACTTTCTGTTTTGTGGTTGTTTTTTAATTGTGTGAGAAAAAAACAGGTATGTTTTATCCGGAATAAGTAAATCGTAAGGCACTTCTTTTACACCCATTATGATATCACAGTCTCGCAAGTCCTCTTGTAAAGTAATACCGGCATCTTCAAATTCATAATCGGCAAAGCAACGTCCTTTACTCGGTTGCACTACAATATCGATTTCAGGAAAACTGGATTTTAATTGTTGAATTTGACTTGGAATTATCGGTATACGGGCATCCGGCGGAAATTTCGCCTCGCGTAAAATGCCTATCTTCTTAACTTTCATAATTGGCGTAAAGATAAGCGCTTAATCTTAAGGCAAAAATGACATCTGTCTGTTTCACACTTAAAACAGACCGAATTGGCCTGATTATGCCATCAAAAGGCTAATTTTTAACAAATACCCTGCGATAATTAATCGCATTGGTTTGCATCACGGCAACATAAATTCCTTTCGGAAATGTAGTGGTATTAATGGTAGCTGATTTTGATTGAATAGCTTCGTTAAATATCATTTTTCCATCTGCCGCATAAATGGCTAAATCACTGATGATTTGATCCGATTGTATGGTAACAAATTCATTTGCCGGATTGGGATAAACACGAAATTGAGGTACTTTTTGTTCAATTACAGCCACATTCGTATCCACATTCCCTGAAGTATCAGCTACATATTCAAAAACGTAATTCGCAACCAAAGGAATATGGTCAGAACTCATATATAACGCATTGGCCAGCGATGCACTTACAACTGCATTTGGCAAATCGTTCATGGCATCATCAAAATGCGCTCCATCGTTTCCTATTGCGTGATAAGTGCCTGCTACCATAGTCATTCCACCCATATCTTCAATGGCCTGACTATGCAACATCATATCAAAACGGTCGTCTAAACCACCTGTTGAACCACCACCAAAACTTTCAATTCGTGTGCTTTGGGTGTGGTAAGGTGCATTGGATGAATTGTTCCAATTAGTGGTGAGTAAACCATCCAAAGGGTCAAGTACATACCCTGAATTATCCTGATCCAATAATGCAATATATGCGTCTTCGTTAGAATCGTAAATATTAAAATCGCCAACTATTAAAAAGTTAGTGGTGTCGGGCAACAAATCGGTGACTTTTCGCAAACTATCCACTTCTCGTTTTCGCTGATCGGCATTTGTACCTCCACTGCTGGCTTTTAGGTGTAAGGAATAAAAATAAATTTCTTCGCCGCTGGCTATATGTTTTAATTGGAATTCATTGATGTCCCGTAACTCAGTGGTAATAGGTGTATTGGTTATAAATGCAAACTTATCTTTCCTAAAATAAATACCATTATCGGTATCGAAACTATTGATAAAAGTACCCATGGCATAATTAGTATCTACTTTATATACCACCGAATCGAAAAAACGAATTGCACCGGATAGTTCTATTAATTCCTGCACAATAAGTATATCCGGATGCATGGAATCAACTACTTCAAATAAGTATTGTTCTTTGTCGTTCCCCGTGTTGTCAAAATTCAACACATTATAGGTCATAAATTTACAGGTATCCCACCGCACTTCCTGAGCCTTAGCTGCATAGCCCAATACCCACAACATCAAAATCAGCCCTGTTTTTTTCATCATTATACAAAGATGCTAAAATGTATGGTAAAAATGGCCCTAGGACTTCAATTTTGAGCTTACAGCAAGCATTATTAGTACTTGCTTAACGCTTAGATAAAACAGGTGCATTCCTGACAAAATTTCACCTGCAGGCCACAACACCGCCTGAACCCTCCTCCTCATTTATTATCTTTGCCCCCTCAATTATGGAAATTTCTAAAACATATAATCCCGCAGAAATAGAGAAGAAGTGGTATCAGCATTGGCTTGACAAACGTTACTTCCATTCAGAACCCGACAATCGTGAGGCTTTTACCATTGTGATTCCCCCTCCAAACGTAACAGGAGTGCTGCATATGGGCCATGTGTTAAACAATACCATTCAGGATGTGCTCATTCGCCGTGCCCGCATGCAGGGGAAAAATGCGTGTTGGGTACCCGGAACCGACCATGCTTCGATTGCTACGGAAGCTAAGGTAGTAAAAATGTTGCGCGACCAGGGCATCAAAAAATCCAGCCTTAGCCGTGATAAGTTTTTAGAACATGCCTGGGTTTGGAAAGAAAAATATGGCGGTATCATTCTTCAGCAATTAAAAGAATTAGGTTGCAGCTGCGACTGGGACCGCACATCCTTCACCATGGATGAAAATTATTATGATGATGTAATTAATGTGTTTATCGATTTATACGAAAAGGGATTTATTTACCGCGGACTTCGTATGGTAAATTGGGACCCTGAAGCACAAACTGCAGTTAGTAATGAAGAAGTTATTTATAAAGATGTAACCTCAAAATTACATTACGTAAAATATCAAATTAAAGGCGATAACGATTATATCACCATTGCAACCACCAGACCGGAAACAATTTTAGGTGATACAGCAATTTGTGTGCACCCTGATGACGAACGGTTTCAATCCTATATCGGAAAAAGGGTATTAGTGCCGATTATCAACCGTGAAATTCCAATTATTGCCGATGCTTATGTTGATCGTGAATTTGGAACCGGAGCATTAAAAATTACACCTGCTCATGATGTTAATGACTACGAAATTGGATTACGACACAATTTAGCGGTGATTGATATTTTTAATGATAATGGCACATTAAATGAAAATGCGCAAATATTAATTGGTGAAGACAGAAAAGTGGCCCGCAAAAAAATGGTGGAGCTCATGGAAGAAAGTGGCCATTTAATTAAAATTGAGGACCTGAAAAACAGTGTCGGATTTTCTGAAAGAACCGATGCCATGATAGAGCCAAAATTAAGTATGCAATGGTTTATTCGCATGAAAGAAATTTCGAAACCTGCATATGAAAATGTGGTAAATGGCAATATCAAACTCCATCCCGATAAATTCATCAATACCTATAAACATTGGATGGAAAATGTAAAGGATTGGTGTATTAGTCGCCAGTTATGGTGGGGACAAAGAATACCTGCATGGTATACAGAAAACGGAGATTTTGTTGTGGCAAAAACGGAAGCAGAAGCTATCCGGAAATTCGCTGAAAAAAATATTACTTATACCACTATTCGCCAGGATGAAGATGTACTCGATACCTGGGCCAGCAGCTGGTTGTGGCCGATAACCGTATTCGACGGATTAAAAAATCCGGATAATAAAGATATTCAATATTATTACCCAACTCAGGTATTAGTAACGGCACCGGAAATTTTGTTTTTCTGGGTAGCAAGAATGATTATTGCCGGGTATGAATATAAAAATGAAAAACCTTTCAGCGATGTTTATTTGACAGGAATTGTTCGCGATAAACAGCGCAGAAAAATGAGCAAAAGTTTAGGTAATTCACCTGACCCACTTGATTTAATTGCACAATACGGTGCCGATGCAATACGTATGGGAATTTTATTGTGTTCTCCTGCCGGTAATGATATTATTTATGATGATAAACTGATTGAGCAGGGCAGGAACTTTAATAACAAACTCTGGAACGTTTTACGTTTAATTAAAGGCTGGGAAATATCAGGGGAAAATAATCCGGAAAATACCGCAGCAATTGAGTGGTTTGAATCTAAATTAAATCACACTATCGCAACCATTGATGATCACTTCACTAATTTTAGAATTAGTGATGCATTAATGACCTTATATAATTTTATTTGGGATGATTTCTGCTCATGGTATCTTGAATTTGTTAAACCCGAATTTGGTAAACCAATCGACAAAAACAGTTACGATAAAACCATTGGATTTTTTGAACAATGCCTCGTTTTATTACATCCTTATATGCCTTTTATAACTGAAGAGTTATATCATTTATTACAAGACAGAAATGCCGGTGATGACATCATTATGGCTCAATTGCCTAAAGGCGGAGCAACCAATGAAAATTTAATTGAAACCGGTGAAGCAGTAAAAGATATTATTTCTAAAGTACGAGATATTCGTGCAAAAAATAATATGAGTCCTAAAGAACCGGTGCCTTTATATATGGATGGTAGTTTAGATGTGTATAATGCATTTAAATCTATCATAACTAAAATGGCAAACTTGAGTGCTTTTGAAGCTACTGCAACAGAAATACCTGGTGCAATTACGTTTTTGCGTGGTACACAACAATGTTTTGTTACTATTAATGTAGCGATAGATGTTGAAGAGGAAAAGAAAAAATTACAAGAACAAATTGCCTATCAGCAAGGATTTTTAATTAGCGTAGATAAAAAACTCAGCAACGAAAAATTTGTTGCCAGCGCTCCTGCACAGGTAGTAGAAATGGAAAAAAAGAAACGCGCCGATGCAGAAGAAAAAATAAAAATGCTGGAAATCAGTTTGAAAAATTTAAACTAATTACGAATTAGCAACAAAAGAATTCAAGCAGCGAAACTATTTAGATGTTTTACTGTTAGGTAACATATACACCTTATCTAACATTTGTGAAGCATTTCCACATGTTTGGTGTTTTATGTCACCTTAAACTAAATTTATTCACTGTAATTTTGCACCTTAAACTAACCTAAACCAATACATATTATGAAAAAAGGATTCCTTGCCGTAATGGCAATAACAACTGCACTTTTTGTTACTTCATGTGGCAAAAAAGGTGGCTTAAGCGAAGAAACGAAAGCTGCCATGCAAACATTTGAAACAAATTGGAAAGCAACCGAAGGCAATATGACTGCCATGGGAACAACCATGACAACAGCTTTTGGTGAAATGACTACCATGATGGCTGCAAATGATGCTATGGACATGACCAAATTAAAACCTGCAACCAAAGCCAGCGTAGACTCTATGTTGACTATGTGCACTATGATTAAAGGTCAAATGGAAAAAATGAAAGGCGATTACTCTGCTGCCATGACTCAATGGGCTACAGATGCAACTGCTTATGCAGATTGGAAGAAAAAAGCACAGGAAGAAAAATTAGCTGATGCTGATTTTAAAGCTGAAATTGATAATACCTGGACTGCTAAATTAGCTACTTACAACGATCAATTAGTAGCTATGAACGAGGCGTTAACTGGCATTCAGGCTGCTTGCAAATCAAGCTGCGATGCGATTACCGGTATGGTAGCACCAGTTAAATAAACTACTTTCACCTAATTGTAAAGGCATTCACTTTTGTGAATGCCTTTCTTTTTTTTGCGAAAATCAATAATCTTGCACTGTCGTATGTTCAAAATTCCGTAACGTTTCCCTTTTAGGAGCTTTACTTTTAACGAAAATTCATAACATGAAGATTACCTACACCTTAATTTGCCTGCTTTTACCGCTATTCCTGTTTTCCCAAAATGTTACCCAAACCGTTCGCGGGCACGTGAGCGACAAAGATTCTAAATTTCCTGTTCTTGGTGCTACTGTATTAGTTTATGCTGATTCGGTTATGGTCGGTGGGGCTGTAAGTGACGAAAGTGGCGATTTCAGAGTAACCAATGTTCCGGTTGGTCGTGTGAATATGGTATTTAGAAGTGTCGGGTATACAGATTTGCCGATTAATAATTTAATTATTACCGGAGGGAAAGAAGTTATTTTAAATGTGGAATTGGAAGAGCAGACCATTTTATTGGAGGGATTGGAAATTAAAGCCTATCAGGATAAACGTGAAGTAAATAATGAAATGGCCGTTGTTAGCGTGCGCACGTTTAGTGTAGAAGAAACCGACCGATATGCAGGAAGCCGTGGTGACCCTGCACGAATGGCGAGCAATTTTGCCGGTGTGCAAGGTGCAGACGATTCACGTAATGACATTGTAGTTAGAGGTAATTCTCCAATTGGAGTGCTTTGGCGTTTAGAAGGTGTTGACATTCCTAATCCCAACCATTTTGCCATTGCAGGAACAACGGGCGGACCTGTTTCAATTATCAATAATAAATACCTTAGCAATTCCGACTTTTTTACCGGCGCATTTCCTGCGGAATATGGTAATTCTATTGCAGGTGTTTTTGATTTAAATATGCGTCGTGGAAATAATGAACAACACGAATTTAGCGGACAACTTGGATTTTTAGGTACAGAATTATTTGCCGAAGGCCCGATTAATAAAAGTAAAAAATCATCATACCTCGGCAGCTTCCGATATTCAACATTACAGTTATTCCAGTTTATGAATTTGAGTATAGGTACTTCTGCAGTACCTAATTATTTTGATGGTGGTGTTAAATTATCCTTCCCCAAAGGAACAAGTATTATTAATGTTTTTGCTATAGGTGGAAAGAGTAATATCGACATTTTAGTTAGTGAATATTCTAAAGCAGAAACCGAATTGTATGGCGATAGTGACCGCGACCAATATTTTGGTACCAGCATGGCAGTTGCAGGCGTTTCTTATGGTATGCAACTTAACCCTAAAGCTTATGGAAAGGCTGTTGTAGCCTATTCCTGGCAAGAAAATCACGCCAATCATATTTTAGTTTACCGCGATACGCTTTTTGAAATAGACTCCATGGTGCCAAATATGAATTATAGTTATAAGGACCAAAAAATAACAGCGTTATATCACTTGAATTACAAAGTAAATAACCGTCATAGCTTTAAAGCAGGCGTGAGTGCAGAACAATATATGTATAACCATATTGATTCTAATTTGAATTTATTTACCTGGAATTTTGATAACCGTTACGACTATACTGATAATGCATTATTAATGCAGGCATTTTTTCAATGGAAATATAAAGCAGCAGAAAAACTGGTGGTTAACGGCGGTTTGCATGGTCAAGTATTTACTATGAATGCCAATAGTAAATCGATTGAACCACGTATAGGATTAAGTTATACCCTTACCGAAAAATCTTCACTTAATTTCGGAGCCGGTTTGCATAGTCAGATGTTACCGAGTTATCAATATACGTATCAGCAAATACAACCGGATAATTCATTTTTATTAATTAATGAAGACGTAGGATTTATTAGAAGCTTTCATAGTGTGTTAGGATATGATCAGATGTTGGGGAAAAATTTCCGCCTGAAAATGGAAACGTATTTCCAATATTTATACGATGTGCCTGTTGAGGTGCAACCATCAGCTTTTTCTTTAGCTAACGAAGGAAGTGGCTTCTCTCGCTTTTTCCCTGATTCGTTACAAAATACAGGAACCGGAAAAAATTATGGTGTTGAATTAACACTGGAGAAATTTTTTAGCAATCACTTCTTTTTCCTGGCTACGGGTTCGTTATATAATTCATTATATGTTGGTTCAGATGGCATTGAACGCAAAACCGATTTTAACGGCTCCTACGCTGCGAATTTACTCGGCGGGTATGAATTGACGATCAGCGATAGGAACGTGATTACAACAGGCATTAAAATGACTTATGCAGGTGGTAAACTTTCAACACCTGTCGACACTTTGGCATCTATTGCTGCTAAAGAATTAATTTTTATCGATTCGCTCACCAATACTTTGCAACTGAAAGATTATTTCCGTTTCGATTTGAAATTGGCTTACCGCATCAATTCAAAGAAAAACAAGGTAACACACGAAATAGCTATCGACTTGGTGAATTTATTTGATGTACAAAATGTATTAGGGTTAACGTATGCACCAAATCCTGCAGACGTTACTGTCAGCCCAATAAAAGAGGAATATCAGCTAGGATTTTTACCTTTGTTCTATTATAAAATTGATTTTTAATTAAACGCAGGACGATACCATTATGAATTGGAGTACTATAACTTATGCTGTTCACCAAAAAGTGGCGAGCATTGCATTAAATCGCCCGGATAAAAGAAATGCTTTTAATGCCACATTGGTTGCAGAATTAAAAGCGGCCTTTACAATGGCAGAAGGTGATGCGCAAGTAAAAGTTATTGTATTAAAAGGTAATGGTGAAGTATTTAGCGCCGGCGCTGATTTGGGTTATCTGCAATCTTTACAAAATAATACCTATCAGGAGAATCTTGAAGATTCATTGTCGCTGATGGAATTGTATAAACAAATTTATACATTATCAAAACCGGTAATTGCGCAAATTGAAGGGCATGCCATTGCAGGCGGTTGTGGTTTAGCTACTATTTGTGATTTTTCTTTTGCCGTTGATGAAGCTAAATTCGGATACACAGAAGTTGGTATCGGATTTATTCCTGCAATTGTGATGGTATTTTTATTGCGTAAAATTGGCGAACGCAATGCAAAGGAATTATTGTTGACCGGGAAATTAATTTCAGCAGCCGAAGCCAAACAAATGGGTTTAATTAATGATGTTGTTGGCGTAGAAAATATTGAAGCAACTGTCGAACAGTTATGTCAGTCGTTAATTGATAAAACGAGTCGTGCATCATTACAAGCTACCAAACAAATGATTGCAGCTGTGCAGGAAATGGGGTTAAATGAAGCATTACAATATGCGGCTGAAATGAATGCCAAAGCAAGAGCAACTGATGATTGTAAACATGGCATTAATGCTTTCCTCAATAAACAAAAACCGAATTGGGATTAATCAGGGCTGTGCAAGATATGCCAGAATCACAGCATGGATTTTTACCATCTGTTCTACATTAATGCAATAAGGTGGCATTATATAAACTGTATTTCCTAACGGACGTAACAATACACCATTCCCAATAAAAAATCGATACATTTCATCGCGTAGTTCATTAAAATAGCCTGTTTGATGTGGCGTAACTACATCAAAGGCTAAAATGGTTCCGTGTTGACGGATATTGGTTACCTCTTTAGTTGTTGCAGTAACAAATGTTTTTAATCGCTCAGCGAAATCACTTTGAATGGAAGTTATGCTGATTACATTATCTATAAATCCTGCTTGTTCAATAATATCCAGACTGGCATTTGCTGCAGTGCAGGCTAAAGGATTAGCAGTATAACTATGGCCATGATATAATGCCTTCATTTTGTCATCACTGTAAAATGCTTCAAAAATATGTGTCGCACATAAAGTAGCACCTAAAGCCATAGTGCCTCCGGTAATACCTTTACTGATACACATAATATCCGGGCGTGTTTCGCAATAATGACTTGCAAATATTTTTCCGGTGCGATAAAAACCTGTCATCACTTCATCGGCAATACAAATTACACCATTCGATTTTGCCAAAGCAATCAATTGCTCAAGATATTCCGGTTGATACATCAACATGCCTCCTGCACCCATAACCAATGGTTCATAAATAAATGCAGCAACATCGTTATTAGCTAAAAATGTTGTCAGTTGATTAATACTTTCTTGTTCTTTTCCGGGGAGTGGGGGAGTGATAAACGTAACGTCGAATAATTTATCATGAAATGGTTGCGTAAATGCACCGCGATCGCTCACACTCATGCTACCAAATGTATCGCCATGATAACTGTTTTCAAATGCAATAATTTTTTTTCTATTTACACCGGCATTGCTGTGAAATTGCAGTGCCATTTTTAATGCTACTTCAACGGCAGTTGAGCCATTGTCGGAATAAAATACTTTAGAAAAATGGCCTTCCGTATGTATCAATAAACGCAATGCGAGTTTTAATGCAGGTGTATGTGTAAATCCGGCAAAAATTACATGCTCTAATTGTAAACTTTGTTCATATAATTTTTGCGCGATATACGGATTCGAATGTCCGTGAATATTCGTCCACCAGCTTGAAACGGCATCTATATATAATTTGCCATCTTTATCGGCTAACAATGCACCGGCACCACGAACAATATGAATAGGCTCATCTGCCAGTTTCATTTGTGTAAATGGATACCAAATAGGTCCGTTACTGTCCATTAAAT
>Ga0209480_10003011_pt1 | contig 11176 bp, 9 predicted proteins | sample JI61114C2DNA_FD_187501 | JGI IMG/M metagenome (GOLD analysis project Ga0209480, IMG submission 187501) | Wastewater effluent complex algal communities from Wisconsin, to seasonally profile nutrient transformation and Carbon sequestration -... | ecosystem: Engineered > WWTP > Effluent > Algae...
CTAAGCTTGGTTTAACATCAGGAATTTTGTCCAGTTGCATATTTGTTTGAAGAAATTGCAGATAAATATCTTGCTCAATACGCGTATTTTGCGCATAAACTCCCCCAATTTTAAAGGCATAAGATTGACCGTTTATTGAAGTAATGTTTATTAGGATAAGCAGCATAAGTGATGTAGTCAGGTGATTTTTCATATTAACAAAATTACTATACGAGGGTGACAATTTTTATAAATTATTAATATAAAGTTTGGACAAGTATAAACCTGCATGTACACTGACTTTGGGTGAAGCGCTGACAAGTATAAAGGTTAATGCAAAGGCTGTCAATTCAGTGATTTCACCTCATTCTCGCAATTTTTGCGTATATTTATACTTTATTGAATCACGTGTTCTTCCGTAACGGTAGTTCTACCTGAATTTTCCACCACTGATTTTCATCGATTCAATTCATTATGTTCACAATAAAATCTTCATTTTGGAATTTAAAATAGTGCAGGACAAAGGTGCTTACAAACAAATTGATTTTGGAGCAGGCAGAAGTACACAGGGCTTTTATCAAATTGCCAAAAAATTTGAACAAATTTTGGATATTTCCTATTCTAAAAAAAGCGATAACTTCAATACTTTGTGCTGGAACTATTCTTACCACGGTGTTCCATTTCAGTTGACTTATCACTGGGATAACGGCACTTTAATTAAACTTCAAAACCAGGCACCTAGTAAAGAAGAGGAAACTGCCATTGATGAAATCATCACAGTTTTGAGTTCGTATTTATAAAAATGTATTGTATTAGCGTATTGTAATCCGCTGAAACCTTTGTTTATCAAGTGTTTTAGAGGTGTCTGACTATTCTCATTCAGAATGGTAACATAAGTCATAATTTAGGTTATGGATGTGATGGAATTTTGTACCATAAAAATTAATCATCACTACTTAAACTAAGATATATGAAAAAGCTAATGTTAATAATCGCGCTCGTTGTTGCAGGCAGTTTAATTGCTTCAGCAAATAATAATGATAATTTAGTTCCAGTTTATGGAATTGAAAATGGCGACCAAGTTTCCGGTGTTGGAACAATGATGTTAAAAGGTGATATATGGGTAATCAGAGTTACTGATAATGAAGGCGTTGTTGATTATTTCCCAATGAATCTCCCTCAAAACTTTCAAAAAGCCGGTTTAATAGTAAAATTTTCAGGAACTGTAAAATACATTTCTGATACCGATAAACTTGCCGGTATGCCAGTAATACTGTCACAAATTAAATTGGCAAGATAATTTTAATCATGTGGATTTTGGTAATCGGAGGCTGTCAGTGTGCGACAGCCTCTTTTTTTATGAGATAAATTGTAAATTGTTCCTGCCTTTACTTCGCTACTCTATTTTCAACAGCTGTAATTCCCTGTCACAAAGCCTTCGAAACTGAATTGTAATCATGAGTATTTTTTTGAATTGTTATCTTATTCTGTTTACTTTTATGCGTGCTAGTCAGGTATGCCTCGTTTCTCACCATTGCTCTTGCTTTATTGTTGCCAACAGAAAGTAGATCACAGCATGCGTTAAATTTACCTACTTTAGTTAACCCTACTTTTTTGTGTGATTTCCAAATTGAAGAAACATTTTTATTTGAAAATGGAAGTGGAGCTGTTTATGAACCGTTTGATTCAACTTTGTATAAATATGATATCTGGAAGAGACCTGAGCGAATGGAAAGGTATTTATATGATTCGTTGATTGCAGAATCGAAATTGGAATACGACAGAGTTAATAAATATACCAGAATCACATCTTTACAATTAGACACTTTTTATTTTTATAATGTATGCGGACTTATAACCGAAAAAAATATCTCTACAGGCTCATCTGACCCCCAAAAGGCAAGTTTCAGCTACAGATATAGTTATGATTCAGAAAATAAATTATTGAACAGAACATTATGGGATTTAAAAAACTATGACACTGATTTCATACTGGAAGAAATTGTTTATAGCTACAATTTAAATGGTCAGGTAGCTGAGATTAATACCTCTTTATGGCTGGAATCAGAACAATTATACACCAGCCGTAAAAAAACTATCCATTATAATCAAGATGCACAAAATATAGTTGAGAAGGTATATATGGATAACGTGTCACCCATATCAGATATCCCTGATAGCACCACGATATTTAATTATAATGATCATGGAAAAATCACCGGTAGTTTTAAACTTATTCCCAATAACGGAAATTATGATACTATACAGGCAACAGTATTTTTTTATAGTATCGACAATTTACTTCATTCAGTATTTGAAAGCAACTATAACGAAGGAGAGTATACTTATGGTCAGTTTTGGTCTTATAGCTATGATATTAAACAAAATTTAAAACTAAAATCAAGAAGCGAATCGTTTGACGGTGAAAACTGGGTAAAAAAAGACAGGGTTCGTTATGTGGTAAGGGGGCAATACGTTCCTATGGCTAGTGCAAATAGTATAGAAGTAGTGCCTAATCCGGCCACTTGTTGCGCTGATATTATTTTTTATTCTGATGAGTACGATTTGGTTAAAGTTTTAATTAGTGACATGACAAGCAAAATAGTCCTAACTCAAATTTTACATATTTTCCCAGGCAGAAATATCATTCCCGTGCAATTTGAAAACTTTATCAATTCTCCAGCAATGAGTCGTCAACTTTATTCGGTAGCTATTATAGGAAATGCTACCTTTTCAAAGGCAACTTTTATTAAATTGTAAAATTACGCGTAGAGCGTTTTTGTACCTTATTTCATAATTTAACAAACAATCAATATTTTTGACTATCGTAAATTCACGTTTTGCCATGAAAAGTCAAATATTTAAAGCCATCTCTTTTGCATTTATTTTTGCAACGCTTTCCAATTCGCTAAAGAGCCAGACTATTTTATGGCAAAAGTCGATTGGTGGTAGTTCAACTGACAAGATTTCCGCTGCAATTATTGATAATGAAGGGAATATACTAATTGCCGGTACCTCCGGTTCCGATATAAGTGAATTTAAATCTGAGGATAATTTAGGCAGTTTAGATTTTTGGATCGTAAAGATGGACCAGGATGGGAATATAATTTGGGAAAATACCATTGGCGGCAATGCAGAAGATTTTGCCTACTGTGTTAAGCAAACCTTAGACGGTGGATATATAATTGGAGGATATTCTTTTTCAGATAACACTTTTGATAAAACCTCAGATGCGTTTGGTGAACAGGATTATTGGGTGGTAAAATTGGATTATGATGGAAATGTAGAATGGGATAAAAGTTTTGGAGGATATGACGAAGATTTACTCTTCGACATTGAAGTAACTAGTGATGGCGGATACATCCTCATGGGAGAATCTGGTTCTGATGATAATGGTAATAAAACTATAGAACGTTGCTATAGCGCCATATCTTGGCCTGACTATTGGTTTTTGAAATTAGATGCAGCCGGTGAAATCGTATGGCAAAATATGGTGGGTGGTATTACTAACGATTGGGGTAGGGAAATAGTAAATACGAGCGATGGAAATTATATCATTTCCGGACGGACTGATGCCGATATAGATTGCGAAAAAACAGTTGATAATTTAGGCTCAATCGATTATTACCTCACAAAAATAGAAGTTGATGGAAATGATATTTGGCAAAAGGAATATGGCGGAAATCTGAGCGATTATTTAGAGGGGATAATTCCAACATCAGATAATGGATTTTTATTAATTGGCTATTCGAGTTCACCTATTTCAGACTCTAAAACTGAAGGTAATATTGGCAATACCGGTTATATGGATTATTGGGTGGTAAAGTTGGATCACTATGGTGAAATTCAATGGCAAAATACAATAGGAGGGAAGTCTACCGACGCTTTATTGAATTGCACACAAACAATAGATGGCGGCTATTTATTAGCAGGTTACTCCAATTCGGAAATTTTTGCAGATAAAACAGAAGCGCCGTATGGTAATCATGATTATTGGTTTGTTGAATTAAACGTTTTTGGTGAAGTTGTGGATGATTTTACAATTGGAGGTACCTCTGATGATTTATTAGTTGAAGCACTTCAAACTAATGACTATGGCTATTTATTATTGGGCTATTCTGAATCTAATTTAACAGGTATTAAAACAGTTGCCGGTCTAGGTAGTGACGATATCTGGATGGTTAAAATAGCCCACGACATCAATATAGTGGAAGGTACTGTTGCATTTGATTTCAATAGCAATGAAATAATTGATGGTGATGATTTTTATTGCGTGAATAAATTGGTGCAGGACGAAACATCAGGAGCTATAACCTTAACTACTGCAGCTGGTAAATATGCTGTAGGTATAGAAACACCTGGAACTTATATTACCTCGACTCCTGCCATTGAATACTATTCTGTTGTACCTGCTAATTACACGGGTGAATTTATTGATTTTGGACATATCGACACCGGTAAACATTTTCTTATTCAACCCATTGGTGATTTTACAGATTTATGTATATCTGCTATTCGCATTACACCTTTCCGACCTGGTTTTGAAGCTATTTATCACTTGATGTACAACAATGTTGGCACAACCACAGCAAGTGGAACTATAGCCATGTATCCTAGCGAATATATTGTATTCGACTCCGCTGATATTGCCCCTGTGCTCATTACTGCTGATTCAATATTGTGGAGTATTGCATACTTATCGCCATTTGAAACCGGTTCATTTAATATTTATGTTTCAGTAATTGAAGCAGCACCTCTTGATTCAACTGCTATATCTTTATTTCAACTCACACCTGTTGTTGGGGACGATGGTCCTGAATGTAATTACGATACTGTATCGGTGGTTATTAGTGGTGCATTTGATCCAAATAATATTACAGTGGATAAAACTCAATTGTCTGTTTATGAAGTACCATTGCAACCGGCTTTGGAATATACCATAAATTTTCAAAATACTGGTACTGATACAGCATTTTTAGTTCAACTCATTAATCCTTTGCCTGAAGATTTAATACTAGCAAGTTTAATTATTAAAGAAACATCACATACGCTAACTTATTTCGAATTAGATGATGATAATAATTTAATTTTTCAATTTGCTGATATTCAACTCCCACCAACTGCCATCGACGAAGTAAATTGTCATGGCTTTATTACCTATGAAATGCAGACACAAACGGATTTAATTGAAGGAGATATTATCGCTAATGAGGCATCTATTATTTTTGATTTTAACACACCGGTTATTACGAACACTGCTACTACTGAAATAATTGTACCAACAGTTGGAATTAATAATAAACCACAATTGGCCATATCTGTAAAACCTAATCCGTTTACAAATGCTACTACAATTTATTTCAATACCTATTTAAATTATGCACAAATTGAAGTTACTGACATTAATGGCAAACAAATTTTCAAAGACATTATGAGCGGAACTGAATGGAATTTTATTCCGGGTGATATTAATCCTGGCTTGTATTTTGTGCATTTAACACAGGAACAAATTGGCACATACAGCACTAAAATTGTTTTACTTTAAGCTGGTATTATAAGCACCATGAATAGTAGGTGCACCTATTACGAACTGCTTTGTTTATAGGTGTTTCGCTTGTGTAAATTATAATCTTATTACTTGATTATCAATGTATTATCTTCTAATAATACAGTGAATTATGCTTGTCACAAAAGCGCATTGTTTGTATCAATTTACCGATTAAACACATAGTTTGAATTGGTAAATTTGTTCATTCACAATTTAAACCCTTTTACAACTTATGAAAAAAGCACTTTTATTTATTGCATCCGGAATCATTCTTGCTTCTTGTTCCAAAACGGAGATTGAGCAGGCAGCTGTTACCAGCCCGGTTGATGAACTTGACATGAAAATTGTTTATTATTTAACCGGCGATGGCGAAGATGTTGAAACACCAACAGAAGGCGGAACCGTTTTAATGGGTGGTAGCACAGATGTTGATGCCGCATTTGAATGGATGATAGACAGAAGTGGTGGTGGCGATTTTGTCGTAATTCGTGTAACCGGAGAGGATGGTTATAACCAATACATTTATGATATGGGTGGATTAAACTCCGTAGAAACTATTGTAATTAATACTGTAAGCAGTGCTAATTCAATGGGTGTATATAACAGAATAATTAATGCAGAAGCATTATTTATTGCAGGTGGAGATCAGTGGAATTATGTAAATATCTGGAAAGGTACGTTAGTTGAAGATGCCATTAATTATTTAATTAATACCAAACATGCACCTGTTGGTGGAACCAGCGCAGGTGAAGCAATTATGGGTGATGGTTATTTTGATGCTATGAATGGTACTGTTACTTCTGAAGGAGCATTAAATAATCCATACAAAGACAGAGTATCCATTCAGTATGATAATTTTATTGAAAATCCTTGGTTGAAAAATACCATTTGTGACCAGCATTATATTGGCAGAGAAGGACGCCATCTTACCTTTATGGCTCGTTTAAGTACTGATTACGGTATTACAGTAAAAGGCATTGGTGTTGATGAAGAAACAGCTGCTTGTATTGATGAAGATGGTCATGTACAAGTGTTTGGTATTAACAATGCTTATTTCTGTCGTCAAACTAATTTAGCACCTGAAGGTTGTGTGAGCGGCCATGAATTAACCTGGAAAAGAGGAGAACAGGCAGTAACTGTTTATAAAGTTCCTGGCACATTAACAGGTGATAATACGTTTGAATTAAGCGATTGGGCAACGGGTTCAGGTGGTACTTGGGGATATTTTTGGGCGTTTAAAGGAGAATTCCATTCTACATTTTAATTATTGAAATAAATAAAAAAACCGGCAATGTATGATGTTACTTTGCCGGTTTTTTGTTTCCTGACTTTTTTATTTAGTTGTCCTCACCATATCCTACTAACATAATAGATAAACCAAATCCTTTTAAAACCCCTTCAATAGGTGAGGGGTCATTAATATAGGTATATTGATTGATGTATGCATTTAATTCGGTATAATCGGTTTTAATCGGTGACCAGCTATAATATGGTTTAAATAAAATACCAAGTCCGTTTTCTGTTGCTACAATAAATTGTACAAAAGGTTCGAATCCTAATTTAAACTGGGAATTTACTTTTGCAAAATTGGCAACCCCGATATCTTCCGGAGTATCGGCACGAGTTAAAGATTTCTCACTATTTAGGCCGGTATTTATACCAATCATAAGTGCTTTCGTATCGCTATTACCAAGATTTACTCCAAGTCCAACATCAAAGGTGTTCCATTTATTTTTTACATCTCGTTGTTGTTCAGTTCCTGAAGCATCAACTCCGGTAGCACTTACAACACAACTTCTGTAAGTAAATCCGATATCCCAAAAAAATGCATTCGCTGCGCCACCAAAGTGGAAAGTAAGCCCATCATAAAAATGCGGACTGGGCATGGTTTCATCTAAATAAGGACGCGTTTCATTGTAACGGTTAATCACATAGTCTAACCCTTCCGATTTCAAAAAGGCGGCGTTATAACCTCCACCGGCATAATAAAATCCCTGGGAATAACATGCTGAACCTAAAGTAATTAGCATGAAAAAGAAGCATATTTTGTGCATTGGATATGATTTTGCCATAAAATTAGGGTCAAAATGTTATCATACACAATCCATCGGTTTAATTTGGAATACTTTTAAATAAATTGATTTAGTATGTTTGTAAAAAAAATCAGATGTATAAATACGTGGTATTTGCCCTAATAGTATGTTTTGGAGTTACAACAAAGGCTCAAATAAATTGTCCGGTTTTAGGCAATACACGCGGGCTACCCACTCAAGCTCAATGTGAAGAAATGAAAAGCCGCAAGGTGGTGGTCATGTTGCCGGAATTAAATGAAAATAAAATCAAACAATTTGAAAAGAAAAAAGAATATGATGAATTAGCGCAGTATAAAAAGGATTTTGTTATATACAAGCAGGCTATAAAAGATGGTGTAAAAGCACATTGGAATTTGCATGATTTTGTTTCGTTTAAAAGCACAGAAGAAGTAATGTCATTAGCTAAAAAAGGGAATAAGGATTATGTTGTTATTATTTTTGGAGCAACCTACTCAGAATATGTAAATGGGGCTTTAAAATTGAGATTTTCATTTGGATATAGCGGAGGGGAGCGTGAATTTGATAATAAAGAAGCTGAAGTTTATTATCAAAAATGTTTAATAATTGCGCCAATAGAAAAAGTTGATGTTGCCGAAAGTCTGATTAACAGTGTGCATATGGCCATATCATTACCACATGCTATGATTGATAATGAATCGATTGTGTATGGGATTGATTTTGTGAATTATGTTGTAAAACAAAAACTTGCAGATAAAACTTTTGGTCATCATGACATCTCTAAAAATGCCTCCAAATTGTCAGCATATACACTTGCCGTAAACCAGGAGGATTGGAGTTCAGAAATCTCGACAGCAGATGCAAAAGATAAGTATGGATTGACTATCGAATTAATGGACTCACTGGCATTCAATACTTTGTTGAATACAGGTCAACCAGGAATTGCCTATGCAGTAAAAATGGGTCCTTATTTATCGGTGGTATTGTCAGATACACGTGAGGTAGTATATCTTACCGGATTAGGAGATAAATTTATGTTCAAACTGACACCCACTATTTCTGAAAAGGAATTAGAAAACTTGCAGAAAAAAATTGCCGGTATGAAAGTAGAGGGTGAGGGTGAAGAAAATGAGTAACAAACAGTTTTTAGGGTTGTGTTTTGTTAACAAAACGCGTTGAACGATTGCGTGCACTGCTCAGTGCCATTTTAACAAATTTGTTGTTTTGCAATTTCTGTATAGATTTGCCGTGTTAACAGCGCAACTATGAAATTCACTAAACTGATATTGCTTACCATCACCCTGGGTATTTTCACGCAAATAAAGGCTTTTGGCCAATTCGGAAGTCCATTACTTACTTACAAAAATGATGTGCCTACTCAAAAAGAGTGTGCAGAAATTACCAAACGTAAGCTGATTGTCCTTAATCAACGTTGGGATTTAGATAAAGTAGATGCGTTTAAACGCGATAAGGAATTTTCATTACTCGAAGAATATAAAGACGAGTGCGCAGCCTACAGCAATGCCTATGTGCAGCTGATAAAGGAAAAATGGAGTTTACATGATACTTTTGAAGTATATTCATTTAAGCAGATAAAAGAATTGTATGAAACCGGAGCAACAGATGTTGTAGTATTAGCCTTAGTGCATATCACCGTTGAAAAAGGAAGCGATAATAAAAATGAATACAAGCTTGATTTTGCCTATTCAGCAAATGAAAAGAAAATGGATGAAAACGGCTTTAACCCTCAGGATTTTAAGTCGTTGATTTTATTTCCAATTGAACAATTAAATGAATTGGATTACACCTTTACAAAAATGTATTTGGGAATCAGTTTGTTACGCCAGGTTCCAACAAAAGAAGATATTCATTATAGTATAGATATGATGAACAATATTGTGCAGCGAAAAACTTTGGACAATAAATTTACCGACAATACCATTAAACAGCTTTCTCCAAAACTAAAAGAGTATACCCTTGCGATATCAAAAAAAGATTGGGATGAAGATATTAGTATAAAAGATGCGCAAGTATATTATCCCTACCCAATTGAAATTGTCGAACAGGAAAAATTCAACACCTTAATTACTGAAGGAGCTACCGGCTATGCTTATGCATTTAAATTAGGCACTTGGATGGGAATAATGTTTTCTGACACTAAAGAAATTGCCTATGTTTCAGCACCAATTGATATTCCGGTTAAAAAAGCAACTGCTTTATTCAGCCTGCGCGATTTAAATAAGATAAATGAGGCTGTTACGAATACTAAAATCGTATTTAAAGAGTAAATCGGCGCATATAACATCATAGCACAGCGCATAATTTTGAGACACACTTAACATATGTTAATTATTACATGTGTAAGAAAAATGCGCTTTTTTAAGGTACTCATATAAAAAATCTTATATTGTTTTTGATTTTTCAAAAATTACCTATAATTTTAGTTAAAATTAAATTCTATGAAAACAAAGTTACTATCCTATTCAGGTGCCGCTTCAGTATTTCTGCTTGCCGGTGCTGCGAAATCAGATGCACAAGTGATTTACCACGACATTGATCCCGATGTTTACATGACCGGTGACCCGGACGATTATTTTCTCGACGTTAATATGGACGGTGAACACGAACTTAAGTTTGGTCACACCACTGATGTCCTCGGTGCTTTTTGGGGCTGTTACGGCAACGTTACGCCTAATTATTCGTATTGCTTGATCAATAATTACGTAGCTACATCAACTTATGGCTGGACATTTGGAGCACCACTTGATGCCGGTGACCCTGTCCCTTTTGGCTTCAACAATCCGCCTATGGCTATTAATGTGCAATACCTTGGTGCCGGATGGGATACGGGTGTTGGGCTTTGGGTAGGTGAAGGAGATAAATATTTCGGTTTTCAATTCTATACCCCAGATGGAATTGATGGCCCTTATTATGGTTGGGTGCGTTTGCAAGCCGATGAATGTGGTTATTACATCAAGGACTATGCATATGCAGAAGGCGGTATTGATGCCGGCGAAGGCATGCCTTTAGACGGTTGTGATACACCTACCGGTATGGCCGCAACCGGAATTGAAGCAGAAAAAGCGAAAATTAGTTGGGATGCAGTTGCAGGTGCAACAACCTACAATGTTCGTTTCAGAGCCGTTGGTGAAATCGACTGGCATGAAAAAACTGTAGACGCTCCTAAAACATTTGTAAAATTAAAAGCCCTTAGTTGCGATACTGATTATGAATGGCAGGTGCAAGCCGATTGCGATGGCGGACCTTCAGATTATACAGATATAGCAGGTTTTTCAACGCTTTCATGCAGAATTGGCGATGTAGCAGATGCTGGTTTCGACATTTACCCTAACCCTGCTAATACTGTGTTAAATGTTGAACTGGAAAACGAATTAACCGGTGACGCCTTTATGCAAATTACCGATTTCACAGGTAAAATTGTTGTACAACAAAACTTAACATCAACCCTTACAGGTATTGATTTAACTGAATTGCCATCCGGAATTTACATCTTGACTGTTTTCGAAAATGGTAACATGAACAAAAAAGAGTTTATTAAACAATAAACGTATTGTTGACTTTAAAAGAGGTTGTTTCT
>Ga0209480_10003013_pt1 | contig 11174 bp, 8 predicted proteins | sample JI61114C2DNA_FD_187501 | JGI IMG/M metagenome (GOLD analysis project Ga0209480, IMG submission 187501) | Wastewater effluent complex algal communities from Wisconsin, to seasonally profile nutrient transformation and Carbon sequestration -... | ecosystem: Engineered > WWTP > Effluent > Algae...
TATTTCTATCCATTATTTTTTTAGGCTTTATTGCTAAAATGCTTTACTTCTTTTTCGAGTAGCTTAAAGCGGCGGCGACAAAGTTAACAAAAAGTGGATGAGGATTATCAACTGTTGATTTTAATTCAGGGTGAAATTGCCCTCCAATAAAAAATGGATGGTCTTTTAACTCAACTATTTCAACCAGATTGTTCTCAGGATTAATACCTGATGCAATCATTCCGGCTTTTTCAAATTGTTGCAAGTAAGAATTGTTGAACTCATAGCGATGACGGTGACGCTCAGTAATACGGTTCTTTCCGTAAATAGCAGCTGATTTGCTTCCTTTTTTCAGATCACATGTATATGAACCCAGTCGCATAGTACCGCCCTTGTTTATGATTTTTTTCTGTTCTTCCATCATTGAGATTACCGGATCTTTGGTATTCTCATTCATCTCAATACTGTGTGCGTCCTTAAGTCCGAGAACATTACGGGCAAATTCAATCACAGCACATTGCATACCCAGACAAATTCCAAAGAATGGTATTTGATGCTCTCTGACATATTTTATGGCCTCTATTTTACCTTCAATTCCACGGCTTCCAAATCCCGGAGCTACCAGAACTCCATCTAGCCCCTTTAACTTTTCTGCAACATTTTCTGAGGTGATATTTTCGGAATGAATTGATTTTACTCTGACTTTACATTCATTTTTAGCACCTGCATGAATAAATGCCTCTGTTATTGATTTATAGGCATCAGGAAGTTCAACATATTTTCCTACTAAACCGATATTGATTTCAGCTGTAGGGTTTTTGAGGCGACCCAGGAAATCTTTCCAGTTTTCCAGATCAGGTTCATTCTTGTTTGGAAGTTTTAATTTACTCAGAACAGTTTTGTCAAGCTGCTCTTTTAGCATCAGCAGGGGAACATCATAAATAGTTGAAGCATCAATAGACTCAATAACCGCATTGATATTTACATTGCAGAATAGTGCAATTTTCTTTCGCAGCTCCTGTGGAATATGGTGTTCGGTGCGGCAAACTAAAATGTCCGGCTGAATTCCATATTCAAGTAACATCTTAACAGAGTGCTGGGTAGGTTTTGTTTTTAACTCACCTGCAGCTGCCAGATATGGAATAAGCGTCAGATGGATTACCAGTGAATTACCCGAGCCAAGTTCCCAGCGTAATTGGCGCACAGCTTCAATGAATGGAAGTGACTCGATATCTCCAACTGTTCCGCCCAATTCTGTAATGATGATATCGTAATCACCGGTTTCACCCAATATTTTCATATTGCGCTTTATTTCATCAGTGATGTGCGGAACTACTTGCACTGTTTTACCCAGATAAGCTCCTTCACGTTCCTTATTGATTACATTCTGGTATATTCTGCCGGTGGTAATATTATTGGCCTTAGAGGTTGGCACATTCAGAAAGCGCTCATAATGCCCCAGATCCAGATCTGTTTCAGCTCCATCCTCAGTTACATAACACTCGCCATGTTCATAGGGGTTTAAAGTTCCCGGATCAATATTGATATAAGGATCGAACTTTTGGATAGTTACCCGATAACCCCTTGATTGAAGAAGTTTAGCCAGGGAAGCGGAAATAATACCTTTTCCTAACGACGAAGTAACGCCGCCCGTAACAAAAATGTATTTGGTCATGATATCTGAAGGATTTGCTAAGAATGCTTTATTATTTGATTGGTTTTAACCCTGTCTCAGCTAATAAAAAACATCGTTTTGTACGGGATTCAAAAGTAGGATATTTTTTGATAATTATATTAATTGTTGAGAAATTGGGAGGTGTTAATAAGTGGATTTAGTTGAAAGTTGAGAATGGAGAATTGAAAGTTGAACAGTGCATCAAAGCAATATGTCATCCCGACGAAGAAGGAAACTCATCTATTCAATGGACAGTTGAAAATTGAAATTGAAAGTAAACGTTTGATAATTCTTAATTCTCAACTTTCAACTCTCAATTTCAATTGACTCTCCACTCTCAATTCTTTTCCCTATTTTTACATTTATTTAAATATTAATATTTCAACTTGACATTCAGCGATTTCAATTTTGATCCTCAGTTATTTGAAGGACTTCAAAGTATGGGTTACGTTAAACCCACCCCAATTCAATCTCAGGCAATTCCACTCATTCTCAATCATAAAGATCTAATCGCCTGTGCCCAAACCGGTACCGGTAAGACTGCTTCCTACCTTTTACCGGTTCTTCAGCACATCAGTATTTCTGAAAAGAAACATACCAAAGCACTGATACTGGCTCCTACAAGGGAGCTGGCACAACAGATAGATCAGCAGGTTGAAGGTTTGGCTTATTTTGCAGGAATAAGTTCTATAGCCGTTTATGGTGGCGGAGATGGTATGATTTACGAACAGCAGCGCCGGGCAATGATGGATGGTGTTGATATTGTGATTGCTACCCCCGGACGATTAATTGCCCATCTGGCATCGGGTGTAATTAAGCTGGATCATCTTCAGTATCTGGTATTGGATGAGGCCGATCGTATGCTTGATATGGGATTCTATGAAGATATTTTAAGAATCATCAGTAATCTGCCAAAAGAAAGACAGACTTTACTTTTTTCGGCTACTATGCCGCCAAAGATCAGAACTCTTGCGAATACGATATTAAAGAATCCTGAGCAGATTAATATTGCACTCTCACAACCTGCAGCCGGGATTTCCCAGCAGGTTTATATGGTTTATGATAATCAAAAGATAAAACTGATCAGCACCTTGCTTAAAGGAGGTGAATATAAAAGCGTTCTCATTTTTTGCTCAAGAAAAGAAACTGTAAAAGATCTGAACAGAACCCTCAGAAAAGAAGGCATAAAGTCGGAAGCTTTTCATTCTGATCTTGAGCAGGAACAGCGTGAAACAGTATTGAGGGCCTTTAAAAGCAGGACATTGCCTGTTATTATAGGTACTGATGTACTGAGCAGGGGCATAGATGTGGAGGGAATCAGTCTGGTGATTAATTTTGATGTTCCACCTGATCCTGAAGATTATATTCACCGTATCGGCAGAACGGCCAGAGCAGAAACTACCGGGACTGCCATAACTTTTGTCAATGAAAAAGACCAGCGAAAATTTTCATTTATTGAAAATCTGATTGGCAGGGAGATACCAAGGATGACTTTACCGGAGGAATTAGGGGAAGGGCCGGTGTATAGTCCGGGAATGAAGAGACCTTCAGGTGGTGGAAATAACCGTAATGGCAGGAACAGGAAGAAGGTTTGGGTAAACAGAAAGCAGGCATAATTCAGGTCCTCTTAGGAATTGTTATTTAACCGGGTCGCTTCGTATTTAAATATTTAATATTTTCTCTGATGCATATTCTGGAGAATGAATTTTTGGCGGTAGGTATCCAGCATAAAGGAGCGGAGTTAAGTTCCCTTTTCAATAAAATAAATAGTCTGGAATACTTGTGGCAGGCTGAACCCTCAGTCTGGGCCTTCCATGCTCCTAATCTGTTTCCGGTTGTCGGAAACTGTTTGCAAAATCAGATTCAGATTGATGGAATAAAATATCCGATGCAAAGACATGGATTTGCGCGGCATTCCAATTTTATTTTAACAGAAAGTTCAGATGATCATGCAGTTTTTACTCTGGATTATTCTGAAAGCACTTTAGCTGTTTATCCCTTTAAATTCTCCCTGCAGGTATCTTATCATTTACAGGATACTGAACTTTCGATAGTTTATAAAGTGATTAACAGGGACGATAAACCTGTTTTCTTTTCCATTGGTGCACATCCGGCATTCAATATCCCATTTTCCGGGCTTGGGGCATACGATGATTATTATATTGAGTTTGATCAGGATGAAATATTAGTCAAACACCTTTTTAATGATGCAGGTTTTTTTACAGGCGAAACAGTACGGGTACACCTGGATAACAGGAGGCTGAATCTTAGCAAAGAATTATTCAGGGATGGTGCGCTCGTTTTTAAGGAGCTCCTTTCCAAAGAAGTACTAATCAGAAACCATCAATCTCCCAACTTTGTATCGGTTTCTTATGAAGATTTCAATTCATTAGGGATATGGGCAGCTCCCGAAGCACCTTTTGTATGCATCGAACCCTGGCTGGGATATGCTGATAGCGCCGGTGAACTCAGAGAGTTTTCGAACAAGGAAGGGATTCAGAAAGTGGAAACTTCTAAAGTTTTTGAATGTAGTTATACTATTGGGATAAATTAAGGTCAATATTGACTGATTTTTCCTTGTTTTCTAAGCAGCCTTGGTTCCTCTTCAGACCTGCTTTTCCATGTTCTAGATTCCTTTGCTTAAAGATTATTTTAAATCAAAAATTAGAAGTACTGCAAAAAAAATCTACAACAGCCACCCTGCTTTATATCAAATGGCAAATGATGCATGTTTGGGGCTGTCAGTACCTATGAAAAACAGCCCGGGGTAAAATAAACCTTGCCGGAGGAAGTATCTTCCGGCTATTCCTAATTTGAACTATAACGCAATTTCATGCCGGAAATACTCCGGAGGAAAGGGCTGAACTGAGCGGTTATTAACAGGAATTGCTTTTCAAAATCAAATTATTTTGATCCAAATCCTTATCTGGATGAGGATAATCCTGTCCTTTGAATTTTCTTAGATAGAAATAAAGATAATTTTTAACTTATTTTAAATAAACCTCCAGCCATCCATAATGCATAGAGATATGCTGCCGGTTTTGTCAAAATCTTATTTCTTTTTTGATGCTCTTTGCCTGTCCTGTTTTCTGCTTTCACGGATCATATCCTTCATGTCATCCATTTCGGGACCTTCTTTCAGGGCTTTCCAGTCAAACTTCTCATCAAAAGGATCAAGTGCTTTTTGTGGGTCAAAAAATCGGCTGTCTGCGGGTATTGCTTGGTAAGGTGTAAAATCGGGAACTTCGCTGAACATATCTGCCAGGTCGCTTGCCCCTGCATCATATTGGTTGAGGTATGGTATGCCTAAAATATTCCAGAAAGTTTTAAATATGCTCCCAAAACTCGTATGGGTATGGCTTGTATGATTTTTTCTGGTGTATGGTGAAATAGCCATTAGAATACTTCTGTGCGCATCAACATGATCAACACCATTTTGTGCATCATCTTCAGTAATCATAATCAGCATATTTTTCCAATAGGGAGTATTGGATAAAAACTCAACAACACGACCTACAGCAAGATCATTATCAGCCATATAACTTTCCCTGAAAGGATAACCGGCTTCCGGACGTTCCTCTGCACCATGATCATTAGGAAGAATAATAGTCAAAACGGAAGGCATTGTTTCCTTACCTGTTCCCCATTTTTCATTAAACTCTTTTTCAAAAACACTTACCCTGAATTGATCAGGAATTGCCATGTTATAAGTTGGATAGGTATAGGATGTCCGTGAGAACAATGGTTTTGGCATTGGGTAATTCGCAAGGTGTTTTATACCTCCATATTTATATTGGTCCTTATAATCGCCTGGCTCAAACATAACTCCGAATCCAAAATTAAAGTAGTTAATCTTATTTCTGGCCATATGCTCCCACATAGATCCGGCTTCATTATAATCTTCAGGGTAAATTGCACCCGCCGAACCATTAATCCCAAGATTTCCGGGGGCATTTGAATCACTGCGATAAGTTCGGTTTGATCCATAACCTGCAGGAGTTGTGGCCTCCACCCATTGGTTTGGATAGGTGTTCACCAGCCAGCGATGTCCATCTGCAGATACATCAGCGTCTACGTAGAAATTATCACTGATCGAAAAACTTCTGGCCAGTTTTAGATGATTGGGCATTACTGAAGCCGATTGTACACTCGCATTACCCTTACTGTTACGGAAAGATACGCCCTCCCCATACCTGGCAATTGAAGGATCTCCATTGCCGTTTTTTAACTGACCAAAAACTTCATCATAAGTTCTGTTCTCTTTGGAAATGAACACAATATGTTTAATTGGTGATTCTTTTTGCCCCGGGAAAAGAGGAATCGGGTTTTTACTTCTCCATGAAAATGAAGAATCGGAAGCCTGTCTGAACAGGAAGTTATTCTCAATGACTTGCCTGGTTAAATCTCCCAGATCCTTATCCTCAGGGATCTCGCAAACCTGTACTGAACCAAACATCAAACTGCCAATATAGGAGCCTGCCGGTCCACTTTTAAATGATTCACCTCCATTTGGGCCACTTCCGAAACCTTTTGCATTAGAAATGATCAGTTTTTTGTTATCGGGTGATACTTTTAATTTTGCAGGAAACCATCCCGTTGGGATATGTCCAATCACTTTTAAGGTTGGAACATCAATAACAGCTATGGCATTTATTCCTGATTCAGCAACATAAACGCGTTTCTCATCAGGTGAAACAGCTAATCCGAAAGGAATAATCCCTCTTAATTTACTTAAACGCTCTTCGGGTGTAAGTTTTATATGAGTTACAATCCTTTGTTTCCGGCTATCGAGCACCGTAATATTGTCATTATTTCCGTTGCTGATAAATACATATTTTCCAGCTGCAACTATGGAATTAGGACTTGAACCTCCAACTGCAGGAATTCCATCAACCATTTGTCCTACCATGTTTCCAGTCTTGATCTTTGCAATCACAACAGGCTTAAGCGGATCCCTGACCTGTAATGCCCATACTGAAAATGCCTTCTCAGACTGCACCGGACCAAGTCCCGGGATCTGAACTGTATCAGTTTCAATTCCCTTTTCGGCTTGGGGAGTATCATAAGCAAAACCCGGAGCATCTATTGAACCTCTTTTCCAGGCACCATTTACTTTCTTATTGATATAACTGTATTCAAACATACCCACATTGGCCACATAAACTGTTTTTTCATCTTTTGAAAGACTTATTCCAAAGGGATAACGACCTACAGGGCTTGAAGAAATCAATTTTTCCTGCTGCAGGTCGATTATGATCATCCTGAATCCAATCTGATCTACTGCATAAAGGTAACGCCCATCCTTCGAGCTAACCATATCACCGATATAACCGTGTGAATAATCAAACTTGCTGTTCTTAAAACTGCAATTAATTGTTCCTAAAGGTTTTCCACTTGCAATATCAAACTTGTAGATTTTATTGCTTTGTCCGCCGGCTACATAAACTATTTTATTATCCGGTGAGATCACCAGACCCATAAATGCAGATTCAAGTATTCCTTTATCGCCTTTGGGATTTTCAGGTACCTGCGTGATTTCCGGGTTTTCAGAAAGAACATTTTTCAGGATATTAATTGAAATGGGGCTTGTTCCTGAATTTGCTGTGATCGCAATATTTCCATCACTGCTTATTGCAAGTCCGTAGGGGTGAGGAGCGACCATATGTGATCTTCCCAGGGGATTAATATATCGGCCATTTGGAATAACAGTCTTGCCAATCTTTTTAATGGTCACATATTCATCACCTGCAGGGGCAGAAATTATATAATTGGTATTCTGGGCAAAAAGTAGATTTCCTGTCGAAAATAGCAGGATTAAAAGGCTGGCTGACTTTAAAATGCTTTTGAGATTATTTTTTGGAAATTTTGGTTTCATAAATTGTTATTAAACTGGCAAATATTAAAAATCATTTATTGGACTTAAGAGTCATACGGACAAGATACTGATCCATATCGTCTTCATAAATTACCTCAGACTCCCATCCGGCTTTTTCTCCTATTGCATTTAAGGTGTCAAAATCAACGTATAACCACTTAAACCAATTACCTTTAACCTTTTGATATTCATATTGATAGGATATTTCACCGTAATAATTGCTGGAGATAAATTCATCAGGTTTATAGAGATAGGCAATGTCTGATGAATCAAAAATTAGTTGCCCGTTTGGCAATATTAGATTCTTTATATACTCAAGAAAATAACGCAGACCGGAGATATCTTCACAGAGGCCGATACCATTCATTAGCAGTAATATGGTATCATATTTTTCAGAACGGTACTGCAGTATGTCGGCATTTATAATCTTTTTAACACCCCGGTGCTTCATTATTTCGCAGGCTTTTGCAGAGATTTCAAGAGCAGTGACATCAATACCCTTTGATTGCAGAATTAAAGCATGACTGCCAACACCAGCACCTATATCCAGTGTTTTTCCCTTGCATAGGTCCATAGCGATAATTTCCAACTCCGGCATATCTGCTTCGGGTCTGAAAAAAATATCTACAGGCATATCTTCCGGGTGCCCATAACTATTATAAAGCCAGAGTTTACTTTTTAGTTTACCCCGATATTGATCCAGTAATGCCTGCCCGTAGATATCCATGAATATTTAGATGGGAATCAATCCTATAAAAATTGATTCATATTCCCGACCTTATTAATTTTTTATAATATTGGATAAAAATACTCCTTATGAACTGTCCTAAATTAAATTTTTGAAAATTCATATGATTTTTTTGTTAATTATTTTTAATACCAGAAAGCGGTATTGCTAAAATTATTAGTAAATTGCCAGATAAATTAGAGTTGTATTAAAATGATACATTGGATTGTTTAAGCTGAATATATGTCAACAGAAGTAAAATGTCCATCATGCGGTCACTCTTTCCCACTTGAGGAGGCCATAGGTAAGGAATACGAGCAGGAATTGCGCGATAAGATGATTGCCTGGCAGAAAAAAAAGGATGAAGAGTTTCTTAAAAAGGAAGAGGATTTTAAGGTCCAGCAGAAAGCACTTTCACTGAAATATGAGCAGCAGCTGGCACAGGAAAAGATCAATCTGGAAGAGGCGGTTCGTAAAAGTATTTCTATCGATTTTGAGAACAAACTGAGCTTTTTAGAGAATGCCAATAAGGAGAACCAGGAGAAATTAAAACTTGCAGGGCAGAAAGAGCTCGAATTTTTAAAGAAGGAACAGGAACTTAAGACCAGGGCAGAAGAAATGGAGATTGAGATTCAGCGAAAGATGCAGGCAGAACGCAACCAGATTGTTGAACAGATAAAGAAGCAGGAGCTTGAAAAGAACCAGTTGAAAGAAACTGAACACCAATTGCGTATTAAGGAATTTGAAAAGCAACTGGAAGACCAGAAGAAGCTGGTAGATGAAATGCGACGCAAAGCCGAACAGGGCTCTATGCAGCTTCAGGGGGAGGTTCAGGAACTGATTCTGGAAGAAGTATTGCGGGTTACCTTCCCTTTTGATGAGATTGGTGAAGTTGGAAAGGGTGTCCGGGGTGCTGATTGTATACAGGTGGTTCGAAATAAATTTGGTCAGGACTGTGGTAAGATCATTTATGAGAGTAAGCGGACCAAGGATTTTGCCAGCGACTGGATAGATAAGCTTAAAAAAGACATGCGTAAGGAGGGAGTGGATGTTGCAGTCATTGTAACACAAACTTACCCTAAAGGCATGACCTGTTTTGGGGAGCGTGATGGTGTATGGATTTGTTCTTTTGAGGAAGTAAAGGCTGTGGCCTATGTTTTACGTGATGGTATTCTGAGACTTTACAATTCTTCTAAATCCCAGGAGAACAGGGGTGATAAAATGCATATGCTTTATGATTATCTGACAGGAACTGAGTTTTCAGAGCAATGGAAGGCTATTCGCGAGGGCTATATGAGTATGCGCTTATCCATTCACAGAGAGCGTGATGCAATGGAGAAAATGTGGAAAATGCGTGAAAAGCAGTTAGATAAGGTGCTTCTGAATGCCTCCAGTATAAAAGGTTCCATTGAAGGTATTGCAGGTGCAGATACGATTTCGCTGAGCTTAACAGGTGAGGAGGATGATCCTTTGTTGCTTGAATAGAAATTTAGTAAATAGTTGATATCTCAATACTCAATACTCATTACTCAATACTATCTGCTACCTTTGCATTTCAAAAATAAAATCTGTTAAATGGTGTTGTTAGAGAAGTTGAAGTTGAGTAAGCCCTTAGTCAGAGCGATGACTGATGCGGGTTATTTAGGCCCCAAAGAAATTCAGCTCAAAACGATGTCCCGCATTCTCGGTGGTCAGGATGTGATTTCTGTAGCACCGGAAGGTTCGGGAAAGACTACGACCTATGTTTTAGCATCGCTGATGCGCTTAAAATACGGCCTTGAAGAAGCACCACGTGCTCTGGTTCTGGTTCCTGATAAAGATCATGTATTGGCCCTTATAGAGCGGTATGAACTATTAAACCGAAATCAGACAATCCGGATAGTAGGATTATATACGGAAGGAGGGATGGAGTCGCAGATGGATGCATTGGCTGATGGGGCTGATATTGTGGTTGCAACACCCGACAGGGCAAGGGCTATTTATCTTAAGCTTGGATTGAACCTGAACAAGATTATCATGTTCATTGTAGATGATGCCGCAGAGATCGTGAAGCGAGGGATGCAATTGCCTGTTGCAGAACTGGCCAGAAGTATTGTCAAATGCCAGCACCTTGTATTTACTGAGGTTCTGCATGATAAGCTTCATCTTTTGATCGATCAGTTTATGAATCAGCCGGCACTGATTGAAGTAAATGATCTGGGAGAGCCCAAATTGGAAACTATTGAGCAGCTCCTATATGAAGTTCCTGATTTCAACACAAAAGTAAATTTGCTTAATCTACTCCTGCGTGATAATGATGTTTTCAGCAAAGTTGTTGTCTTCGTCAATACCAGACTTACAGCAGAAAAGGTGTTCAAGAGCCTTTTTAAATACCTCGACAAGGAAATTGCGGTCTATAAGCCATTATTTTTTGATCATCCCGGTTTTGATCTGATCGATGATTTTAAACAAACGGAGGATGCCAGAGTATTGCTTATCGCCGATGATTTGAAAGAATCGATTCAGCTTGATGGAATTCCCTTTATTTTTCATCTTGAAATTCCAGCAGATGTCGAGACATTTGTCGGCAGGATAGTAAAAAACAACCCTGGTTCTGAAAATGAACAAATGGCAATCAGTTTTTCAACGGATATTGAGCTGGCTTTGATTAAGAAAATTGAACTGGCTATTGGTAAGATTATTCCAGTTGCAGAGCTGCCTGAAGATCTCGTCATTGAAAAGGATAAACCCAAAAAGGCTATCAAAACCACCAAAATTATTCAGGATACTGAACCACTTAGCGGGGCAGCTTTTCATCCCAAAAAGGAAAGTAATGCGAAGGATTATAATTATAGTTCGAGAGAAAAGGCAAAAATGAAATTTAAGAACAGATAGCCGGATTTAATCTTCGGTTTCCATTATCAATTTTATGAATAAAA
>Ga0209480_10003016_pt1 | contig 11161 bp, 9 predicted proteins | sample JI61114C2DNA_FD_187501 | JGI IMG/M metagenome (GOLD analysis project Ga0209480, IMG submission 187501) | Wastewater effluent complex algal communities from Wisconsin, to seasonally profile nutrient transformation and Carbon sequestration -... | ecosystem: Engineered > WWTP > Effluent > Algae...
TTTTGCAGGGTGCGAGACATCGCAGCCGGCGTGCTGGTATCGCGGGGATCATCTGGCAAATTGGTATTCAACGAGGGTTCGTTTCGGTCGAGCCGAGTGGTCCGGTCGCCAATGGAACGGAGGTATTTCGTCAATGCTGCCGGGCCACCGACTTCCTTCAGCAGCAAATTGGCTGCCGTATTATCGCTATATTGGACGGAGGCGGCATTCAATTCGCGCACCGTCATATGCCCGATACCGAGCCGTTCTTTTGTGATCGGTGCGTAGTCGAGAATATCCCCGGAGGCAAAGCGTATTTCCCGCTCGAGCGATTCCTGCCCCTTATCCACACGCGACAACACCAGAGCGGCCAACAATGCCTTGAATGTACTGCACATGGCGAACCGTTCATTGGAGCGGTACGAGAAAAGCGGCATCCCGTTTGTGGAGATGACCGCCACTCCCAGTCGACCGCCGTGTTTACTTTCCAGCCCGGAAACTCTGGAAACAAATTCATTTGCCGGAACCACGGCACGCGAACAAACAGGCATCAAAGCCAGCAGGCAAATCAAAAAACAAGAACGCATCACGCCGCCTTGCTCTGCCCGTAAGCCATGGCGTCTTTTACTTGCGACAGAGCCTCATCGGCGCGAAGAAACACCACTTCCAGTCGTTCACTGGGTTCGTTGGCGGCGGCGCTGCCGTACAGCACCCGCAATCCAGTGCTTGCCTCGAAAGCGGCGGTATGTCCACACAAGGAATTAAACGCCTCGACAGTGTCATCGCCATGCAGTACCGCAATGAATTCCTCGCTATGGCTGGTGCGATTAACGCTGTGATCGGGGTATGACATCAAAGCTTCGTGCAAACGCTGATTCAAATCCTGCAAATGCCGCTCCAGAACACGTTCACCGAGGAGCCGTGCAGCACCGGCCATATCCTGCACCTGAAAAATGGCAACGGTAAATCTCTGCGGTGCCGGCTCGCTGACGACGGGTTCCGCAGGAGCGGCTTCGGCCAGCAACATCATTCTCTCGAGCTCGCGTTCATGAAGACGCGCATCAAGCAGTGACATGGTGAGTCTTGCCAATGCCTGCAAGCCAGCGCGTTGCGTCTCGTTTAGCTCACGCGGTTGTTTATCAAGCACGCATACCGTTCCAATGGCAGCGCCCGCTTCCGTCACCAGTGGCATACCGGCGTAGAAGCGGATCGAATGCTCGCCCGTGACCAGAGGATTGGAATCAAAACGCGAATCATCCCTAGCATCGCGTACTTCCATCATGTCGAGCGGTGTTTCGATAGCGTGATTGCAGAAGGCTTCATCGCGACGGGTTCCCGTTTCCGAAAATCCCTGACTGGCCTTGAACCATTGGCGGTCGCGATCAATCAGCGATACCAGTGCAATGGGCGTATCACAAAGCACGGAGGCCAGATACGCAATGTCGTTATAGGCAGCCTCGGGCAGACTGTCGACGACACGGTAAATATCCAGTGCACGTTGACGTGCAGATTCAGCGAGTTGCTCGGTCATGTAAATTTTCCTGGCACGGGGGGAGACCAGTTTCGCATAGCGAAATTTATTCCGGGTGAACGAATGGCAACGCATAGATAGGGTGATGAAGCCGCAGCCAATCCATAAGCGTACCTCTACTTTTCCTGATGCTTGTGGCGATGGTGCATATCCGGGAAATGCGGATGCGAATGCGTCATCGGTTCGTGCTCGTGGGCATGCGAATGCGGTTCGACGCCATCCCATTCAAAATCGTGTTCGTGCCGGTGATGTTCGTCATGCACATGGCGATGTTCGTGCGCCATCGCCTCATGTTCATGCTCGTGCTCGTGGTGCTCGCTGACATGCAACCAGACTCCCAATGCCATCAAGCCGCCTGCTATCCAGAACGCGGCATTGGGCATTTCAGAGAACAGCAGGAGCGAAAGCGCGGCACCGACAAAAGGTGCCGTGGAAAAGTAGGCTCCGGTGCGTGCAGTGCCCAGATGGCGCAAGGCCAGTACAAACATCACCAGACTGATGCCGTAACCACACAAGCCAATAAGACCTGCGGCGGCAATTTGCGAAACCTCCGGCAAACGGTTGCCAAGCAACAGCGCGATGGCAATATTGATGATTCCTGCCACACCGCCTTTGATCGCCGCGATTTGCACAGGGTCGCCACCCGACACCACGCGCGTGAAATTGTTGTCGATCGCCCAGCAGGCACAGGCACCTGCAATCGCCAATGAACCCCAGGGAATTCCCGATACTGCATCCCGCTGCCACGACAACAACACGCCGCCGGCAATAATCGCCAGCATGCCGAGAAAGATACGGCGATCCACGTTTTCCTTGAACACCAGCCAGGCCAGCAAAGCTGTCAGCACGCCTTCAAGATTCAACATCAGGGACGCAGTGGAAGCAGGCGTTGTCACAAGGCCAATCATCAACAGTACCGGTCCGAGTACACCGCCAAAAAATACCGCTGCCGATAGCCAGGTAATATCGGCACGGCGAAGTGGAGCTTCGTTACTCGCTTGCTTGAATAAACGACGAATGCCGAGCCACAAGGAAAGCCCGATGCCCGAGCCGGCATAAAGCAGACCGGCCAGCAACACCGGTTCGATATCCGAGATCAGCAGTTTTGCCAATGGCGTGCTCAGGCCAAACAAGATGGCAGCAAGCAAGGCGGTACCGATGCCCATTGGATATTTGTTCGGCTTTGCGTTCACGGTGCTCCCATCATGGGTCGAACAAAAATGATTTTCCTGCTAGCGCAATACAGGCTGCGCTATAGGGCAACTTACCGGACTCATCATGCAAGGTGAGCGTATCCGGCAGCTTATCGTGTTTCGTCGCAGGGTGCGTTACCGCTTTGCTTCCACGTGTCTGGCAAAATTATCCAAGATCGCCTGCCATCCCTGACGCTGCATATCCACTGAGTGTGTTGATTCCGCGTCGAAGCTGGAACGAACGGTCACGCCATTTTCGCCAGGCAAGAATTCGACCAGGCCGGTTCGGTCACCGAACGAATACTCGATCGATTGATGCGGCATGATGCGGGCATAGGTTCCGGCAAAGTCAAAACCGAAACTGCCGTCCTTCGCTTCCATGCGCGATGAGAATGCCCCGCCGTCGCGTAAATCCACCGATGAACTGGTCGTATGCCAATCATCGGAAGCGGCATTCCATTGCTTGATATCCTCTGGCGTTGTGTAGGCACTCCAGACTTTTTCGATGGGTGCCTTGACGAAAGTTTCAACGGTGATTTTCATGAATGCTCCAGAGCTGGTTCGAAAAGAAAACGGGGTCGGACCGATTTTACCCAAGACCGGCTTTCGATAAATGAACTCGACCCCTTTTCCTAACCCGGCTTTCCGGCTTGTCTTACATCGCCTGCCGATTTTTTAAACCAGCGTTTGCAAGCGTGCTGAAGCGCCGCGGGTTCCGAAAAACCCAGCAGATAGGCCGTCTCGGTAACCGAGAGTCCGCGTGCCAGATGTTCCTGCACGAGGTCGCGACGAACTTCGTCGAGTGATCGGCGAAAGCTGGTTTGCCATTGTGTCAGCCGATCGCGCAGGGCCCGCGGACTCAATCGACAAGCGGCAGCGACGGTTTCGATCGAAGGCGTCCTGCCTTCCAGCAAATGTTTGGCAATGTCGTTGCGAACAGCATCAAGCAGTGAATCGGGTATGACAGAATCCAGCGTGTCGGCCTGATGCAGTTTCGCCACGCGTTCAAGAATGCCGTGCAGATAAAGATCGTGTGTTTGCAGTGGCCATTCCAGCGCCTGCGCATCGAACTCGATGGCATTGCTGCCCGTTTCGAAACGCGGTTCGACACCAAAACGTTGCCGGTAAATTTCAAGCGGCGCCTGTGATCGGGAGGCAAATTCGACGGTCCGAATCGGGAAAGGCTTGCCGGTTGCACGCGTGAGGAAAACGACCGCCATCGACAAATAATGTTCGGCCATCCATGGATTCTGCGGGCTTTTAGCCAGACAGCTATACGAAAACCGGACGCCATCATCGTGCCGCTCGAGCGTGAGCCGGTCTGCGTTGCTGGTCACGCCGGCATAACGGCAAACATCGTCGAGCGCCGCGCCCACGGTGGCGGAACGCATCGCCAGATGGGCCAGCATATGCATTTGGCCGGATGGGAATAATTCGACCAGGCGAATGCCGATATCCGGCTTGATGGCGGCGACTCTTGCCCAGAGTTCACGGAACGCATCGAGCGGCATGGCGAGTTCGGTTCCCGCCAAAGCCTCGCGTGCAATGCCGGCATCGAGCAGCACATCATCAACGGGCTGACCGGCGGCATCGAGTAGTTCGACCAGGTAGCGTGAAGCAATCGACGTCGTGGTCCAGGTGTTCACGCTTGCGGCATCTCGAATCATATTTGAGGGCACTCGGATCATCGCCAACACGCCCCGGTTTGTCCACTCTGCAGCCTGCCATTCCGGAGTTAATTCCATGCTGCAATGGGTCGCACAACATCCCGCCATCGTTATTTTCGGCATGTTCATCGTGATCGCCGCCATCGAGGCCATGCGTGGTCTTTTTCGCAGTCCCTACGCCACCCGTGAAGATGCGCCGCTGGAAACCGTGATTACTTTGCTGTTCGGTGCAGTGATCTATCCCGGTGTTCTGCTGCTGGTCGGTTTCTTTGCACAGCAGTACACGCCGCATCTCGCCAACTCGCTGTCGCACTTGCCCGTATGGGCAATGATTTTGCTGCTCCTGATCTGTGACGACATGACGCAATATTGGTGGCACCGCGCCTCGCACACGCCGCTGCTATGGCCCCTGCATCGCGCCCATCACTCCGCGCCGCATATGGGCGTACGCGTGGTTTACCGCAACAATTTTTTCTACTACGCGATGATGCCCGGCATCTGGATCAGTGCGTATCTGGTCTTTCTCGGGCTCGGGCCGGTGTTTCCCTGGTATGTACTGGTCAAGACTTTGGTCATCTTCGGCGCGCATAGCGAATTGCGCTGGGATACTTTCCTTTATCGCTGGCGGTGGCTGCATCCGCTAGCGTGGATCGTCGAACGCACGATCTCGACGCCGGCCACGCATTTCGCCCACCACGCCATCACGCAAGACGACGGTATCGGCCACTACAAGGGCAATTACGGCAATCTGCTTTTCTTTTGGGACGTGCTGTTCGGTACTGCCAAAATCACCCGGCGTTATCCACCGCGCGTCGGCCTCAAGGACGATCTCGACCACGGACCGGAACGCTGGTGGGTGCAACTGCTGTATCCCATCGTGAAATCGCAACGCAGGCAATCTGCGTTAGCGAGAGAGGCGACGATTGCCGAGTGAAAATTCGGTAACAGCACGGATCGGGGCGACCCGACTTGGTCAATGTGCAATCTGCCAAAAGCCTCAGGCAAGGATCCAAGCGACTCTATTGACCTTGCCACCATGGGAAGCACGAACCTGTTACCACACACGGTAACCCATGGAGCTGAAAATGAAATTCATGATTGAAGAAATGGCCTGCCATCACTGCATCGTCGCGATTACCCGTGCCATCAGAAGCATGGATTCGGAAGCTGAAGTCAGTGCAAACCTGACCGACAAGACAATCGTGGTTGTCGGCTGGCTAACCATCGGCGATGCCCTGCGCGTGATGCAGGCTGCGGGATATCCGGCCGTTCGTGTTCCCGATGCCATGACCGCCAGCGCAGCGGTGTCGAGGCGTTCAAAATCGCCTCCCATGAAACCTGCCATACAACGATCCGGCATCGGCACGAATTAGCACATTGGCGAGCAAGCCTGTCGAAGCGAAAGTACTTGAACGAACAGACAAGGCATCCAATATCACCCATATTCATTGGAGCTCGCATCCAGGCAGGCTTGTGACATACAGGCACCCTCTTGTCTGAATTTGCTTTATATCCAATACGAAAGAAAAGGAAAATCTTCATGTCGCATGATCATCCTGCCGCAAAAGACAGCGAGCACTCAAAAAGCTGCTGCGCACCGAACGCACATGCACACGATGCCGACAAGCCCTATGTGGATCCCGTGTGCGGCATGACGACCGGCGATAAAATTTCGCTGGTCCATGATGGCCAATCCTTTTATTTCTGTTCGGCACATTGCAAAGAAAAATTCAGCAGTTCGCCCACAAAATACTTGTCGCAGAAAAGTGATAGTGCGACCAGGTCGGTTATCGCCGCAACCACAGGTGCCACCAGTTACACCTGCCCCATGCATCCGCAAATAGTGAGCGACAAGCCAGGTATTTGCCCCCTTTGCGGTATGGCGCTGGAACCGGTGATGCCGTCGTCCGAAGATGAAAAAAATCCCGAGCTTGAAGATTTTTCCCGCCGGTTTTGGTGGACGCTTCCCTTGAGCGTGATTGTCTTGGTGCTCGCCATGTTTGGCCATCGCCTGCACTGGTTATCAACCGAGACGCGTACCTGGCTGGAATTTGCTCTATCTACCCCGGTCGTTATCTGGGCCGGCTGGCCGTTTCTCGTTCGTTGCGTGCAATCCATCTACACACGCAATCTCAATATGTGGACCTTGATCGGCATCGGCGTTTCCGCCGCTTATACCTACAGTGTCGCGGGCACTTTGTTTCCCGAAATATTCCCCGCCTCATTCCAGGAACACGGCAGGGTTGGCGTGTATTTTGAAGCCGCTGCGGTCATCGTTTCATTGACCCTGCTCGGACAATTGCTGGAACTCAAGGCGCGTTCGCAAACCTCTGCCGCCATCAAGGCCTTATTGAATCTGGTGCCCAAGACCGCCAGACGAATCAATGCCGATGGCAGCGAAGAAGATATTCCATTGAATCATGTGCATGTCGATGATCACCTGCGTGTTCGCCCGGGTGAAAAAGTGCCGACCGATGGCGAAGTGCTTGAAGGCCAGAGCAGCATCGACGAGTCCATGCTGACCGGCGAATCCATGCCAGTCTCGAAAACAACCGGAGAAAAAGTCATCGGTGCCACCATGAATATCAGCGGTGCATTGGTGATCCGCGCCACCCGCGTCGGTTCGCAGAGCATGCTTTCGCAGATCGTGCAGATGGTGGCGCAGGCACAGCGCTCGCGTGCGCCTCTGCAACGGATGGCCGACAAAGTGTCGTTCTGGTTTGTGCTCGCGGTGCTCGCTTCGTCGGTCCTTACATTTTTCATATGGGGAATATTCGGCCCTGAACCTTCATGGGTATACGCCGTTTTGAATGCAGTGTCGGTACTGATTATTGCCTGCCCCTGCGCCTTGGGTTTGGCGACTCCGATGTCGATCATGGTGGCGACCGGTCGTGCAGCCAGTGCCGGCATTCTGTTTCGCAACGCAGAAGCCATCGAGAATCTTCGAAAAATCGATACCTTGCTGGTCGATAAAACCGGCACGCTGACCCTCGGCAAACCGATGTTTGATTCCATCGTCGTAATTACAGGCAATAAAGAGAACGACCTGCTGCGCATGGCAGCCAGTCTTGACCAGGGCAGCGAACATCCACTCGCAGCTGCCATCGTTGCCGAAGCGCAAAAGAGAAATCTTGTGTTGGCGAAACCGGAAGCCTTTGAAAGCAAAACGGGTATCGGCGTGCGTGGTCGAGTCGAGGGTAAAGCCATCGACTTGGGCAACACAAAATTGATGACCGATATCGGTGCCGATATTTCAAGTTTGCAGGTCGAAGCTGAAGCACGTCGGGCAACCGGTGCCAGCGTCATGTTTCTGGCCATCGATGGAAAACTTGCCGGCATCCTCAGCGTTGCGGACCCGATAAAACCATCCACACCAAAAGCACTTGAGGCACTTCAAAAAAACGGCGTGCGCGTGATCATGGCGACCGGCGACGGCATCACCACGGCCAACAGCGTTGCAAAAACCCTGTTGATAGACGAAGTGCATGGCGAAGTTCGTCCGGAAGACAAACTGGCATTGGTCAACAAACTCAAATCGGAAGGGCGTCGCGTGGCCATGGCAGGCGACGGTATCAACGATGCTCCTGCGCTGGCCGCAGCCGATGTCGGCATTGCCATGGGAACCGGCACCGATGTTGCCATGTCCAGTGCACAAGTAACCCTGGTCAAGGGCGATTTGCAAGGCATTCTGCGTGCCATTGAAATATCAAATGCCACCGTGGCGAACATGAAGCAAAACCTCGTGTTCGCCCTTTTCTATAACGGCATAGGCGTTCCTGTTGCAGCGGGCGTTCTCTATCCGGTTTTTGGCCTGTTGCTCTCGCCGATGATTGCAGCCTTGGCCATGAGCCTGAGTTCGGTATCCGTCGTGGCAAATGCACTTCGTCTGAGCAAGACCACGGTTGATCCTGTCAAAACCGCTTCAACGTCTTGAGTCTTGCGGGATTAACCCAGGGGCGCCTGCCTTGTAAGGTTGATCATATAAACGTGACACCCGTCATTGGATCACGATTGGCTTTAACCAACGGGTTCAAGCTTGCGGACACGGCAATGGGCAACTTCGCCCCGGAGATATTACGTACCTGTTGATCATCAAGAATGCTGGCGAAATCGTTCTATTGGTTGCGGGAACCTATGCTGCGATTTACCGGTTTTTGAAGCGGCGACAGAATCGGGCCGAGCCGATGAAACACCGGCCTCTCTTGATGTTGTGGATAATCATGCTTGCTGTTTTGTTATTGAAGGTCAGCGAGGATGTCATTGCAGTTGAGTCACGCCTGATCGACAAGGCGGTGTTCACCTGGATTCCCTCCAAGCGCAGCTTGTCGCTTGATTAGCCTTTTTTTACGGCCTTTTTATTACCGGCCTTCTTCGAATCCTTAGGACGCCCTGTCTTCAAACTGGGAATCGCATCAAGCGCTGCCGCAAATAGCGTGTCCGGCATTTTGCTCAATACAGCCACGCCGGCACGCAAAATCTCGCTCTTCTTCGCAGGCAATCCAAGGCGGGCGCTGCGAAGCTTTAGATCACTCAAGGCAAGGTACTCAATCTTGGGCATAGCAAAACTGTCGCGCACCAACTTCACTTTTTGTTTCACCGGCACTGCCACAGTAACGCTGACATCCTTTGCTACCTGGGAAACCGGCGACTCCGATGCTGCTGCACCGGCTATTTTTTTTGCCGGAGCCACTTTCGATACTTTGGCTTTGACTGGTTTCAGTCGGGACTTGGAAACGGTTTTTCGCGTAGCCATTTAATGCTCCTCAATAAACGATATAAACAGTATATATCGTTTTTTTGTCGTCAGGCCCGGACAAAAGTTAATCCGATGCAGTCATTTAATTGAAACAAAACTGTCGTGCGAATCAGGCGATTCCCAAAGAAGAAGCAGCTTGGATATTTCAATGCTTGCAGCAATAATTTCCGCCACGCGCGCCGAGATAGCAATAAGGCTACATCGCCACTTCCGACATTTCGTCACTACGAAATTCGGGCTCATCAATAAATAAACATGTGCTGAAGGCACTATCACGCCCCCTATCCCGCCGGGGCCGATTTATCGCTGGTCCAGCTCGTGGTGAATCAACACGACGCATTGCGAGGCAAACAGCATTTTCGATCCCAGCGTGATCTTCTTCGCACCCAGACGCTCGAGCGTGTGGAAAGTGTTCTTCGGCATCGGGATATGGTCCGTCAGCAGGAAGCAGGGGTTGCCCTCGAACACCTGCTCGCGAATCGAGGTGCCTTTCCGGTCCATCACGAACAGCTGGTGATCCTCGGCCAGTTCCTGCACCAGTCGCTCGAAGCTCACCGTGCGCACGGTGACACCCGACTCCACCGGTCGCGTTTCTTCTTTTCCCATTCCTCGCGACATGTCCAGCGCCTTGGCGACTTTGCCGAGCAACGCGCGTTCGTCAAAGCCGCCGATCTCATGCATGGCGTTGACGTCAAAACAAATCGTGCGGGAGAAATCCTGCGTGCTTTCCAACACCAGATAAATCACGACATCCGCGCGATGCGACTGCGCCACGAAGATCGTGTTCATCAGCGTATGCGCCAGGATTTCGGTATGAGCCTCCTTACCGATGGCTGCCAGCAGTTTTTGGCTATCCGTGGGTGCCGCCCGCGCTCTCAGTACAAAGGTTCGCATGGATGTCCTGTTCTGTGGATTAATGCACCACCCGCAAGTGGCATGCCGTGGGTGATTCCACCGCAGATAGCGAGAGTGTCGAGAATGTTTGTTGGATACCACCAAAAAACAGTGGGATCCACCCTACGTTATTTTAAGCAGGCCATGAACCTATTTCGACACAATGCTGTAGCTGCAAGGTCCCGGGCAAGCAATACCGTTGCAGGATGCTTGCACGCTTAACTGATAGGTCCCGATCTGGCTAATCGTGTATGACCATAGGGTCGCGTTGGCGACAGTAAACGACTGCTGCACTCCGTCTGGTCGAGTAATGGTGAGTAAATGGCTTGTGACACAGGGTGCGCCGTTGGTGACGCAGTTGTAGCTCAATTCGAGCCCCACGCTGGTGCCGTTCCTGACATCCATGCTGCCATTGCAGGCAAGGTCCGCGACGACATCAAAATATTTGATGCGGCTGATTCCCCATTGGCCACATTGCGGACTCAAGGCCATGGCATTGTTAGGTAGCGTTACACTGACCGCAGCGGCCATTGCAGGCATGGGCCTTAACCGCGGCGCTGGAGTAATTTTCCTAACCCGTCCACTCTGATAATCGGCCACATAGAGCGTGTAAGTTGTCCCCGCCGCAGCTCCCACTGCAATGGCAGCCGGGGCATTAAAACTTGCTGTCGCCCCTACTCCATCGGCCTGGCCAGCGCTACCGCTGCCCGCATAAGTACTAACCACGCCAGCAGCGGTGATCTTGCGGATAAGGTGATTGCCCATATCGGCGACCCAGAGATTGCCCGAGGCATCGGCTGCCAAGCCCGCCGGGTGATTGAAGGAGGCCAATGCCCCGGTGCCATTGCTTGCCCCTGCACTACCACTGCCCGCAAACACACTGATGCTGCCTGCGGGCGTAATTTTGCGAATGAGGTGATTATCGTATTCGCTGACGAACACATTGCCGTTTATGTCCACCGCAACGCCGTAAGGTTTCTGGAAAATCGCAGCTGAATTGGGATAGGTGCTGGCCGTGCCATTGGGCATAATTTTCCGAACACGATTATTGTCATAGTCACCGACGTAGATGACGCCCGAAGCTGGCTGCAGCGCCAAGCTAGATAGGCGGTTGAAGCGGGCAATGTTCGCCGCACCATCG
>Ga0209480_10003019_pt1 | contig 11155 bp, 9 predicted proteins | sample JI61114C2DNA_FD_187501 | JGI IMG/M metagenome (GOLD analysis project Ga0209480, IMG submission 187501) | Wastewater effluent complex algal communities from Wisconsin, to seasonally profile nutrient transformation and Carbon sequestration -... | ecosystem: Engineered > WWTP > Effluent > Algae...
ACCCGCTCCAGGTCGGCTTCGATGGCGTCCGAATCGCGCCGGCAGTAGGCGCCCATACGCAGGTTTTCCTCGACGGTGAGGCGGGTGAAGATGCCGCGCCCTTCCGGCACCAGCGCGAGCCCTTGACGCAGGCGCTTGTGGGCGGGCAGCTTTTCGATGCGCTTGCCGTCGTAGAGCAGTTCGCCGGCGCTGATGCCGAGGGTGCCGGCGATGGCGTTGAGGGTGGTGGTCTTGCCGGCGCCGTTGGCACCGATCAGCGACACGAGTTCGCCGGCGGCCAGTTCGAGATCGATGCCCTTCACCGCTTCGATGGCGCCATAGGCGACTTTCACGTCGCGCAGCTGAAGGATGGGCGTATGGCTCATGCCGCCGCTCCTTTTTTGGGCGCCGCGTGACCGCCGAGATAAGCGGCGATCACCGCGTCGTTGCGCTGGACTTCGGAGGGCACGTCTTCGGCGATCTTCTTGCCGAAGTCGAGCACCGCGAGGCGGTCGCACAGGCCCATGACCAGCTTCACGTCGTGCTCGATCAGCAGCACGGTGACGCCGTCGTGGCGGATGGTTTGCACGAGTTCGCGCAGCTTGGCGGTTTCGGTGGCGTTCATGCCGGCGGCGGGTTCGTCGAGCGCCAGCAACTGCGGCTCGGTGGCCAGCGCACGGGCGATTTCGAGGCGGCGTTGATCGCCGTAGGAGAGATTTTTGGAAACGGTGTCGGCGAAGCGTTCGATGCCCACGTATTTGAGCAGTTCGAACGCGCGCTCGGTGATCAGGCGCTCTTCCTCTTTCGCGTGCTTGGTCTGCAACAGGATCGAGAAAGGATTGGCACGGGAGCGGATGTGGTGCCCGGCCATGACATTTTCGAGGGCCGTCATTTCGCGGAACAGGCGGATGTTCTGGAAGGTCCGGGCGATGCCGGCGGCCACCACTTCATGGGGCTTGCCGGCGGGCAGTTCGGTGCCGTTGAAGACGATCTCGCCCTCTTCGGCGGTGTAGGCGCCGGTGAGCACGTTGAAGAAGGTCGTCTTGCCGGCGCCGTTGGGGCCGATCAGGCCGTACACCTCGCCCTTGCGGATGGTCAGCGACACGTCGGACAGCGCGGTGAGGCCGCCGAAACGCTTGCTGATGTTCTTGGCTTCGAGAAGGGTGATCACTTGGCGGCGTCCTCTCCGGCCGCCTTGGCCACCACCAGCTCGGGGCGCGAATAGCGGCTGTAGGCGGGAATCAGCCCGGCCGGGCGCAGCAGCATCATGAAGATCATGGCCAGCGACAGCAGCAGCATGCGCAGCACTTCGGGGTCGAGAATGACCTTGTCGAACACCGCCTGCTGCACCGGCACCGCCACGTAACGCAGGATTTCGGGCAGCGCGGTGAGGGCCAGCGCGCCGACGATGACCCCGGCCAGATTGCCCATGCCACCGAAGACGATCATGGTGAGCACGGCGATGGATTCCATCAGCGAAAAGCTCTCCGGCGACACGAAGCCCTGAAAAGCGGCGAACAGCCCGCCGGAAACGCCGCCGAAGGTGGCGCCCAGCGAGAAGGCCAGCAGCTTCATGTTGCGGGTGTTGATGCCGATGGCCTTGGCGGCCAGTTCGTCGTCGCGGATCGCCGCCCACGCCCGGCCCACCCGCGACACCTGCAGGCGCTGGATCAGCACCACGGACAAGGCCACGAAGGCGAGGAAGACGTAGTAGTAGAGAAACAGCGAATTGACCGTGATCTCGTCGCCGATCCTGAGCGGTCGGGAGATGTCCCAGCCGAACAGCACCAGCGGATCGATCATGTTGATGCCCTGGGGGCCGTTGGTGATGTTGACCGGATGGTTCAGGTTGTTGAGGAAGATGCGCACGATCTCGCCGAAACCCAGCGTGACGATGGCGAGATAGTCGCCGCGCAGGCGCAGGGTGGGCAGGCCGAGGATGATCCCGGCCACCGCCGCGCAGGCGGCTCCGGCCGGCAGCACCAGCCAGAAGGGCAGATGGATGTCGAAGTGCGGCGAGGCGAGAAAGGCGAAGGTGTAGGCGCCCACCGCGTAGAAGGCGATGTAGCCGAGGTCGAGCAGGCCGGCAAAGCCCACCACCAGATTGAGGCCGATGGCGAGCATCACGTAGAGCATCGCGAAATCGAGGATGCGCACCCAGGTCTTGCCGAAGAGCACGGCGATCAGCGGCGCGGCGACGGCAATCGCGATCACCACCCAGCGGGCCGCCGCCGGGTATCGTTTGCCGAGCCAGGGAACGGCGAGGGCGAGTTCGTTCATGGTTGGGGTTCTCCTGCCGGGCCGCCGCCAAAGCGGCCTGCGTTCCTTCGGGTGGGCGCGGACAAAGTGAGCGGGAAGGTCATGGTCAGGCCCGATCGGCGACCCGCTCGCCCAGCAGTCCGGTGGGCCGGAAGATGAGCACGATGCCGAGGATGATGAAGGCGAAGATGTCCTGGTAGCTGGAGTTGAGGAAGCCGAAGCTCATGTCCTCGATGTAGCCGGCGCCGATGGATTCGACAAGGCCCAGCACGATGCCGCCGAGCATGGCCCCGGCCAGGTTGCCGATGCCGCCGAGCACCGCCGCGGTGAAGGCCTTGAGGCCGGGCATGAAGCCCATCGCGTAGTGGGCGATGCCGTAGTTGGACGAGTACATGACGCCGGCAACGGCGGCCAGACCCGAGCCGATGATGAACGTGGCGGCGATGATCTTGTTGGTATCCACGCCCATCAGGCTGGCGACCCGATGGTTTTCGGCGGTGGCACGCATGGCGCGGCCAAGGCGGGTTTTGTTCACCAGCAGCACGAGACCGATCATCAACGTGGCGGAAACCACCAGGATCGCGATCTGCACCGGGGTGATGAAGACGCCGGCCACCGGCTCCAGCGGCGTGGTTGAAACGAGCTGCGGAAAGGTATGGTAGTTGCGTCCCCAGACGATCATGGCCAGGGTTTGCAGCAGGAAGGAAACGCCGATGGCGGTGATCAGCGGAGCCAGCCGCGGCGCGTTGCGCAGGCGGCGGTAGGCGGTGCGCTCGATGGTATAGCCGAGGATCATGCACACCACGACCGCCACCGCGAGTCCGCCGAGCAGCGTGGGAATCGGGCCGAGCTCAGGCGCGTAGAGCTGGATCAGGCGAATGGATTCGAGGGCGACCAGGGCGCCGACCATCAACACGTCGCCGTGGGCGAAGTTGATGAGGCCGAGAATGCCGTAGACCATCGTGTAGCCGAGGGCGATGAGCGCATACACGCTGCCGACGACGAGGCCATTTACGGTTTGCTGGAGAAGGGTTTCCATCGATGCGACCCGGAAGGATTGGGAAAGGTGGGCACGACCAGGTGGCGTTGCCTGAAGAACAAACCTGGGCCGGACACGACGCCGAAACCGCGCGACGCAGCCCGACCCTGCGAGGAGGCGAACTGCCGCACCGAAGTACGGCGGCGCGCATCCGGCCTATTGGGCGCTCAGTTGACCGGCTCCCACTTGCCGGACTTGAACTGGTAAACGGTGACCGCGCCTTCCTTGATGTCGCCCTTGGCATCGAAGGCGACGGTGCCGATCACGCCGGGGAAATTCACCTTGCCGATGCTCGCCGCGTACTTGGCCGGATCGGAGGAATTGGCGGCCTTCATGGCTTCGATGATCGCCGAGGCGGCATCGTAGGAGTAAGGCGCATAGATCTGCACTTCGGTGTGGAAGCGCTTCTTGAAGCGGGCGTTGAAATCCTTGCCGCCGGGCATCTTTTCAAGGGGCAGGCCGGGCTGGGTGCAGTAGGCGTTGGGGCCGATGGCGTCGCCCGCCAGCTTGATGATCTCGCCGGTACAGCCGCCGTCGCCGGTGATGAACTTGGCGCTCATGCCGAGCTGCTTGATCTGCTTGAGCATCGGACCGCCCTGGGTGTCCATGCCGCTATAGACGATCACGTCCGGGTTCTGGGCCTTGATGCGGGTGAGAATGGACAGGAAGTCGGTGGCCTTGTCGCTGGTGAATTCCCGCGCCACCAGCTTGCCGCCGCTGGCCTTGACGGCCTTTTCCACTTCGTCGGCAAGACCTTGACCGTAGGCGGTGCGGTCGTCGATCAGGGCAACCTTGCCGCCGAGCTTGGTTGCGGCATATTTGCCGATGGCGAGCCCCTGCTGCACGTCGTTGGCGATGGTGCGGAAGGTGCCCTTGAAGTTCTGCTGGGTCAGCTTGGGATTGGTCGAGGCCGGCGAAACCTGCGGAATGCCGCCTTCGTTGTAGATGCGCGAGGCCGGAATCGAGGCACCCGAGTTGAGGTGGCCGACCACGCCCTTCACACCGCTATCGACAAGGCGCTGGGCGACGGTGGTGGCGGTCTTCGGGTCCGCCGCGTCGTCCTCGGCCATGACTTCGAACTTCACCTTCTTGCCGCCGAGGGTCACGCCCTTGGCGTTGTAGTCCTCGATGGCGAGGCGCACGCCGTTCTCGATGTCCTTGCCCAGGTGCGACTGGGTGCCGGTCAAGGGCGCTGCGGTGCCGATCTTGACCACTTCCTGCGCCTGGGCGGCGGATGCACCAAAACCGAGCACGGCAAGGGCGACAAGGGTGTGTTTCATGCGGTTTTCTCCTCTGATTGGTACGAGACAAGACTTTCTAGCAACTTCGGGGCCGGTCAGGGGCGGGCTTCCCACTTGCCGGCATTGAACTGGTAGAGCGCCACGCCGCCTTCGCGGCTGTCGCCGTTGGCGTCGAAGGCAATGTGGCCGGTGACGCCCTTGAAGCCGACTTTCTGGAGCTGGGGCAGATATTTGGCGGGGTCCGCCGAGTTGGCCAGCTTCATCGCCTCGATGAGGGCGTTGGTGGCGTCGTAGCTGTAGGGCGCGTAGAGCTGCACCGGGGTGTTGAAACGCTTGGCGAAGCGTTCGTTGAAGGCCTTGCCCGACGGCATCTTGTCCATCGGAATGCCGGCCTGGGTGCAGTACACCTCGCTGCTCATGGCCGTGCCGGCGATCTTGATCATTTCGGCGGTACACACGCCGTCGCCGCCCAGAAAGCGTGCGGACATGCCGAGCTGTTTGGTCTGCTTGAGCAGCGGCGCCCCCTGGGCGTCCATGCCGCCGTAGAAGATCGCATCCGGCTTGGCGGCCTTGAGTTTGGTGAGGATCGCGGCGAAATCGGTGGCCTTGTCGTTGGTGAACTCGCGCCCCACCGGCTTGATGCCGAGCTGCTTGAGGCTGTCCACCAACGCATCGGCAAGACCTTGGCCGTAGGCGGTGCGGTCGTCGATCACCGCGATGCGCTGGGCCTTGAGCACCCCGGTGGCAAACTTCGCCATCGCGCTTCCCTGCTGCATGTCGTTGGCGATGACCCGGTAAGTGGTCTTGTAGCCCTGGCGGGTGAGCTTGGGACTGGTGGACGATGGGGTGATCGCCGGAATGCCGGCCTGCTCGTAGATGCGCGAAGCCGGAATCGCGGCACCGGAGGTCACGTGGCCGATCACGCCCTTCACGCCGGCGTCGACCAGGCGCTGGGCGACGGTGGTGGCGGTGCGCGGATCGGCCTGGTCGTCCTCCGGCATCAGTTCGAATTTCACCTTCTGGCCGCCGAGGACGACGCCCTTGGCGTTGGCGTCTTCGAGGGCCAGTTGGGCGCCGAACTGCTCGTCCTTGCCCACGTGGGAAATCGGCCCGGTGAGGGGGCCGGCAAAACCGATCTTCACCACCGTGTCGGCCAGGGCCGACGCGCTGCCGACAATAAGTACGCCGGCCAGGGCCGGCATCAACGCTCTGCGAGTCATCGGGACGTCCTCCTCAAAGGGTGTTCATGCCAGAATGGGTTCGATTGTAACCAAGCCCGGCCCCTTTGGCGGCTCGCCGGCCCCGATAGGCTCCACGAAGGATCAACCATGCGCAAACTGCTCACTCTCATTCTCGGCGCGCTGGCCATGCTCGGCCTCGCGGGCTGCGACGCCGTCACCATGAAGGACCTCAAGCCCGGCGTATCCACCGGCTACGATGTGCGCGACAAGCTCGGCAAGCCGGGCATCGAATGGCGCAACGACGACGGCAGCATCACCTGGGAATACACCCGTCAGCCCGAAGGCACCGAGTGCTTCATGGCCACCATCGGCCCGGACAACGTCCTCAAAAGCCTCGAAAACGTGCTCACTCCGCAGAATTTCGCCCGCGTCCAGCCCGGCTGGACCCGCGACCAGGTGCGTCGCCTGCTCGGCAAACCGCGCTCGGTGCAGAAGTTCGCCCTGAAGAAGGAGGAAGTGTGGGATTGGCGCCTCCCTGCCGAATTCAGCGCCGACGTGTTCTTCAACATTCACTTCGACGAAGACGGCAAGGTCACCGGCACCAGCCGCTCGAGTGTGTCGCGAGGCAACTGAGCGGTCGGGCAGATGCTCCAGCGTGCACATTGCATGGAGCACCTGTCCCATTCTGAAGCAATTCCGTACAGTCGCTGCGGCGCCGCAGCAAAGCCGCCTGCATCCGGCAAGCGACTGATAAGAAAGATTTTTAGCTACATAGGCCGATTCGATTCGGTGCTGGCACGCACCCTGCTGAATGGAAGGCAACGCTGCAACAAGCGTTTTCGACCAAAATCCAGGAGGAGACCTTCATGCTCTACGCACTGCCCGGCACCGCCGAAGCCAAAGTCCAATACAAGTCCAAGTACGACAACTTCATCGGCGGCAAGTGGCTCGCCCCGGTCAAGGGCGAATACTTCGACGTCGTCACCCCGATCACCGGCAAGCCCTACACCCAGGCCGCCCGTTCCGGCGCCGAAGACGTGGAACTGGCTCTCGACGCCGCCCACGCAGCCGCCGACGCCTGGGGCCGCACCTCCGTCGGCGAGCGCGCTGGCCTGCTGCTGAAGATCGCCGACCGCCTCGAAGCCAACATCGAAAAGCTCGCCTACGCCGAGACCGTCGATAACGGCAAGGCCATCCGCGAAACCCTCAACGCCGACATCCCGCTGGCGGTCGATCACTTCCGCTACTTCGCCGGCTGCCTGCGCGCCCAGGAAGGCGGCATCTCCGAAATCGACGAAAACACCGTCGCCTATCACTTCCACGAGCCCCTCGGCGTGGTCGGCCAGATCATCCCCTGGAACTTCCCGATCCTGATGGCGGCCTGGAAGCTGGCCCCGGCCATCGGCGCCGGCAACTGCGTGGTGCTCAAGCCCGCCGAATCCACCCCGATCTCGATCCTGATCCTGACCGAGCTGATCGCCGACCTGCTGCCGCCGGGCGTCCTCAACATCGTCAATGGCTACGGCCGCGAAGCCGGCATGCCGCTGGCCACCAGCCGCCGCATCGCCAAGATCGCCTTCACCGGCTCCACCGCCACCGGCCGCGTGATCGCCCAGGCCGCCGCCACCAGCCTGATCCCCGCCACCCTCGAGCTGGGCGGCAAGTCCCCCAACGTCTTCTTCGAGGACGTGATGGCCGCCGACGACGCCTTCCTCGACAAGGCCATCGAAGGCATGGTGCTGTTCGCCTTCAACCAGGGCGAAGTGTGCTCCTGCCCGTCCCGTGCGCTGATCCAGGAATCGATCTACGAACGCTTCATGGAAAAGGTGCTGGCCCGCGTCAAGGCCATCAAGCAGCTCAGCCCCCTCGACACCGACAGCATGATGGGCGCCCAAGCCTCCCAGGACCAGCTCAGCAAGATCATGTCCTACATGGAAATCGGCCGTCAGGAAGGCGCCGAATGCCTGATCGGCGGCGACCGCACCCACATGGACGGCGATCTGGCCGGCGGCTACTACATCCAGCCGACCCTGTTCAAGGGCCACAACAAGATGCGCGTGTTCCAGGAAGAAATCTTCGGACCGGTGCTCGCCGTCACCACCTTCAAGGACGAAGCCGAAGCCCTCGCCATCGCCAACGACACCCCCTACGGCCTCGGCGCCGGCGTGTGGAGCCGTGACGGCAGCCGTGCCTACCGCATGGGCCGCAACATCAAGGCCGGTCGCGTATGGACCAACTGCTACCACGCCTACCCGGCCCACGCCACCTTCGGCGGTTACAAGGAATCCGGCATCGGCCGCGAAACCCACAAGATGATGCTGGACCACTACCAACAGACCAAGAACCTGCTGGTCAGCTACAGCCCGAACGCGCTGGGCTTCTTCTGAGAGTCATCATGTAGCACCCTGTAAGGCAAGGTGTTGCGGGACGGGATTGCTCCCGTCCCGCTTTTTTACTTTGGAGACCGCCATGACAAGCCGCATCCTCGCCACCGACGCCGCCCTCGCCTTCATCGACGAACTCAAGGCCGAATTCGGCCCGCTGATGTTCCTGCTCTCCGGCGGCTGCTGCGACGGCAGTGTGCCCAACTGCTACAAGCTCGGCGAAATCCTGCCCGGCCCGACGATGATCCTGCTCGGCGAAGTCGGCGGCGCCCCGTTCTACCTGGGCCACCAGGAATTCTCCTACTACGCCAGCTCCCAGCTCACCCTCGACGTCCAACCCGGCGGCGGCGGGGATTTCTCCCTCGACTGCGGCAAGGGCCGCGCCTTCGTCACCCGCTCGCGCCTCTTCGACGACGCCGAACTCGCCGCTCTGGCGCCCCTTTGATCCGGCCCGCTCGGCCCACCCCATTTCCGACGCAACCGGGCACAACGATGCGGGTATGACTTTTTATATAGACGCGACTAAACCTTTCCCGCCCCCATGACGTAAATACGGCACGTAGCGGACAAGGTCACCCTGGCGCCGCGTCCTCACGCTCACGCACGACAACTCCGATGGAGGCCCGCTCATGGCGACCCTGTTGTGGCTTCAAACCGGCGCCTGCAGCGGCGACACCATGTCGCTGCTCACCGCCGACAGCCCTCCCGTCGAAACGCTGGTCCGCAACGGCACCCTCGACATCCTGTGGCATCCGTCGTTGAGCGCAACGCCGCCCGGCGGCCTCGGCCAGCTCATCGCCGCCATCGAAGCCGGCACCCAGACGCTCGACATCCTGTGCGTCGAAGGCAGCCTCATCACCGGCCCCTTCGGCACCGGCATGTTCGACAGCTATCGCGGCCGACCCAAGATCCAGATCGCCGAAGCCCTCGCCCGGCGGGCCCGCTATGTGGTTGCGGTGGGCACCTGCTCGGCCTTCGGCGGCATTCCCGCCGCCCCGCCCAACCCCACCGACTGCACCGGCCTGCAGTTCCACCGGGAGCAGCCCGGCGGAATGCTGCCGCCCGAATGGCGTTCCGCCGCCGGTCTGCCGGTCATCAATCTGGCCGGCTGCCCGACCCACCCGAACACCATCGTCCGCAGCCTCGCCATGATCGCCCAGGGTCTGCCCCTGGACCTGGACTTCCTCAACCGCCCGCGGGCCTTCTACGGCAGCACCGTGCACCAGGGCTGCACCCGCAACGAGTACCACGAATACAACCTCGAAGAGACCCAGCTCGGCGGACGCGGCTGCCTTTTCTTCAACCTCGGCTGCCACGGCCCCAACACCCTCGCCAACTGCAACAGCGATCTGTGGAACCGGCGCAGCAGCAAGCCCCGCGCCGGCGTGCCCTGCTTCGGCTGCACCTCGCCGGGCTTTCCGAAGGACGGCAACCTGTTCCGCACCGAAAAGATCGGCGACGTACCGGCCGCGCTGCCCCTGGGCGTTTCCCGCGCCCACTACATCGCCTACAAGAACCTCGCCCGGGCGGCCATGCCCTTGCGCATCAAGAACCGGGACATGGAGCCATGACCCGCACCACGCTCAACATCGACCTCAACCGCGTCGAAGGCGACCTGGAATTCCAGGTGGACCTCGACGGCAAGCGCATCGTCGACGCCCGCTGCGTCGGCACCCTGTTCCGCGGTTTCGAGCAACTGTTGATCGGCCGCGCGCCGAAGGACGGACTGGTCATCACGCCCCGCGTCTGCGGCATCTGCGGCACCGCCCACCTCTATACCGCGGCGCTGGCACTGGAACGGCTCGCCCAACTCCCGGTCCCGCCCCACGCCACCCTGGTGCGCAACCTGTGCCTGATGGCCGAAAACGTACAGTCGGACCTGCGCCAGAGCTTCCTGTTCTTCACCCCGGATTTCGTCCACCCGCGCTACGCCGGCCAGCCCCTTTTTGCCGACATCGACGCCGCCTTCGCGCCGCTCAAGGGCCGCGTCGTGCGCGCCACCCTCGCCGCCACGCGCAAGGTGGTCGAACTGGTGGCGATCTTCGGCGGCCAGTGGCCCCACTCCTCCTACATGCTGCCCGGCGGCATCACCCGCGGCGCCAGCGCCCGCGACCTGATCGACTGCAACGACATCGTCGACCAGGCCATCGACTACTACGAAACCGAAGTGATCGGCGACAGCCTCGACAACTGGCTCGCCCTGGACAGCGTCGACGGCTTCTTCGCGTGGCTCGACGCCGCCCCCCACGCGGCCAGCGCCGTCGGCCTCCTGACCCGTTTCGCGCGGGCCATCGGCTTGCACAAGATCGGCATCGGCGCCCATCACTTCCTGAATGCCGGCGCGTGGCACGACCCGCAGCACTGGCAGCCGCCCTACGAAACCGCCACCCTGCCCGGCGCCGGCATCTACCACGCCGACACCGGCCAGCTCGACGCCTTCGACCCGGCCCTCATCAACGAACACGTGCGCCACGCCTGGTATCGCCCCTACCCCGGCGGCCTTCATCCCTACCTCGGCGAAACCGTTCCCGACTACCAGCCCGACACCGACCGCTACACCTGGGCCAAGGCGCCGCGCTACGGCGAACTGGTGGTCGAAACCGGCCCGCTGGCCGAACTGCTCACCGGCGGCGACGCCCTGATCGTCGCCCTGCTCGCCCACGAAGGCCCCAACACCTGGCTGCGCCAGTTCGCCCGCCTGCGCCGCGCCGGCCACGCCCTGCGGCGGATGAAGCGGCACCTCGCCGACCTCGCCGGCCAGCTCGGCACGCCCCACTACCTGCCGCCGCCCGCCGATGCCTTCGACAATGGCGAAGGCTACGGCTTCGTCCAGGCCGCCCGCGGCAGCCTCGGTCACTGGATACAGGTGAAGGACGGCCGCATCTCCCGCTACCAGATCGTCACCCCCACCGCCTGGAACGCCTCGCCGAAAGACAGCGCCGGCCGCCACGGCCACTGGGAACAGAGCGTCATCGGCCTCGAACTGGCCGACCCGGCCGACCCCATCGAGGTCGGCCACATCGTGCGCGCCCACGACCCCTGCCTGGTATGCACCGTGCACTTCGTCGGCCG
>Ga0209480_10003021_pt1 | contig 11146 bp, 8 predicted proteins | sample JI61114C2DNA_FD_187501 | JGI IMG/M metagenome (GOLD analysis project Ga0209480, IMG submission 187501) | Wastewater effluent complex algal communities from Wisconsin, to seasonally profile nutrient transformation and Carbon sequestration -... | ecosystem: Engineered > WWTP > Effluent > Algae...
CAGCTCGGCGGGGTTCTGGGGGATCTCGCCGCAGAGCATGAGGTGGAGGTTGTCGGGCAGGTCCTCGTTGCGGGTGAGGATCGCCTCGTCGAGGCTGCAGCGGTTCTGGAGGGCGTTGGCGAGGCCGACGGTCTCCTTGCCGATCGGGGCCGGGAACACCTGATGCAGCCGCGGGCGCCGCATGTCGGCGTCGACGAGGATGACCCGCTTCTTGGCCTGCGCGAAGCTCATCGCCAGGTTTATCGCGGTCGAGCTCTTGCCCTCGTTGGAGTTCGGCGAGGTGACGACGAGGGTGCGGCAGGGGGTCTCGCCCTGCACGAAGTTCAGCGAGGTGCGGATCGCCCGGCAGCGCTCGGCCATCAGCGACTGCGGATAGAGCAGGGTGTGGAGGTCGCGGTGGCGTCGCTGGGCCCGCAGGTTGCCGACGCCGAGGCGGGCGTCGGCCGGCAGCAGCGGGAGCTGGCCGAGCACCGGCAGGCCGAAGCCGGCGATCGCCCGCTCGAGGTCGAGGATGCCGCGGATGCGGTGGTCGCGGACGTCGACGCCGAGGGCCAGCAGGGCGCCCAGCGTCAGGCCGCCCATCAGCGCCACGGCGACCAGCAGGGCCTTCGGCGGGAACACCGGCTCGCGCGGTCGGGTCGCGCGGTCGAGGATCTCGATGTCCTGGGTGACGACCCGGTTGGTCATGTCGATCTCGGTGTCGCGGCGCGACACCAGCGCGTAGGTCTCGGCGGCGGTGGTCGTCTCGCGCTCGAGCTCCCGGTACTCGCGCTCGAGGCCGGTCAGCTCGAGCGCGCGGCCCTTCTCCGCGGCGAGCGATGCGGCGAGCTTGTGCTCGGTCGAGAAGGCCGCGTTGGCGCGGGCGTTGAGCGACTCGAGCAGCTCGCGCTCCTCGCGAGCGATGCGCTTGTTGATCAGGCTCAGGCGGCTGCGGGCCTGCATGAGGTCGGGCATCTTGTCGCCGTACTTGACGGAGAGCTGCTCCACCTCGCGCTCGGCGATCAGCTGCTCGCTGCGCATGTCCTCGAAGATCGCGCGCTCGCTCTGCGGCAGCAGGCTGGCGCTGGCGAGGCTGCCTTGCTTGTGCAGGCGCCGGGCCTCGTCGTGGGCCGACTGCGCGGCGTAGCGCTCGGCCTCGGCGTGCTTGAGGTTGGCGTTGGTGACGATGATCGCCTCGGTGATCACGTTCTGGCGGTCGGCGAGGGAGATCGAGCTGATGCCGTGGTCCTGCTTGAAGTCGGCGAGCTGCTTCTCCGCGGCCTTGAGGGCCGCGAGCGCCTTGTCGCGCTCGCTGCCCATGTTGCCCTTGGCGGTCACGCCGGCGCGGGTGCGGGTCTGGGTGACGTGCTCGAGGTAGGCGTCGGCGATCGCGTTGGCGATGTCGGCGGCGATCTGCGGGTCCGGATAATCGGCGGAGATCCTCAGCAGCCGCGAGCCCCGGACCTCCTCGACGAAGACCAGCTCGCGCAGGCGGTCGATCGGGTCGATCGCCTGCGCCTTCGCCAGGCGCTCGGCCTCCGAGCCGATGCGGTCGACGCCGAGGAACACCGGGTCCTGCGCCAGCCCCAGCACCCCCAGCGCCCGCTCGGCGACCACCCGGCTGCCGATGATCTCGCGCTGGGTCTGGTAGTACTCCTTGTAGGCGAAGAGGCGGCCCTCGTTGTCGTCGCTGACGCCCTTGACCTTGTCGAGCACCTGCGGCCCGGCGAGGTGCAGCACCACGGTCGCGTTCGCGCGCCAGCGCGGGCGCAGCAGCGAGATCGCCGCGAAGGCGCCCGTCACCGCCAGCACCACCGTCACCAGCACCACCAGCCAGCGACGCCGCAGCACCCCGGCGAAGCGCATCACCTGCTCCATCGCCCGGTCCGCCTCGTCCGTCTCCGGACCAGGCGGGCTATTTTGCGTCTGTGCCAATTCCGGGCGTCTAGCTTAGGCCTTGACCCGGAATTCGCCAAGCAACCGACACGGGCCAGAGAAACCGGCTCAGGCCTGTATTTGCATCATGGCGACCGCGCCCGGGACGGCTCAGGCCGGGCCGAAGGTGTAGACGACCGTGTAGTCGACGCAGGCGTCGGCCGGCGCCTCGTCGAGGCGGATAAAGAAGTTCGCGCTCTCGTTGGGGGTCCCCTGGCAGTTGAACCCGAAGGTCATGTCGCCGTCGCCGCAGCAGCCCGGCGTGTTGTTCGGGCCCATCGTGAACATCGTGCCCATCGGGCACATGAACTGCGGGTTGCCGTCATCGCAGTCGGCGAACACGCACATCCGGACCGCGTCGGTGGCGGTCAGCGACAGGCCGACGACGGGGTTGTTGAAGCCGCAGGCCATGCTGTCGACGCTGTGGAAGACCGACCAGTCGATGTCGGCGTCGCCGTCGAGCACGCCGTTGACGCTGCCCTCCATGGCGGCGCAGGCCTGGTCGCCGAGGTCCTCGGCGTCGTCCACGTCCTCGTTGGGCTCGAAGCCGGGGTCCTCGCAGGCGCCGCCGCCGGTGGTGTCAGCGGTGGTGCTGCCGTCGGTGGTGGTGGTGGAGCCGCCGGTGGTGGTGGTGGCGTCGGTGGTGGTGGCGTCGGTGGTGGTCCCGTTGCTGGGGTCGACGGTGACGTTGGTGGGGTCGGTGCTCGGGTCCGTGGGCGAGCTGGTGGCGTTGCTGTCGCTGCCGCTGCCGCCCTCACACTCGCAGGCGCCGAAGGACTTGCCGTCGGCGGCGCAGACCTGCGCGCCCTGGCCGCCGTCGGGGCAGGAGCAGGCGACGCTAATGCCCGGGATGCAGGCGTTGCCGCCCGAGTTGGAGCTGCCGCTGGTATCGCCCGTGTCGGTGTCGGAACCGCTCTCGGTGCCGCTCCCGCCCTCGGTTGCGGCGGCGTCATCCTTGGCGCAGCCGACGATCAGGAGACCGGTCAAGAGTCCATGGAAAAGATAGGGAGATCGCATGCTCCCGGATATCACGACGTGCGCGCGGCGGCGAGCCTGGTCGGGCCGAAAAACCGCTTCACAGCGCCCCACGGCGCCTCCTGAGGACGGCTTTCGCAGAGGGTGGCGGGCGGCCAGCGCGGCGTCTCGGGGGCAGAACAGAACCGTGACTGAACGGTGACCCCTGGAGGGCACGAAGGACGAGCCGATCGGGCCCCAAGTTGCGAGACTGCGGCGGCTCCTCCGTGAACGTCCATCCGACCATCCCCGAGAGATTCTCCCACCTGCCGTTGCCGCCGCCGAGCCGTGGCTACGACCTGGTCCGTTTTCTCCCCTTCATGCTGGTCCACGTCGCCTGCCTCGGCGTGCTGTGGACCGGGGCGCGACCGATCGACTGGGCGGTCTTCGGGCTGTTCTACTTCTTTCGCATCTTCGGGGTCATGGCGGGCTACCACCGCTACTTCTCGCACCGAACCTTCAAGACCAGCCGGGTGTTCCAGTTCATCCTGGCGCTGCTGGCCGAGACCACCGGGCAAAAAGGCGTGCTGTGGTGGGCCGCGCACCACCGCAACCACCACAAGTTCTCGGACCTGCCGTGGGACGTGCACTCGCCGGTGGTGCACAGCTTCATGCACTCGCACCTCGGCTGGATCGCCGCGCGCGGCACCGAGGTCACCGACTACGACCGCGTCAAGGACTTCGCCAAGTACCCCGAGCTGCGCTGGCTCAGCGACAACTGGCTGTATCCGCCGATCCTCCTCGGCGCCCTCACCTACCTCGCCCTCGGCTGGTCCGGCCTGGTCGTCGGCTTCTTCTTCAGCACCGTGGCCGTGTGGCACGCCACCTTCCTGGTCAACTCGCTCTCCCACGTGGTCGGCAAGCGCCGCTTCGAGACCGAGGACGCGAGCCGCAACCACTGGCTGATCGCCATCTTCACGCTCGGCGAGGGCTGGCACAACAACCATCACCACTACATGGGCTCGGTGCGCCAGGGCTTCTATTGGTGGGAGATCGACATCACCTACTACGTGCTGCGCCTGCTCGCCTGGTGCGGCGTGGTCTGGGACCTGCGCATGCCGCCCGCGACCGTCCTCGCCGAGGGTCGCGCCCGCGACGCCGCCGCGCGCTCAGGCCGCAACGCCGTCGTGACCGGGCCCGTCGAGGCCCTTCCGTCGCGCACGCCCTGAGCCGCGTCGGTCGCCGGCTGTGCCGGTGACGCCGGCGCGGTATGCTCGGGCTGATGTCCGGGGTCATCTTGCATGTCGATATGGACGCGTTCTTCGCGTCGGTCGAGGTGCGAGACGACCCGGGGCTGCGGGGCAAGCCGGTGCTGGTCGGCGGGGCGGGTCGACGCGGGGTTGTGGCGGCGGCGAGCTATGAGGCGCGGCGCTTCGGCTGCCGCTCGGCGCAGCCGATGGCGCACGCGCTGCGGCTGTGCCCGCAGGCGGTGGTGATCTGGCCGCGGCACGACGCCTATGCGGCGGTGTCGAGCCAGGTGTTCGAGATCTTCTCGCGATTTTCGCCGCTGGTGGAGGGCCTGTCGATCGACGAGGCCTTCATCGACCTCGGCGGCACGCGGCGGCTGTGGGGGACGCCGCGTCAGGCGGCCGAGGCGATCCGCGCGGCGGTGCGGGCGGAGACCGGGCTGACCTGCTCGGTCGGGATCTCGAGGGTGAAGTTCCTCGCCAAGATCGCCAGCGGCATGCACAAGCCCGACGGCCTGACCGAGATCCCCGAGGGCAGCGAGCTCGAGTTCCTCGCCTCGCTGCCGATCGGCGCGCTGTGGGGGGTCGGGCCGCGCACCGAGGAGCGGCTGGTGCAGCGAGGGATCCATACCGTCGGCGACCTGCGGCGGCTCGGCGAGGCGACGCTGGTCGAGTGGTTCGGCGCGCACGGGCAGCACCTGCACCGCCTGAGCCTGGCGCAGGACGAGCGGGCGGTGGTCCCCGATCGCGCGGCGAAGTCGATCAGCCACGAGGACACCTACGCCATCGATGTCGTCGGCGTCGACGCGCTGCGCCAGCACCTGCTCTCGCAGGCGACCCGCGTGGCCGACCGCCTCGTCGCCCAGGGCCTGCGGGCCCGGGTCGTGCACCTGAAGGTCCGCGACGGGGCCTTCGTGACCGAGAGCCGGCAGTGCACGCTGCCCCGCGCCACCGATGAACAGCGCGAGCTCTACGCGGCCGCTTGCCGACTGCTGGCGACGGTCGAGACCGAGGACCGGGGCTTTCGTCTCACCGGCCTCGGCGTCGCCGGCCTCGAGTCGGCGAGCGCAGGCGCGGTGCAGCTCGAGCTCCTCACGCCCGCGACCGGGCCCGCGCGCGGGGCGGCGTTGCAGGCGGTGATGTCGGCGGTGCGCGAGCGCTTCGGACACCAGGCCCTGTTCCCGGCCGCGGCCGGGCCCGAGCGGCGGCCGGGCACGACCGGCGCGATCTCGGAGCGCCTGCCCGACGCGCTGCCTTCGGCGGCGCAGGACCGACGCAAGCCCGGGCCGCGGCGGCCCTGAGCGCGCGCCCTGACGGTGTCCTAGCAGTCGTTGGTCGAGCAGATGACCCAGCCGGTGTACTGCACGGTGTTGTTGCCGTCGTTCCAGCCGCCCTGGAGGCCGCAGCCCTCGTTCCACTTGTAGATGCGATAGTTGGTGTTGTTGTCGCCGTTGGGCTCGAAGCCGCCGCAGGCGACGTCGCCGTTGCCGTTGTCGGTCATCCAGAACGTGCAGGGCTGGCCCTTGCAGCGGCCGGTCCAGTTGAAGATGTTCTGGGCGCCGTTGTACTTGGGGAACACGTTGTAGAGGTTGGGGACGACGTTGCCGTTCCACGCGTAGATGGACTGGGCGTGGGCCTTGGTGCGGGCGACGATCACCTCCATGCCGACGGCCGAGCACTTGTTGGTGTAGACGTCCTGGTTGCCGGCGAGGGCGCCGTCGTTGAAGCGGACCATGGTGTAGCCGCACACGCCGACGTTCATCTCGCAGCGGACCTGCAGCGGGGCGATCCCTCCGCCGCCGTCGGGGTCGATGTTGTAGCTGCCGGTCGGGGTCCCCGGCTGGGCGACCTTCAGCTCGTTGCAGCTCTTGGGCAGCAGGCACAGGTTGTTGCTGCACACGCCGAGGTTGCAGTCGGGGTTGCCGGCGCAGGCCTTGTTGATGCCGCACTTCTGGCATGAGCCGCCGCAGTCGGTGTCGGTCTCGTTGCCGTTCTTGGCGCCGTCGTTGCACGTGGCCGTCACGCAGGCGTTGGTGCAGAAGTCGCCGTTGACCATGTTGCCGTCGTCGCACTGCTCGACGCCCTGGTAGACGACGTTGTCGCCGCACTTGGCGTTCTGGCAGGTGTTGAGGCAGGCGTCGGTGCTCGACATGTTCTTGTCGTCGCACTGCTCGCCGAGGCCCGGCTGGACGAAGCCGTCGCCGCAGACCGGGAGGGTGCAGGCGAGGGTGCAGGCGGCGCCGGTGTTGCTGTTGCTGAGCCCGGCGTCGCACTGCTCGCCGGGCTGCTTGAAGCCGTCGCCGCAGGTGGCCGCCTTGCAGACGTTGGTGCAGGCGTCATCGTTGCTCTGGTTGCCGTCGTCGCAGGTCTCGCCGGGGCCGACGAAGCCGTCGCCGCAGATGTTGGTGGTGCAGTTGGCCTTGCAGGCCTTGTTGTTGCCGTTGTTGCCGCCGTCGTCGCACTGCTCGACGTTGGCCTGGACCAGGTTGTCGCCGCAGAAGGCGTTCTTGCACATCGAGGTGCAGGCGCCGCCGTCGCTGTTGTTGCCGCCCTGGTCGCACTGCTCGCCCTTGCTCATCTGCACCAGGCCGTCGCCGCAGGCCGGGACCTTGCACGCGTCGGTGCAGCCGTCGTCCTGGTCGCCGTCCTTGCCGTCGTCACAGCCCTCGCCGGGGTCGACGATCTCGTTGCCGCACTGCTCGAGCTTGCAGCTGGCCGAGCAGCCGTCGGCGGGGGCGTTGTTGCCGTCGTCGCACTGCTCGCCAGGGCCCAGGTCGTCGTCGCCGCAGACGTTCAGCTCGCACGAGGCGTTGCAGCTCTGACCCGGGCCGTTGTTCCCGCCGTTGTCACACTCCTCGGTCCCCGCGCCGCTGTTGTAGAGCGCACCGTCGCCGCAGACGTTCGCCTGGCACTCCGTCGTGCAGGCCGCATTGTCGGCGTTGTCGACCCCGTCGTCGCACTCCTCGCCGACGCCCTCCTGCGCGAAGCCGTCGCTGCAGACCGCGTTCGTGCACTGGGTCGTGCACAGGTCGGTGTCGAGCTTGTTGCCGTCGTCACACTGCTCGGTCGGCGCGACCTTGGCGTCGCCGCAGCTGGTCAGCGCGCAGTCGTTCCCGCAGTCGTCGTCGTCGTCCTGGTTGCCGTCGTCGCAGCCCTCGCCCGGGCCGACCTTGGCGTCGCCGCAGACGTTGTTGGTGCAGTCGGCCTTGCAGCTGCTGCCGTCGGCGTTGTCCGCCCCGTCGTCGCACTGCTCGGTCGGGCCCTGGTCGCCGTCGCCGCAGGCGTTGAGCTGGCACAGCGCGTTGCAGGCCTTGCCGGGGCCGTTGTCCGCGCCGTCATCGCAGCCCTCGTCGACGTCGAGCATGCCGTCGCCGCAGGTCGGGTCGCCTTCGGTGTCGGCGGTGGTCGCGTCGGCGGTGGTCGCGTCGGCGGTGGTCGCGTCGGTGGTGGCGTCGGTTGCGGTCTCGGCGGTGGTGCTGGAGGCGCCGGTGGTCATCGCGCCGGACATGCCGTCGGTGACCGGCACATCGGTGGCGGCGGTGGTGGTCGGGTTGGTGCCAGGGGCGCCGGTGGTGGTCTGCACCTGGCCGCTCGAGCTCGAGGACTCGCTCGCGCTGGTGCTGTCTGTGCCCGCGGTATTGTTATTACAGCCAGTGGTGGCCCCGGTCAGGGACACGAGCACGCCGACGCAGCCAGCGAGATATGTAATTCTCATCGAGATCTCCAGGGCGACTCCGGGGTCGCGAGCGGGCACGATGCCACAAACTGGTGGCCGCCCTGGCGTCGATGATCGAGCGGGGTGACAACGCCCCCGGCTCGCGGGCCCGTGGCGCGCGCGAGCGCTATCCGCTCATCCTCGCGACATCAGCAGCAGCAGCCGCCGCCGCAGGTGATCGGGCTCTGGTCCGCGGGGATGTTCACGAGCGCGGAGCAGCCGTCGTCGTTGCAGGCCTGGACCTTGATATAGCCGACCGTGAATGCGCACATGCCGTTGCACATGTCGATGTCGTTGCACACGTCGGCGATCGCCGTCTTGTTGCCGACGTCGTGGACCTGCTCGGGGTTGATCGAGCACTTCCAGCGGACGACGTAATGGGTCGCCTCCGGGACCGCGACCCAAGAGATCGGCCACGGGTCGCAGCAGTCGCAGAAGCCGCAGCCCGCGGGCATCATCGGCGGCGGCGGCGGCTCGATGTTGCCGCCGCTCGACGAGGAGGTGTCCGGGCCGCCGGTGGTGCTGGTGCTGGTGCTGGTGTCGATCGGGCCGGTCGAGGTCGAAGGATCCGCGGTCGTCGCGGTGCTCGTGGTTGTGGTGTCGACCGCGCCGGTGGTCGGTAAGTCGCCGCTGCTCGAGCTGCCCGAGGCCGACGCCGAGGAGGAGGATGACGACGACGACGTGGTCGGGGCGGCGCTCGTGCTCGTGTCCGTGCTCGTGGTGGTGCTCGTGCTGGTCGTGGCGCCCGTGCTGGTGCTCCCGGTGGCCGAGGCCGTGCCGGTGTTCGTGTCGCCGCAGATGGCGAGGGTGAAGCAGGCGATCAGCGGTCGAAGTCCACGGCGATGCATGGCTCACGATATCGCGGGGCGAGGGGCGATGGGGCGCGAGCTTTGCGATGACAGGGCCAGTCACCGCGGCGCGAGCCGGCTCCGTCGCGCAGGCGCGCTCAGGGGACCGCGCACACGCCCACGTCCTCGCGGCCGGGCGGGGCCTCGCCGGGGGCGTAATAGGGGACGCAGGTCTGGCCCTCGGAGGCGAGCGGACAGGGAGCCGGGGCGCTGATGTCACAATAGACGTCGCAGCAGCCGCTGGCGCCCGCGCAGCCGGGTACGTGTGTGGGCGGGGCGCAGTGGGCCGCCGCGCTGCAGTCGCGGTGGTTGATGCACGGCGCCGCGAAGGGCAGGCCGCCGAGGTGCCCGCGCAGCTGGCAGCCGAAGCCGATCGTGGCGGGGGCGCAGACCATGGCGAGCGCGCCGACGTCGACGTCGGGGCAGTCGTAGGCGAGGGGGTCGCAGGGCGGGACGCACAGGTACAGCGACCACTGCGTGTCGGTGCGGGCGCAGACCTGTTGAGGGTCCGCGCAGCCGAGGGCGTCGGGGGTGCAGAACGCGACGCAGGCGCCCTCGCCGGAGCCGAACTGGACGCACATCGAGTCGGGGCCGCAGGTGTCGCTGCCGTCGGCGGCGTTGATGCAGATGCTGCCCGGCGCGCTGCCGCCGTTGGCGTTGTCGGGCACGCAGGCGGTGCCGGTGTAGGGGCCTTGCAGGGTCGGCTTGACGCCGGTGCACTTGTGGCCGGCGGGGCAGTCCTGCAGGAGGGTGTCGCAGGCGGGCGACTCGCCGGTGTCGCTCGCGGTGGTGGCGCTCGTGGAGGTGTCGGTGTGCGCGTCGCTGGTTCCGGTCGCGGCCGCGGTGGCGCCATTGTCGCTGGTGCTGATGTTCGATGATGCGGTGCTCGTATCTTCGGGGTCCACCGGAGGCGCGCAGGCCAGCGTGAGCGACGAGGCGAGGCACAGCGCCGGGATACGAGGCATGGCGAGCATGGTAGCGGGCTCGCGCGGCGCGGATGAGCGCGCGATGAGATCGTGCGCCGGCCGCATGGCCGGGGGGACGTGGCTACACATGGAAGCCTATACTGGGGGCGGATGACAACGGAGGGGGGAGCTTATGACACAGCGCATGCGAGGGCCTTCGATCTTGTTCGTCGAGGATGATGGGGCCGTGCGACGCGAGGTGTGCCGCGAGCTGGCCGAGCGCGGGCTGCACACCGTGGAGGCCGATGACCCGGCCAGCGCGATGGAGGCGCTGGCGAACAGTCCGACGGGCTTCTCGCTGCTGGTCACCGATCTCGACGTGCTGCCGATCGGTGGGATGAGCTTCGCGCGGGCGGTGCATCGCCGCTGGCCGGCGGTGCCGGTGGCGATCATGTCGTGCGGGGCCGCCGGGATGCGGGTGATCGCGCCGGGTGTGACCCTGCTGGCCCGGCCCCTCGTGCCGGGTCAGCTCGCCGAGGCGATCGCGCGCATGCTGTCGCCGGGCCCGCCGTCCGAGATGCTGGCGGTCCTGTCCGAGAGCGGCTGGTCGTTCAAGCCGCTGCGCGTGCACGCCTCCTGAGCGCCGCCGGGGACGGCGCGCTAGCGTCGTGCCTGCCACTCGCGGCGCAGCAGCCCGAACAACACGGCGTCCTGCCACTCGTCGGCCACGAAGTAGGACTCGCGCTGGAGGCCCTCGCGCACGAAGCCGACCGCGCCCAGGAGCTGCAGCGATCGCTGGTTGCGCGGGTCGGCGTCGGCGGCGAGGCGGTGCAGCTCCAGCTCGGTGAAGGCGAAGTCGACGAGCGCCTGGACGGCCTCGCGGGCGAAGCCCTGGCCCCACGACGCCCGCCCGAGGGCGAAGCCGATCGCGGCGCGCCGGTGCTGCAGGTCGATGTCGGCGAGCGTGCAGGTCCCGAGCACGCGGTCCTCGCCGGCGCGGACGATGCCCCACTGGAACAGGCTCCGGGCGTGAAACAGCTCGTCGATCTCGGCCTGCAACGCCGCGGCCGCGGCGAGGTCGGGCAGCGGCGGCGCGCTCCAGTAGCGCACGACCTCGAGGTCGGAGAAGATCGCGTACAGGGCGGGCGCGTCGGCGGGGACCAGCGCGCGCAGCCGCAGCCGCGGGGTCATGAGAGTGGGCAGGGTGATCGCGCCTGGTAGCATGGAGAAGATCGCCGAGGGTGAATGCATACAGGATCCGCCGGCTCCCGGGCGGCCGACTGGTTGACGCTCCACGGGCGCTTGCCTACCCTGGGCGGGTGGTCCGCGATGTCCTCCGCGCGTCGATGGTCGCGGTCGCGTTGCTGGGCGGCTGCGGCGATGCGGCCAGCGCCACCACCGGCGCCGCCGACCCCTGCGCGGCGGCGGGCGCTGCTTGCGGCGAGCTCGCGCGCTGCGACCCGGTCGACGCGCGCTGCTACTGCGATCCCGGCGCCATGGGCGATCCGCTGGCCGGCTGCGTCGCGCACGGCGACCTGTGCGGCGAGGCGGCCGCGCGCGTCG
>Ga0209480_10003024_pt1 | contig 11144 bp, 8 predicted proteins | sample JI61114C2DNA_FD_187501 | JGI IMG/M metagenome (GOLD analysis project Ga0209480, IMG submission 187501) | Wastewater effluent complex algal communities from Wisconsin, to seasonally profile nutrient transformation and Carbon sequestration -... | ecosystem: Engineered > WWTP > Effluent > Algae...
TGATCACCTCGCGCAGCAGGTCGGTGGCGACCTGGGTGTAGAGCGCGGTGGTCTCCAGCTTCTTGTGCCCGAGCAGCACCTGGATCACCCGGATATCGACCTTCTGCTCGAGCAGATGGGTGGCGAAGCTGTGCCGCAGGGTGTGCATCGACACCCGCTTGTCGATCTGAGCGGCCTCGGCCGCGGCATGGATGGCCCGGTTGAGCTGCCGCGTGCTGAGCGACTCGATCGGATTGAGTCCGGGAAACAGCCAGCCACCGTCGAGCATCGTGCCCTGGGACCGGGCGACCTTCCACCAGACCCGCAGCCGCTCGAGCAACACTGGCGAGAGCATCGCGTAGCGATCCTTGCGGCCCTTGCCCTGCTCGATGCGCAGGGTCATGCGCTGGCTGTCCACATCGCCCACCTTCAGCGCGACGACTTCGCTGGCCCGCAGCCCGGCCCCGTAGGCCACCGACAGGGCGGTCTGGTGCTTCAGGTTGCCGGCGGCGGCGATCAGGCGGGACACTTCCTCGGGACTGAGCACCACCGGCAGCGTTCGCGGCACCCGCACCGGCTGCATCCGGGCCATCAGTTCCTGATGATCGAGCGTGATGTCGAAGAAGAACTTCAGCCCGCTGATCGCCGCGTTGAGCGAGACTGGCGAGATGCCGTGATCGACCAGGTGGAGTTGATAGTTCCGTAGATCTTCGGCGCTGGCCGTATCCGGCGAACGGCCCAGGTAGGCGGCGAACTGCCGCACGGCGCGGATGTAACCGTTCTGGGTCTTGTCTGCGAGCTTGCGCAGGCGCATGTCCTCGAGCATGCGTTGGCGCAGCGGGCTGATGGGGTGCGTGGAGGCGGTCATGACTGCGGCTCCTTGAGAACGAGGCGGAGTGCCTCTGTTCTCAAGGTAGGGGACTGCGCCGCGCTATCCGCGACCACCGCGCGGGATCGGAGGGCTACCGCGAGAGCGGTTTAGTCCACTAATGCGTAGTGGACACTATGGTTAGCGAGCTAAGCGGTCGGGGGAAGATGGGTTTGCCGGGGGCTTACGTGTCGGCCAGAAGCAGCCCTTGTGAGTCGAAGAAGGGGCTGATACGGTTCAGACCGTATTCACGAAGCGGCACACCAAGTCAGGTTGCGCTTGGTCGAACTTAGCCAAAAAATCCGGGAGGCAGTACGGCCTTTTGCGGTGCAGCTGACCTTCCATAAAGCATCACCGACGCTTGGGGGAAACGCTGAATGGGCTCTCAACGAGGCCAGGAGAAGCGCTCTAAATAGCGCGTAAACACCCACCCTTTGATTTCAATGTTGCCATCCTCGCTACGCCACGACACGAGGGTAAAGCTGCCTTGCTCGTCCAACAAGCGAACGACGGCCCCTCTTTTCAAGTGGCCAACGACAGGCGCTTTTGCCCTCGGCGACATCGTCACAGCGAGCTTCTCCACGGAGATGAATCTTTGCATGGAGAGCAATCTAAGGTCTCCGACTTGCTCGCGCATTTCCTCTCTAACTGCCTTCTCTGTTTCGCGCGGCGTCATTCGTTCTAGGCCCCGTTTTATGTAGAAGTCGAGAGCCGGAGCGAGCATCGCCACCAACAGCGCGATAAACAGCGGATAAAAAATCTGGAGAAGCCATTTTTCACGACCTGTTCGCCGACTAGATTTAGTGAGCTGTTCCAGCGTAGACAGGATGCTCGCCAATACTTGAACCTCATTGGGCTGCGCCAACACCTCTACGGTGACCCGCTGGAGGTCCGCGACGACCTCTTCTTGGTAGTGCCTCTCATCACCTTCATCACTATCGGCACGTGCAGTGGCCGCCTGTGCGGCCGCTTGCATTACCCGCCACGCTGGCGTGTCTTGCAAATCACGGAATGCGTCGAAACGCTCGAGGGTCCCACCCAAGCGTGCAAGTGAACTCGTAAAAAAAAGTGCTGAGGTCTGACCCGCCTTGGTCAAACCAGCGATGGAGTCATAAAGACCTGAAGGCATGGTCACCGCTTTCAACGTCTCTTCAAACTGGCGGGTCAGGGAAGTAAGCCCAGTAACCCGGTCTAGATAGTCCGAGACCAGCGTGGACTTATAGGTGCTTGCTGCGCTCGAGATGACAAGGGAGTCAACGACTCTCACTAATCCAAAAGTCTGCTCGTACCAATCCTTGCGTGTCTGGATGGCGGTTGCTGGGGCAATCATCCGCTTTAACGCCTCTGCAGCAGCATCTCCAAAAATCGATGAGAAAGAGTTTTTGGCAATCCGGGCAGCATTGACGGCTAGCGACAAACTCGAGCCGCCATTGAGGGCGTCTAAATATGACTTCAGGGACGGAGAAACAGACGCTTCAGCCCATGGCTGGTGCATCGCATCTAGTTGGCGCTTAGTTTGCTCAACCACAGAGATGTGTGTCATGGTGCCAGCTGCCAGCATCTGCGAATTCAGTAGCCCTAGCGATGCGCTCTTGACCAACCCACTTGTTCTCGCGAATTGCTCCGCAATCGAGTTCGCATACATATCTGCGGTGACCATTCCTGCTGCGGTCGAAAGCGACATCTCTGCCATTCGAGCAGCGTCTGGGAGGGCTGACGATACTGCGTTTGTACCTAACGCAGCCTGCTCTGCCATTATCACGCCTGTGGCTCCAAAGAGGTCAGTACGGACAGCCTCTGCATACGAAAACGCTGCAGAAACGCCCAGAAAGTCTGCAACTGTCATCCCTACGGCCGAGGAGACGGAGGCAGTCGCAGCCCGCTGTGCGGCTTCGACTTCCGCCTGTACCAAACCTAGGCTCCTTGCCGCCAAGCTCTCTTCCAGGCCCGCAGTTGCCGAAGCGTTCCGAAGGTGCGCGGTAGCCTCTCCCACGGTCACGCCTAACGCTGCTTCAACTTCCGAAGCAACGCCGGACGGAGAAAGACCCAGTGTTCGATACTCTGCAGAATCAGTGGTCATATTGAGCTTAGAACAGACATCATCAAAGGCCATGATGCCACTGTTTCTTTCGAACAACGAACGGGGTTAGACCGCTACCGCTGCGTGGAGACATTGGTCACCGCGGCACGAAGGACAGCAATGGGTCGGTGCCGGCCTGCCAGCGGTCGAGAAAGCTGCCATTCAGCCCTGGAGTAGCTCAGGCGACAGCTGACTGCCTCATAGCCGCCACTCCTTCCGTTCGCAGTAACCGTCAGCAAAGGCCGAGGTGCGCCCATACGCCCTAGACAATTTCCAGAGAGCGCCCGCGCCGGCACGCCATACCCTCTTTCCGCCTGTCCTACTTGCTGCTATTCTGCCCGCCGGCTGGATCGAAGCCTGCTGCCCACCTCGGCGCACCTGGACGGGACGATCATCACCTGTTTCGCATTTGAGAAATCCCTGATCCCTCGGATTTCGGCAGTGGGCACCGAAGGTTCGCGATTGGATAGGAGTTTCACAAATGCGCCGCACCATCCTTATTACCGCCGTCGAAGTCGAAAAGCTCAAGCAGCGCGCCCGCAAGCTCAAGAGAGCGAACGGAATCACCCACAACGAGGCCCTGGACGAGGCTGCAAAGGCTGTCGGCTTCGACCACTGGCACCACGTTGCCGAATCAGCTAAGACGTTCGCACCGACCGAGCACGCTCACCACTTCGGCGTGATCATCGCTCTCGACATCAAAGACGCTCAGGACTTCCACGACCCATCAGGACAGTTCGTCGAGGACGATCATGCCTTCTCCCTGTGCGCCAGCGATATCTACGTACGCGTGCGCGAGGCGGATGGGGACGATGACATCGACCCGAATGACCCGACCTACAAGGAAGACCTCAACGAGTGGATGTTCGATGGGCTCATGAATTACGTCTTCTTCCGCTATACGAATCCCGAGTTGCCCGCGAGCGTCGAGGAAGTGGTGAAGCTCGCCACCGAACACTGCTACTGGCCGCCGGAGTACATATGGTACAAGGGCGTCATGCACGACTGCCCGGACGGGTCAGAACTTGCGGACGGCCGCATCATTCACCGCTTCGAGTAACGTGTAGATCGCGACGGTGCCAAGCGCCGTCTGGCTGCTGCCAGCACCACTGCCGCCACTCGATCGACCCAGGCTGGCCGGCCGCTGAGGCCGACGAGGCGACCGTCACCCCGGGGGCAGTTTCTCGGCCTTATGGAAAGCTTTACATAAAGCCGATTATGCAAAGCCGGCGATTATGGAAAGTAGCCGGGGTGGCTGTAGCCAAGAAGCAGGCCGGAGGCGGCTTGGCAGCGGCTGACATCCCCGCGAGCTCGACATAATTTCTTCGGTCTCCTGAAGTAGTAGTTCCACTTCAGGAGACCGTTATGAGCCACATCCCTTCGCTCCCGGTTGTGCCAGGCGCGCAGCCAGCGTCGGCGCTTTCCGATCACATCACCTCGGAACTGCACCACTACGACGAACACCTGCGCGATGTCCGTGGGTTGGCTGAGGGCACACGCAAACAACGAGTTCGCATCGTAGGACAGCTGCTGCAAGAGCATTTCGTTGATCGCCCGATCGAGATCTCCAGGCTGCATCCAGACGACGTGCGCAGCTTCCTTGCCAAGCAACTGGAGGCGCACTGGTCGCACCCCAAGGCATCTCTGCTGGCTTCGGCCTTGCGAAGCTACTTCCGCTACCGGGCCACCCGCGGCGATCAGGTCAGTGGGCTGACCGCTGTCATTTCAAGTCCGGTCCACTGGAAGCGGGCGTCATTGCCACGGGCGCTCAATCCTGATGAGGCGGGTCGTCTGCTGAACGCTTTGGCCACCGCCCGGCGGTGGCCAAAGCGCGGTTATGCTATCGCCCGCTGCGCATTGGACCTGGGGCTCCGTGCGGGTGAGATTGCCCGTCTCATGATCAGCGACATCGACTGGCACGCTGGCACGGTGAGGCTCAGGGGGACGAAGTCGCTGCGGCAAGACGTCCTGCCGTTGCCGTTGGAAACGGGGCAGGCACTGGCCGACTATCTCCAACATGAACGCCCAGCCACCCACCATCCCGCTCTCTTCGTTCGATGTCAGGGCGGGCGCGACCAGCCCATTACATCGACGGCCATTCAGAAAGTCATCAAGCGAGCCTGCCGCCGAATCGGCCTGATGCACTCCAGCGCGCATGCACTTCGCCATACCTTGGCGTGCCGTCTGGTCGAGAACGGCAGTTCGCTCAAGGAAGTTGCCGATGTTCTGCGCCACCGTTCGCTGAACACCACGTTGATCTACGCCAAGCTCGATACGCCGCAGTTGTCTGCTGTCCCACTGCCATGGCCTGGGAGTGGATCATGAGTCCCCGCGTCAGCTTGCAGGCGAGGATCAACGACTATCTCGCCGAGCGTCGTCGCCTGGGTTTCCAGCTGCGATCACGGGACACCCTCCTTGCCGACTTTGCCCGCTTCGTTGCGGATAGGCATCACCAAGGGCCGCTGACAATCGAGCTCATGACCGAGTGGGCACGTCGGGGCAAAGGCGGCCAAGGATCACCGGCAACCTGGGCGGCCCGCTTGGCCAAGCTGCGGCATTTCATCCGTTACCTGAAACAGTTCGAGCCGCAGAGCGAAGTCCCGGATGAGCGGGTCTTCGGCCCGGAACCGGGACGCGTGGCGCCGCACATCTACCATGAGAAGGAAATCGTCGAATTGCTGTCGGCAGCGCGCCAGCTCGGGCGTCAGGGCAGTTTGCGTCCTGCTACCTTCGAGACGTTGTTTGGCCTGATGGCCTCAACCGGCTTGCGAGTTTCGGAAGCCATTCATCTGCGTGATGCCGATGTCGATCTCAAACGAGGGATGCTGATCATCCGGCAGACCAAGTTTGCCAAGTCCCGCCAGTTGCCGGTGCACTCCACCACAGTCAAAGCACTGGCCCGCTACCGGCGGCTACGGGCTCGGCACGTTCCCACGACGGCCGACATGCCGTTTCTGATCAGCAGCCGTGGCCAGCGACTGGGGGCGCAAGTCGGCGAGCGGCAGGCACACCGCGTCTTCAACACCTTGCGCGACAGCCTGGGCTGGGTAAATCGCGGCGCTCATGCGGCGCCACGGCTGCATGACCTGCGCCATACCTTTGCCGTCAGGCGGCTGGAGCGCTGGCATGCGGAAGGTGCCGATGTGAATCAGAAGATATTGGCGCTATCGACCTACCTCGGACATGCCGAAATCGCCTACACGTACTGGTATCTCACCGCAGTGCCGGAATTGATGGCCCTCGCCGGCGGCAAGTTCGAACGCTTCGTCGATCTGCCGGGAGACGGCGATGAGTAAGCCTACGCGCTCACCCCCGTCATTTGCTGCACTCGTTCAAGCCTACTTTGCCGAGTACCTGACCCAGCAACGCGCCCTCAGCGCGCAGACCACCGCTGCCTACCGGGATGCCTTCGTGTTGTTCCTCGGCTTCGCCGAATCTCAACTGGGCAAGTCACCGGCCACCATCCTGCTGGGGGAGATCACTCCGACGTTGATCATGGCCTTCCTCGATCACCTGGAGCGCGAGCGGCACAACTGCGTGCGCAGCCGCAACGCCCGCCTGGCGGCCTTGCGCTCGTTCCTGAAGTTCGTTGCCCATCGGGATGTGACGTCGTTGCAGGTGATCGAGAGTGCCCTGGGCGTGCCGGTGAAGCGCTTCGAGCGACCGATGCTTGGCTACCTGTCCCGCGAAGAAATGTTGGCAGTGATTGGCACGCCGGACGAAACCTGGCTGAGTCAGCGGGACCATGTACTGTTCCTGCTGCTCTACAACACCGGAGCACGCGTCTCGGAAATCACCGGTATCAAAGTCCGCGATGTCGTGCTCGATGCGGGCGCAGCCTGCGTTCATCTGCATGGCAAAGGCCGCAAGCAACGCAGCGTCCCCCTGTGGCGCTCGACGGTCAAGGCAGTGCGGGCCTGGCTGCGGCGCAATCCGCAGTTCGAGGTAGCCTCCCCCTTGTTCCCCAACCGCAATGGCCAGGTAATGACGCGGGCCAACGTGACTCTGAGATTGGCGCAGGCCGTGCATTCGGCCAGCCGCACCTTCCCCGATCTGACGAAACGGCACATCTCGCCGCACACCATTCGACATACGACGGCGATGCACCTGCTACAGGCCGGCGTCGACATCAGCGTGATTGCGCTTTGGCTCGGACACGAGAGCCCGGTGACTACCCATCACTACGTCGAGGCCGACTTGGCCATGAAGGAGCGCGCGCTGGCCAAGCTGCATGAGCCGGACGCCAAGATCCAGCGCTACCGGGCGCCCGACTCGCTGATCGACTTCCTGAAGACGCTGTGATTATGTGAAGGTCGGAATGCTTGCCTGCCGCTGCCCTTCAGCGTTTGACTGTCATTCCGACCTGCCACTTTCCATAATCGCTGGCTTTGCATAATCGGCCGGAGCGGCCGTTGAGGTATGTCGCGGCCAAAGGTAGTAGCGGGTCGGTCAGCGGCCGTAGCTGAAACTGCAGCAACGGTGTCGCACAGAGCGTCCATCAAGACGTCTCTCGAAAAGCGGCCGAGCCACTTTCGGGCCGTCACGCGATCACACCATGCGCAGCGCCCGCCTTCGACGCAGACAGGCCAGCCTCGGTTGCGCTGGGTGCTGACTACGTTCCAAGGCGCTACAACCGAGCGAACAGACGCGTAAGCGTTATCTGTCTAGGGAGTACCGTAGCGGCTAGCTTCGCAAGAAGGCTTGCCCACACACCGGCCGGCAGGGCACGATGTTGCCTAAACTTGTCAGTTGTATGGGGTTGATGTTGGGTGGCTGCTTCGAGTAATCTACCGCCTAGGTGCCCGTCGTACGCCTTCCGTCCGCATCGGAAAAGCAGCCACAGCGACTAGTTGTACAATTAAAATTCTCCAGACACCTCTTCGCAGGCGCTTGGCGAGCGGACCGCCTCTTCGATGCCTGGTAGGAGAGATTGTGTCTTCAATTTCTACGGGGCGGGCTCCCCGACTTGAGCTGGCTCTTGAAACTCTCGGTCTCGAGGGTATTGAGTACGTACTTCGCTTTCATCCCCTTGGCGTGGTTAAAGAGCTTGCAGTGCGCGCAAAGCTGGTAGCTAAGCTTCTTAGCAAGACTGGCCGGATGCAGCACAGTAAAGCGCTGGATGCTGTTTCTCAGGCATTCCGATTCCGATCGTGGCACCATTTTTCTTCGCACCTAGAGCGAGCCACCACGGTTGGGTCAGGAGAAGAGCTATCGCCTTCTTGGTTTGAAGAACTCAGCCAGGCTGTCTTGCTACTCGTTGAAGTAGGTGACGAGGTGACCTTGTCGGTAGCTCAGCGTGATGCATACGTGGAGTTGGGGCAGAAGTTGTCCATGAATACCTCTGTCCTCGCGCAGGACTTGCTTGATAAAGTATTCGCTCCGCTGTGTGCCGGCCAGTCATGGGATGAAGTGCAGGCTCGACACCCCTTGAAGGTAAGGGGCCCTCTCTATGCCTTTTCCGTGATTGAGTGGGACGATGGAAAAGTTGATGGGCTGTTTAGTAGAAGTCCTGCATGCAAGCAGTTGTGTGCTCAGCTTGATGAAATTTGGATGAGCATCGAGCAACCTACCCTCACACAAACTCAAGCGGCGCGTGAATGGCTTGAGATAACCTTGGAGTCGCAGCCAGAGTTCTTGGATGGGGGATTGGAGCTTGCGTGGATGCTGCACGACGAGGAGTCGCCCGCAGCATTGGATACTGTAAGTCGGTTAATTGAAAGGGCCGAGAGGCTAATTCCTAAGAGATACAAAGGCGGCATTACTTGGGGGCACTTGCGTAATCGTTTTTACCATCGATTGCTTTGGCTGAAAATAGATCTCTGCTACCGAAACGGAAGATTGCTCGAGGCTATCAAGCTTTCGCGGAAGACGCTAAGGCTGAATCCAAATGATAATCTTGGTGTTCGGTACCATCTCCCTTTGATTCTATTGGCGAATGGTGAGTTCAAAGCCGCTAAGCGAGAGCTTAAACGCCTACAGGGTGATAGCTGCCCAACCGCTTTCGCTGTTAGAGCGTTTGTTTCTTTCGCTCAAGGGGATGTAAGGCTCTTTCGCCGAGAGTTAGTGCAAGCTCTTCTTGTCATGCCAATCCTACGGGCCTTCATATTTGATGACCCCAGGCTATTCTTAGATGTGAAGGAGGGCTATCGTCTTGAAGTGCCTGATTTCGAGACGTTTTGTGATTATGCTTGGGTGCCATACTGCGTAGTTCCTGGCCTAAGAAAGGCTGCGACTTCGTTATTGTCGGAGCCGGCTGTATTGGCAGCTGAAAGTGAGCTAAAAGACTATTGGGCCTTCTATAAGGCTAGTCCTAGAGTGGGGGGCTGCGTACGGATAGGTACGGCTGACGGTTGGTTGAGTATGGTCCGGAGCAGAGTCGAACAGATTGGATGATTGTCAGGATGTGCTAATGGCCCGCTTCATCCTACTTGGGGCGGTCAGCTTGAAGCTGTTTCAGGAGTTTTTGAACTTTAATGCAATTATCGATTGTCCCCAGAAGCTGAAGCGGCGTCTTTCCCTCTAGGCGATCGGACGGGGTTTCTAGCCAGGCGTTCAGGGATTGATGCCCAAATAAAAGCGCAGCCGTACTAACTATTTGATCTATTCTAATTTTTAGCGCGGCTGCATTTCCTTTTTTTGCCGATCCATCCCCTCCAGGGCTAGATGGGAGGCTGCGTCGATCTAGCGCCTTTTCCGCTAAATCGATGAGTGGCGTCGCTGAGTCGTACTCCCACCGTTTGAGCCCCCTGCACTTTGGGTATGCAGGGCACCCCCAAAATGGGCTTCCGTCTTTACTGTTGTAGCGTTTGCACATCACTGAACCACATTCAGGGCAATTAGGTACCTGCTTTGGTTCATGGCTTCGAACGGGCGGCGGCACGAATTCCAGTAGTTCTACAGGCACCTCGCCGGAGAAGAACCAGTTGCCTGTTTCTAGTTCTCGCTGTGCTCCTTTGGTGGCGGCGAAACTCTGCATGGCCCAAGGAATGTTGAGATAGGTCTTAGGGCCTGTTCTCAATTATCGAATCAGCAGTATGCCGAATGGAAGTCTCGTTAAAAAAGTTGTTTACAGTCAATGACATAGCAAGGGGCTGTTCACAGCGGTCCGGATCTGGTTATATCCTGACTTTTCGGCTGAGCTCAGGAATGGATCGGAAGATGCTGCGCGACGACCAGTGGGAGCGCATTGAACAACTCTTGCCCGGCAAGGCGACCGACCGTGGCGTTACGGCCAAGGACAATCGGCGCTTCGTCGAAGCGGTGCTGTGGATCATGCGCACGGGCAGTCCGTGGCGCGACCTCCCGGAGGAACTGGGGCATTGGCACCGGACCTTCGTTCGCTTCTCGCGCTGGCGCGAGAAAGGGGTGTGGGAGCGGGTTGCCACCGCGCTGCGTAGCGAAGCCGACATGGAACATCTGTTTCTCGACTCGACGATCGTGCGCGCACACCAACACTCGGCCGGCGCTAAAAAAAAGCGGGCGACCAGCACATCGGCCGCTCGCGGGGTGGATTGACCACCAAGCTGCATGTGGCAGTGGATTCCCTGGGCAATCCAGTGCGCGTCATTCTCACGGCAGGTCAGATCTCCGATATCGGGCAAGCGGGCGCACTGATCAAAGATCAGCCCGCCGAGTTCATTGTGGCCGACAAGGGCTACGACTCGGATGCCTTTGTCGAAACCATCAGGGCGCAAGGCAGCCAGGCTGTCATTCCACCTCGCTCCAACCGACTCAACCCGCGTGCCTTCGATCGCCATATCTACAAGGACCGCAATCTGATCGAGCGCTTCTTCTGTCGCATCAAACAATTCAGACGCATCGCCACGCGCTACGACAAACTCGCACAGTCATTCCTGTCCTTCGTTCATCTCGCTTGCGCTTTCGTCTGGCTGGCTTAATTGAGAACAGGCCCTAGCCCGGTGATCGCCCAGCAAAAAGGCCAACCCTCACGGATTGGCCTAAGTGCTTGATAAATCTGGTGCCGGTGCAAGGAATCGAACCCTCTACCTTCGCATTACAAATGCGCAAAAGATGGGGTTTTTTGACGTTAAAGGACGTTTCGCGAAAAGCGTAATACGCTGCAAATAAAGCATTTTCTATTTTTTTTCGCGTTAAACGAAATTGAAGCACGTTCTAGAATCCGCTTACAAGCTGCTTACATGAGCCGCTTACACGGAGAACTTGAACATGGCACGCAACAAGCTGACTGCCGGCCGC
>Ga0209480_10003026_pt1 | contig 11141 bp, 12 predicted proteins | sample JI61114C2DNA_FD_187501 | JGI IMG/M metagenome (GOLD analysis project Ga0209480, IMG submission 187501) | Wastewater effluent complex algal communities from Wisconsin, to seasonally profile nutrient transformation and Carbon sequestration -... | ecosystem: Engineered > WWTP > Effluent > Algae...
CTGCGCGACGCCTACGCCCTGGCGCTCCGCCAGGACGACCCCGACGCCGCCTATGCCTTGCTGAGCCCCGAGCTGCAGGCGGCCACCTCGCGCGATGCCTTCCACGCCCGCTGGCGCGCCCAGGCCGGCGAGCGAAAGGCCGCGCAGACGGCCCTTGCGGGGCTTCCGCCGGCGTATCGGTCGCCCATCATCGGCGGCCAAACCGTTCATGGCGAGCACATCCTCGTCTGGGCGGAGGTCGCCGGTAACTACCAGATCGTCGGAGGCCTACCCGGCCTGCCCGACACCTCGACGCCAGCCCAGACGATCCGCGCCTTCCTCGCCGCCATTCGCCGCGCCGACTTCCACACCCTCGAGGCGCTGGCCAGCGACGACCTCGCCAGCCGCCTTCGTGACGACTGGCAGCGCCGCGCCACCGCCATCGAGGCCTTGCTCGACCAACCAGGCGCCCTCGAGTTCAGCAGCGACATGCAGCGCGCTGTCCTTCGCTACGAACCCGGCCGGGCCCTGACGCTCGAGCAGACGACGGCAGGTTGGCGCCTCACGGCCCTGCAATAGCCAGCCGCCCTCGCCAGTACAGCTGTCCGCGGACGTCCTGAATACCGGACAGCCCGATCGGCCGGACAGTGAGGTTTACCAGGTTGACGCTGTCTTTTTCACTGGACTGGGGGAGCCAGCCTGCTATCACTGAGCGCGGTCGGACATCCATCCGCGCGCGGCCGCTCCTGTCAGGCCGCCGCCGGTCCTCCGAGACGGCCACGACTGTCGCCAGGTGGCGACCCGAGTGGCCGCCGTTGATCATTGTTCTGGCCGCTCATGGCCCCTGACCGCTCCTGACCTCCCCGACGCTTCCCCCCCCCCCAGCGCGCCAAAGCTCCCGGGATTTCAGACACTTAGAATTCAGACTTCCAGTTATCTGCCACCAGGTGAGGCCGCAGGCGGCCGTCACAGTTCGGACAGAGACCGGTGACAGCGCCGGCACGGAAGGTGCACAATGGCGCGCGCTACGTTTGGAGACAAACTCCGATGCAACCCCAGTTCAATGTTGGTGAGAAGGCCGTCTACCCTACCCACGGCGTCGCCGAAGTGGTCGCCCTCGAGACGAAGGTCATCGAAGGCCTTGGCATGCAGTTCTACCACCTCCGGGTGCAGGGCTCGGGCCTCAAGATCATCGTTCCAGTGACCAAGGCCGAGGAGAACGGCATGCGCCCGCTCGCCGACACCGGCATGATCGACGAGCTCTACGATCTCCTGCGTGATCACGAGGTCCCCTGCGACCGCCAGACCTGGAACCGGCGCTACCGCGGCTTCATGGAGAAGATCCGCACCGGCTCGCTCTTCGAAGTCGGCGAGGTCTACCGCGATCTCACCCTCCTGAAGAGCACCAAGAATCTGTCCCATGGTGAGCGTCAGATGCTCCAGACCGCGCGTAACCTCGTCATCCGCGAGTTGAGCACCGTCAAGGCCACCCCCGAATCCGTGGTTGCCGCCGAGCTCGACTCGATGTTTAAGGACTGACGTGGCCGCAGAAACGAACGAATCCATCGACATTCAAATTTCGACCCTCCCCTGGGACCAAGTCGTCGTCGACGCCTTTGTCTGCCCTACCAATTCCGAGGGCATCATGACTCAGTTCCCCGCGAGCAAGCTGCGGGACCTGGCCGGGCGGGAGGTCGAGGATCTCGTCAAGGAGCACACACCGCTGGCTATCGGGGCGGCCTTCGTCACCCCTGCCGGCAAGATGAAGGCCCGCTTCCTGATCCACGTGCCGAACACTGACAAGCCCGGCGGGCGCGTCCAGGTCGAGGACGTGCTGCGGGCCACCGCCGCCGTCCTGGTCGCCTGCCGCGTCAAGGGCTTCTCCAGCATCGCGGTGCCGCTCATGGGCGCCTTCGATATGGGCATCCCCGCCGAGGAGGCCGCCCGCGCGATCCACAGCGAGCTCAAGGCCTACCGCGGCGAGCGTCCGCTCAAGGCCTATCTCATGGCCAAGGACGCCGACGACGTGGAGGTCTTCGAGCTGGCCATGGAGGGCAGCATCCCCTGATGCGCCGCGACCGCGAGCCGAACGCCCGGTGACCCTGGTCCAGATCGATCTCCGGCGCGGCCGTGACCGACGCCCCGTCCCCCCGGCGCCGGTTTCGGCCGCGGTCGTTCCGGCCGCGGTCGTTCCAGCCGCGGTCGTTCCGGCCACGGAGCAGCGGTCGGTGAGCCGCGCCTTCGCGCCCGGTGTCGGCTTGATCCTGCTCGCCCCGCTGACTGGCACGGCCGTCCAGAGTGGCTCGACCCTCGCGCTCCTGCTCGTCGGCCTCGGTGTGCTCGGTCTGACCGCCGCCCTGGTCCGCCCCGGCGCCGAGGTCGACCCATGACCCTGGTCCCTCACGTCGACGCAGACGCTGCCGGTGAGCGCCACAGGCATGGACAGTTCCCCCCGTTGCTCCTCGGGGTGGCGCTCCTCACGGCTTGCGGCGCCGGACCCTCCGCGCTCAGCGAACCGCAGGTCCTGCACTTCACGCCCGTGTCCACCGAACTGCCGCTGCGCCTCGTGCACCACGGCGACGCCCCGCTGCCGCTGGCGAAGTTGCGCATCGATCATCGTGACGCGGACTGGAGCGCCTTTACGATCACCGACACCACCCTGCCGCGGCAGATCGAGCCGAACGGCGCGGTCACCCTGCACCTGCGCGTCGATGTCGATCACTTCATGGGTCCCGATCGGCGGCCACGCCCTGGCGCGGCGGCGTTGACCTTCCTCGCAGGCGGCCAGGCGCTGCGGGTCCCGCTGCGCTTCTCCGCCCCCGAGCCATCGACCCTCGCGCGACTGCTCCGTCTGGGTCTGCTCGCCGGGTTGACCGCGGTCGGCCTCGCCCTCCGCGTGCGAGGGACGTGGGTCATGCTCGCGGTCGCGGCCGTGGCGATCGCCCCGGTCGGCCTCGGACTGTGTCTGGAACCCGGCAGCCAGCCGTTCACCGCCGCGGACCTTCAACAGTGCGCGGACGGCCGCGGTGGCATCGCCCTGCAGTTGTTGCCGCATGCCGAGGGCCTCGGTCTGTTGATCGCGGTGGTCCTCTTCATGGGGACGCGATCGACTGCCCGCACAGACGATCTCCAATTTGGACTGGCCCTGACCCTCGTCGCCTTTGCGACCGCGAGCGGCAGCCTCGACCCGCAGGTCCTCATCGAGGCACAACAGGGCTTGCACTGGGGTTTATGGCAACATCCCCTGAGCGCGCTCGCGCTGATCGTCGCCGCGTCGCGCGAGGTCCATCGCCCCACGCTCGAACGTGCATCCGACAGCGCCCTGTGGACCGCTCGCATCGCCGCCCTCGGCCTCGCAGCAGTGATCACCATGCTGTGCCTCGGCGGCCCGGACCTGCCCGGTGTGCTCGCGCTGCCGCACACGACGAGCATTGCCGCAGGATTCGCCGTATGGACCCTGAAGGTCGCGGCAGTCGCCTTCCTGCTGCTTCGCGTGCGACCTCCCATGGGCATCTCCCGGGTCATCGTGCCGCTTGCGATCGGCCAGTTCCTCCTCTGCGCCTGGCAGCTTCGCGGGGTCTAAGGCCACACACTCACAGGGCGACCCGACACGCCGCGCCGCCGACCGCGCCGACCGCGCGTGGCTCCTGGTCGTAGCTTTTTTCAATTCGAGGTGATAGCTTGGCCCGCCTAAGCCTAGGACCGTAGGCTTGCCCGGCGAGCGCGGATGCTAGTTCGGAAGTTCAACCTCGTAGTCCGAGTGGAGCGGGAAACACGCGACGAGGCTCGCAGGACGGCGCGAGCCCGGCAATCGGTCCGGGCGGCTCCGCGCATCCTGTCTGCTTGTCGGCCCGCCTCCGGTCGCGCAAGACGGATCGCTCTGGCCGGGGGAGTCGACTGATGGCGACGACGATCGCCCAGATCGGTGGCTTCGAGCTGTGGGACATCCTGCAGCTGGCCCAGACCTCGCGCATGTCGATCAAGCTGTCGGTCGAATCGCCGCACGGCACCGGATCCATGTACTTCCAGGGCGGCAGCCTGTTGCACGCCGTCGCCGGGGATCAAGAGGGCGACGAAGCCGTCAATCTCATCCTGGACTGGCGTGAGGGCAGCGTCTCGTCCTCGCAGCTCCCCGAAGACTGTCCGACCACCGTCCGGCACTCCTCGATCGTCGCGCTGCTGATGGATCGGGCGCGCCAACGTGACGAGCAGCAGCGCGACAAGCCGACGCCTCCACCGGCGCCTGCGCCTCGGGCACCGCCCGTCACGACCTCCAGCACTTCGATGTCCAGCGCCGCAACGTCCGGCACCAGGCTGACACCGCCGGTGGTGCCCTCGCGCCCGCTGCTGATCCCGTCGTCGCCTGAGCCTGAGCCTGAGCCCGAACCGGAGCTCGAACAAGAGCCTGCGCCCCCGCCCGACAAGGAGCTGTCCGACATGGATCTACGTGCCGTGAAGGTAATACTGGAGGAGATCGACGATCACCTCATGGGGGGCCTGCTGAGCGTCGACATCATCAGCAAGGCGTCGGGGATGTCCCTCGCGGGCATCAACTCGGCCCCGAAGTCCTGCGCCCTGTTCAATCGCCTGTCCGAGCAGCTGCACAGCGCGCTGACCAAGTCCGAGGACTCGCTCGCGGGCGGCATCAACAAGTTCATCATCGAGGGCGACAACGGCCTCTACATCTTCGTCATCGAGCTCGACGAGCGGCACCGCTGGGCGATGCTGGTCAACGGCGCGAAGGCCCAGCTCGGCATGGTCTTCGTGATCATCCCCGAGATCCAGCCGCGCCTCGTCGACGCCGTTCAGGGCCGCGGCTAGGCCCATGGTCTACATCAGTAAGGTCTACACGAAGTTCGGCGACCGGGGCGACACGATGCTCGCCAGCGGGGACACCGTCGGCAAGGACACGGCCCGGGTAGCCACCTACGGCGAGGTCGATGAGCTCAACGCAGTGCTCGGCCTCATGCGGGTCGAGCTGCTGCGCGCGCAGTCCCACGCCGTCGGCGATCAGGGCGTATTCCTCGGCGAGTTGGACCTCAGCCTCGCGCGCATCCAGCAAGAGCTCTTCGACCTCGGGGCCGAGCTCGCCGAGCCCGGCGCGGTCGCGGGCAAGGCCCGCCTGCGGGTCGAGGACGCCGACGTCACTCGCATCGAGCAGGAGCTCGACATCCTCAACGACGCCCTCTCTCCGCTCACGAGCTTCATCCTCCCCGGGGGCGGACCGGTCGGCGCGACAGCCCACCTCGCGCGCACCGTCTGTCGCCGCGCAGAACGCCAGGCCGTCGCGCTGTCACGCCACGAGCCCGTACGCGGCCAGGCCCTCCGCTACTTGAATCGCCTCAGCGATTACCTGTTCGTCGTCGCCCGCGCCGCCGCCCACCGCCTCGGTCATGCCGAGGTCCTGTGGGACACACGCCGCCGGAGCGGGCAATGACCGCCCTCAAGAAGTTCCGCTACGAGTACCCACCGACCGAGGCCCGCTTCCTTGAGGCTCCCTCCGCCGAGGCCGCCGTGCAGTACATCCGTCGCACCTACCCGCACAACGCGCTGGACGTGCTGCCGACCCTGCGTGAGCTCGCCCGCTGGCCCGAGTTCTGGCGGACCGTCGACGCCCAGGGCCTCGTGGTCCCGCCGACCCCGGCCGGGCAGTCTCCCAAGCCTGGCCCCCCGCGCGGACAGGCCTGAGTCACCTACCTGGCTTTGAGGCCCTGTCCCTGAGCACATGTCCTGAGGGTCATGCTCAGCGCCACCCGACGGGGCCAGCTCAGCACCCGGCGGGGCCAGCTCAGCGCCACACCGCCGGGCCCGTCGGCAGCAGCCCGGCCGCCTCGCCCCGCGCCAGCAGGGCGTCGATCGCCGCCCGGCCCTCATCGCCGAGCGCCAGCGAGAATTCGTTGACATAGAGCGCGATGTGCCGCCGACACACCGCCGGGTCCATCTCCTGCGCATGCGCCCGAATGTACGGCCAGGCCGCCTCCGGACGTGTCCGCGCGGCGGCGATGGACGTCACGATGCCGTCCTCGAGCGCGCTCGCCAGCTTCGTCCCGAGACTGCGCTGCACCGCGATCACCCCGAGCGGCAGCGGCAGCCCGGTCTCGGCCTCCCACAGCGCCCCGAGGTCGGCCAACTGCACGAGTCCATGCGCCGCAAACGTGAATCGACTCTCGTGGATGATCAGCCCCGCGTCGACCTCGCCGGCGGCGACCGCCGGCATGATCGCCTCGAAGCGCATCGGCACGACCTCGGTGAGCGCCGGGGCCAGCGCCCGCAGCAACAGGTGCGCTGTCGTGTAGCGTCCCGGGATCGCCACTCGCCGCCCGCGCAGCCGCTGCAGCGGGCCACCCGGGGCCTCGTCGAAGGTCCCCGGCCGCGCGACCACCAACGGCCCGCAGCCGCGTCCGAGCGCCGCGCCGGCCGCGAGCACCGTGTAGCGCCCGCGGACATGGGCCAGCGCGTGCACGCTGAGCTTGGTGACCGGCAGCGGATCGTCCCCGAGCGCCCGGAGATTGAGCGCCTCGATGTCGGCGAGCCACGGCCGCACGTGCAGGCCGGGCACCTCCCCGGCGACGAGCGCATGGAACATGAAGGTGTCGTTGGGGCACGGCGAGAACCCGATCGCCAGCGCGTCGTTCATGGCACGTCCTCCCAGCCCTGGGTCCGGGCCAGCGTCCGCACCGCGGCGTGCAGGCGATCGATCGCGCCGTGCAGGTCCCAGCCGGCCCGGGCGCGATCGCCGGTGCGGTTGCTGACGCAGCGCAGCTGCACCGCCGGGACCGCGAGAGCGCGACACACCTGCAGCACCGCCGCGCCCTCCATCGTCTCGACCTGCGCCCCGCTGCGGGTCGCGAGCGCGCGCGAACGCTCGTCGTCTCCGCTGCAGGTGCTGACCGTCGCCCCTCGCAGCACCGGCGCCGCCAGTAGGCGCGCCGCGACGCGGGTGCGCGCCGCGTCGGCGACGAAGGGCCCGATCTCGCCGAGGCCCATCTCCGCGAGGCCCAGGAAGCCGCCGCCCGGGAGGGCAACGCCCTCGTCGGCCAGCAGGTCCTCCCCGACGAGGCACAGCGCGCCGACCTCGAGCCCGCTCTCCGGGTACGCCCCACACACGCCGATCAGCAGCAGCCACGGCGGTCGCTCGGCCAGCAGGAGCTGGGTCGTGCGCATCGCCGCGGCCGCCTTGCCGACGCCGAGCACCGCGTCTGCGAGCGCACCGCCCTCGATCGCTGCGGCGCATACGATCCTCGGGCGCCCCTGCATTGGTAGATCCTGTCTAGTCAAGGTTGATCTCTCGCACAAGGCCAGACAGGACCCCCGTTCAAACCGTGCATGCGAATTTCCCGCACACGGCTTACCGGTGGTCTCTCGGGCCGCTGCATTACGCAGCCTCCGGGTACTTGATGGTCCCACGCAGGCGGTGGAGCCCGTGGCCACGGAAGAAGTCGTGAGTCCAGCGCTCGACCTCGCCGGCACGCAGATTCCGACCCTTACGCCTCACCATGAAGCGCGTGAGTCGTTTCTCCACGTAGCGGTCGATCTGATTGAACTTCACGGCAGCGTTCCCGGTGCGAAAGTAGTTGCCCCAGCCGCGCAGCACAGGGTTGATGTCGCGGATGATCACCCGGACATCCTTGACCCCGTTGCTGTTGCTGCCGGTCAACTCCTTCACGCGTTGCCGCACCCGCTTCATGCTGCGCTGTGAGGGCCAGCGATGGAGAAAGTAGACCTTGCGGCGCTTCTTCTCCCAGATCGGCCCTGACATGCGCCGTCGCAGGTGACAGCCGAGGAAGTCGAATCCTTGCCGTCCCCGGCTCAGCTCGACGCGCCTCGTCTTCTCGGGATGCAGCTCCAGTCGGAGCCGCGTCAGGACCGCACGGACCCTGACCTCGGCTTCCTCGCAAGCCGCTCTGGTACGTGCCATGACGACCAGATCGTCTGCGTAGCGGACAAGCTCGCCCAGGTGGGCGGATTGTCGCTCCCACAGCTTGTCGAGGACGTGCAGGTAGATGTTCGACAGCAACGGCGAGATGACTCCGCCCTGGGGAGTCCCCGAGAGCATCATCGTGACCCGTCCGTCTTCCATCACGCCCGCCTCCAGCCACAGCCGCACCAGCTTGAGGACTCGTCGATCCGAGATCCGCAGCGCCACGAGCTTCATCAGCCGCTCGTGATCGATGCTGCCGAAGTAGTCGCGGATGTCGGCGTCGAGCACATGCTCGTACCCCTGCGCCCCCAGCACGCGCAGTCGCTCGAGCGCCTGCGTCGCGTTGCGACCGGGCCGAAAGCCGTACGAGCACGGAAGAAAATCCGCCTCGAAGATCGGCCCCAGCACCAGCGTCGCCGCCATCTGCACCACACGGTCTCGAACCGCCGGGATCCCCAGCGGCCGCTTCTTTCCATCTGCCTTCGGGATGTACCGGCGCAACGCCGCTTGTGGCCGGTACGTCCCCGCCTTGAGCTCCGACGCGAGCGCCTCCAGGAAGCCCTCCACGCCCTGCTCCTCCACCTCGGCCAGCGTCTGGGCATCGACCCCCGCTGACCCCCTGTTCCTCTTCACCCGCCTCCATGCCTCCTCCAAGACGTCACCCCTGGAGATGCGATCGTACAGCGCATGGAAGCGTCTACCCGGCGACCGCTTGGCCGCGGCCCCCAGTCGTTCTTGAAGTTCTCGCACTTTGTCGCGCGGCGTACGCCCCGCGGGGTTGTTGGGGCCCGATTCGCGGCCCATGCCCTCACGCTTACCTTCTCCTCCGACATGACCACCCCAGGGGCCCTTCCCTCCGGTCGCGTTGTTCTGCACGACCATCGCCGGTACTACGACCCCCTCGGACGCCCGCTGCACAGCGCTCGACTTCGCCTTCGGCTTATACGAGCCACCTCGCCCTGACCTGGGCCATGCACTCGGGCCTCTCCTGTTCCGCATCGCTCCTTGAACGCGTGCTGCGCCCCCTACCCCGGAGGGACCCCCCGCGCTTTCTTTCCTGGACGACTGCGCTGAGGACGTGGCCTTCGCCGTGACATGAGCGGCTCGGCTCCCCCGTTGTTTCTCTGACGAGGCTGCAGGCTTCACTCGATGTTGCGGCCCGCGTTCTTGCTCCCTCCGAAGAGGCTCTTGACACCCCGCTTGAACCCTATCCATCCTTGGTCGGGCTCGGGGCCTGCTACCGGGCGCTCCAGAACTTACCCGGACGGGACTTGCACCCGCTGGAACGATGCAGCGTGACGCGACCCCCTCGTCCCCCTCGGGGACTGCCTGGGCCGCTTCGTCAGGACGCACCATGACCGGGAGAGTAGACCAGATCTCATGGCGCCCGGCAGTCGGGCTCGCGCATCGCGACCGCGCGGCCGACGGCGGCGCGGGTGGTCGCGCGCAGCCGAGGATCAGCAGCGGGCGACGATACGCATGCAGCTCGCTGCCGGGCATGGAGGTTCGGTGGGGGGCGCGTCACTCACTCAGGCTGACGGCGGCGCAGCCGAGGCCGAAGGCGGCGATCGTCGCGTCGGCGCGCAGGTTCTGGGCGTTGGCGACCTGTCCCTCGGGACAGTCGGTCTGCGGGAACGGCAGGCCGCCCGCGCCGCCGACCGCGGGCAGCGGGCTCGCCGGCCCGAGCCCCACGCTGAAGCTGCCGTCCATCGCCTCGCTCACGACCAGCGGCGCGCAGCTCAGCGTCAACTGATCGACGCCGACGCCCGCCCGCCCCGCGAAGCCCGTCACCACCTGATTCGCCGCGCAGCCGCGCATCCACGGGGTGTCGCCCGCCCCGCCCCGCTCGGGCAGCGGCGCGCCCGCGACGACCTCCACCACGAATGCATCGGCCTGGACCGCCAGGCCCGGCGCGCCGCACATGCCCTTGAGCGCGGCGTGGCTGTCGGTCTTGAGCACGCCCGTGAAGCCGATCAGCACCTGGCCCTGGGGACATGTGTCGAGATACGCGAGGCCGAGCTGGGTGTCGCCGTACTGGGTCGTGAGGCCCCCGGGTCCGAGCAGCAGCGCCTTCGGGGTCGCCACGCACTTGTTGCTGCAGGCGTCCGCGTTGACCTGGTTGCCGTCGTCGCAGACCTCGACCCCGGCGTGCAGGAAGCCGTCGCCGCAGACCGCCGGCGCGCAGCTGGCCGGGCACTCGTCGGTGTCGTCGGCGTCGCCGTCGTCGCAGGTCTCGACGCCCGCGTGCAGGAAGCCGTCGCCGCAGCTGGCCGCGCGACAGTCGGTCAGGCACGCGTCGCTGTCGTCGGGGTTGGCGTCGTCGCAGTCCTCGACGCCGGCGTGGGTGAAGCCGTCGCCGCAGCTGGCGAGCTGGCACGTGGTGGTGCAATAGTCGCCGTCGTCCTGGTCGCCGTCGTCGCAGACCTCGACGCCGACCTGGGCGACGCCGTCGCCGCAGACCGCGGGCGTGCAGGTGTTGGTGCAGGCGTCGTCGTTGACCTTGTTGCCGTCGTCGCAGACCTCGAAGCCGGCCTGGACGAAGCCGTCGCCGCAGAACGCGGGCGCGCAGCTGGCCGGGCAGGCGTCGCTGTCATCGGCGTTGGCGTCGTCGCAGCCCTCCGGGGCCTCGACCACGCCGTCGCCGCAGACCGGCGCGGGCTCGCCGGTGGAGTCGGAGCCGGTGCTCGTGCCGGTCGTCGGCTCGGTCGGCACGTCACCGCTGCTCGGGTCGGTCGGCGTCGTGCTGGTCAGGACGCCGGTCGTGTCGGTGCCGGTCGTGTCGGTGCCGGTCGTGCCGGTCGTGCCGGTCGTGCCGGTCATGCCGGTCATGCCGGTCATGCCGGTCATGGACCCGGTGGCCTCGCTGTCCGCGTCGGTCACGTTGGTCTCGCTGTTCAGGCAGCCGGCGAGCAGCGCTGCGATGAGCGCGGCGCCCTGCAGGCGCAGCGCGCCCGATCCATAGCCCGTCGACATGTGCGCAGGATCGCACGGAAGCACCCCGCGCGACAGGCCGGCTGACGCGGCTCCGGCGGCGTGCTAGGAGGCGGCGTGCTGCGCCCTCCGCCCTGTGAGCTCGACCTCCCGACACCCGGAGAGGTCTGCGAGGTGACGATCGAGTATCCGCGCTGGAGCATGGTCAAGCACCGGAGCGACGGCACCATCGACTTCGTCTCGCCCCTCCCCTGCCCCTATAACTACGGCTCGCTCGCCGGCCGCCGCTCCGGCGACGGTCAGGCGCTGG
>Ga0209480_10003027_pt1 | contig 11137 bp, 10 predicted proteins | sample JI61114C2DNA_FD_187501 | JGI IMG/M metagenome (GOLD analysis project Ga0209480, IMG submission 187501) | Wastewater effluent complex algal communities from Wisconsin, to seasonally profile nutrient transformation and Carbon sequestration -... | ecosystem: Engineered > WWTP > Effluent > Algae...
TAGTTCCTTTAATGGCTACAATATCCTTTTCTGCCTGCTGCATTCTTAATTCATAGTCTGCAGTTTGGGTATAGATCTGGGAGGATTGTTCATTGAGGTTAAGTATTCTGTTTTCTATTTTATATTCCCGCAGCCCGCTAATCCTGGCTTGAAGAGTGTCTGATTTTATTTTCAACAGGTTTTTTAGGAAGTTTACTGAAGAACGCTGATTTTCCTTTACAAGGACGGTATAATAGTCTGTAAATTCATTCGATAAGGTATTGACCACAAATGCAGATAATTCGGAATTTTCAGATTGAAAATCAATGAAGATAAAGTCTGTAGTTCCGGCACGGTAGATGAGCATATCACTCAACAATGACATATAGTCATAACCCATAGAACCTAAAATGCGATGAAGACCATTTTCATCGTCATCTCTTAAATTTAAACCCTCTTTTTTACTGTATTTTTCTTTGAAGACACTTAATGCATGCTTTTTGGCTTCAAGATTTAAAGTTTTAAGAAGTTCACTAGGTTCCCTGAAAGGCTTGCCACTCAGGTCATGTATAATCAATTTATAAGAAACCAGGTCAATCATACTTTTTGAATTCATGACCTGAACCATATTGATAAATTTCTGGTTGATTCTGGATTCCTGTAATACACTGGCCTCTGAGAGGGCCATTTGTTGTGTTTCGTCGACTATACCTGTTGCAATCTGGGCTTGTGCCGGATAAACATCAGGGAGGTTTCTAACAATATAAAAAGTAACCATGACCGTAATTAGCGGTACGGTTATTAAAACTATTTTGTAGCGTAATAATAAGTCGATGAATTTTTTTAGCTCTTCCATACCTTACACTACTGTATTTCTTCAATTTTTTTAGTCAATAACTCTTCAAGAGATGCTTTGGCAATCAGAAAATTTGATTCAGCAGCAATTTTAGATTGCAATGCTCCTGAATAAGACATCTGTGATAATGTATATTGCTCAAATGTAATTTCACTTTTTTCATATTTGGTTTTGACATCATTACTGACGTTAAGAGCGTCTGAACTCAACTTGGTTTGGAGACGTAAATTGGAAAGTGACTGGACGTAGGCAAAATAACGTCGCTTTACTTCAGTTTCCAGAGTTAAATGATATTCATCAAGATCATACTGTGCAAGTTTTACACTTTCTCTTGCCTGCTTTACATTGCCCGGTTTCTGGAGTAAAGCACTGAAATTGAAATTGAAGGCAACCTGATAGCCACTAAAAAACCTGGGTGTTGCCAGATCTAATGTGTTTTTTGGATTGTATATATAGGAGAATGCAAATGCATCGAGCCAGGATAATTGCTCTTGCCCAACATTGGTCTTGGCAGCTTTAATACGTCCCTCAAAACTATTCATCCGGGGATAGTTTTCCTTTGCGGTAGCAATAAGTTTTTCAAGGAAAACATATGAAATATCTGTCATCATCGTTTCCTGTGACTTAACAGAATTACTTAAAAGAAGTAAACAAAACGTTGCAAATAAAAAGTATTTCCTGAACATATATTAAAATTTTTCCTTATGTAATATGACTGGCAGTGTTTTAATCAAAATTTCAAAATCAAACCAGAATGAATATTTGGACGCGTAAAAGTTATCAAATTTTTTTCGTTCCCGCTCTGAAATATCTCTTTTTCCTCTGCTTTTTATTTGCCACAGGCCTGTAACACCAGATGGCCCCATAAAACGCTGTGACCAGTCATTTGATGTTAACATTTCAGCTTCATAAAGCGGTAATGGTCTGTTCCCAACCAGTGACATATCCCCCTTTAAAACATTGAATAGCTGAGGCAATTCATCTATACTGGTTCTTCTGATAAAGGAACCAAACCTGGTAATCCTTGGGTCGTCAATTAATTTAATAAATGTTGTTCGTTTTTTCTGGTCATCAGATTCTTCATCCGGGTATTCCTCGTTCTTATATAGGTTAAGATTTGATAAATCTTCCAGCTGCGTGTCGGCCCCAACCCGCATGGACCTGAATTTGTAGAAATCAAATATATTATATCCGGTACCCACCCTTTTACTTTTGTAAATAATCGGACCTTTTGAATCCAGACGAATTAAGATTGCCGTCAGAATTAAAACAGGTGATAAAAGAATGATTGCAATGGCAGAAACTGCTATATCAAAAATGCGTTTAATCTGTGGTAATTTGTAAATGACATCAGAGCTTTCCAGTACCGAGAGCTGTGGTCTGATCAATTTGAATTTAACTAAAAAATGGAGCCTTTCTATCAGATGTTCAATGGGGAAGGGCATGATATAGAAGTCGTGGACTTTTAATTTTAATGCACTTGCCTTCCATGCTTTATCTTTTTCAGATGCCAGCAGCACGATTATCAACTCACGGTAAAGTGGATTTTTCTTGATTTTCTCAATAAATTTAAAACATGCTCCATCAGAATCCGTTTCAATAAGAATAACATCAGGTAATGTTAAAATTGACTGATTATCCAGATAATCCTGAAGTTCTGCTAAGGTTTGGTGTTTATTTATGAAAAATTCGGGTGGTAATTCCTTAATCAGCAAGGATGTAGCATTAGTGCCCATATAAGCAATGCTTAAATGATGCACGGTACCGGTATCTCCTCCTTGCTTAATTATTTGCGACATTCTGCTTCAGAAGTGTTTCAGTTATTGATGACTTTAATTCAGTTGGATTGAAGGGCTTTTTAAAATAACAATCTGCACGGAATGGCATTTGCTCAACAATCTTATCCAGATTATCTGCCCCAGAAAGTAGAATTACAGGGGTGTCTCTGTAAAATCCGCTAATTTTCAGGTTTCTTATAAATGAACCACCATCAATATATGGCATTTCAAGATCAGAAATAATCAGTGCTGGATCATTACCATCTTCAAGCCAGCTTATAGCATCTGCGCCATTTTGTTTAATCACAAGATCATATTCTTTTGACAGTATGAAATTGAGCAGTTTTAATATGCTCAACTCATCATCCACAACCAGAATTTGTTTTTTCATAATTTAAATAGCCCTGCCTTCTCGTTGAAAGACATATATTCCAATAATCACTTATCCACCAGGCAATTCAAATAAAGAATTCAGGTATTAAAAGTACTTAATTCTTGAAAATATATTAACCTTACAGAATAAAAAATAGTTAAATGATTACCGAACTATTTACACAATGAAAGTGCCAAATCGAATAAACTGGCTATGTGGATATAGTGGAGGCAAGTGTGGAAAATATTCCCGAAGTAGTGTAGAAAATATTCCACGATTATGGCAAAAAATTAACCTAAATTCCCCCATTGGGAAATATATGTGGAGATTTGTACGTTAGTCGAAAGTTGAGAATTGAGAATTGAGGGTTGAGAATGAGAAATTGGTTACACTAATATTATATAAAAACAAGATTTACTTATTTACTAACAGCTAACTGATAACAGGAATCAGATTCCGGTTATTTTGCAGCTATAGGATAGCCCTTCTCAATCCAGTTCTGTTTCAAATTGGTAGGCAGATTAAGCAGTTTAGCATTTGTGAATCCCATAGTTTTTAGCATGTTAACCGCAGGGCGGATATTGGGACATCTTTCAAAGGGACAGCAACCACAGTAAATAACCAGAAAGGTATTTTTTGGCAATTTTGACAGTGCATTATTTAACTTCTGGAGATTCTCCTTTTCGCTTACTCCTCCGATATTTATGGCACCTTTGATATTGTCAACTACACCAATGTTAAATATTTTAGGTTGGCTAGCCTTTGAATTAGCAATAATTGCAGCCAAAGCAGAGGGTTCAATCAGGTCTTTCTGAGTCCAATTGTCCTTTTTATCTAATGCCTGATTAGATCTGACGGTTGTTTGAGCCAGACTGAAGCTTGTAGCCGAAATGAAAAATAATATGGTGTAAAAAAGAATTCTCATGTTGCTGATTGGTTATTAATTGCAAAATTAAACATTTCTAAATAGAGTAGATGAAAATACTGATTAATATAGTCTTTTATCTGCTTAGGGCATTTAAGAAGTTGAGCATTTCTGAATTATCATAATCTGCCATTCCACTATGCTGAAAAACTATATCTCCTTTCGGCCCAACGATCACAGTAGTGGGGAGCGTGCCGCTAAAAATATGTTCAGGAATTGCCGATTCAATTGAATAGACTTTTAGTTGGTAAGAGTGTTTCTTCATAAACTTAACTGAGGATTGAATTTTATTGTCAACATCTACCATTATAAAATGCACTCTATCCTTGTTCTTAACCTTCGAGGACAATGAGTTTATAGAAGGCATTTCAGCACGGCATGGTGGACACCAGGTTGCCCAAAAATTGATGAAGTAAACTTCGCCTTTATTTTCTCCGGGTTTGAGTATTTCCCCATCCTCTGATCTGAAAGTCAGATCCGAAGGAATAGATTTACTGCTAGTCAGAACCTTTGAGGGCGCACTTGCATTGTAAAGACCGGTGCTCATAAGTCCCTTGATCAGGAGTGTCCTCGCATCGGCACTAAAGAACATAATGCCTGCAAAAAGTACAAACAGAATATTGCCGATGTTTGATTTTATAACTCTTAACAATTGCATTATTTTTCTATTTTAAATCTCTGCAAGTTAGTAAGCATAGCTATAGTTTATTGTAACATTAGTCACAAAGTCATTTAAGAAAAACAAGAAAATGTGTTGCAAAAATGTACCCGCTGTTGTCTGTTATTTTATGCAGGAGAGCAATACAATCCTGCCAGGAACATCCAGACTAAGTCATTGACTTGTAATATTTTAAATTTTTTATTGCTCCAGCCAATATTTATGCTTGTTATTAGTAAATAAACAGCGTTATGTCCTGAGATTCAGCCTGATTTGAAAACATTTGGCCTGATTTTCGAGTATACATATTCAATCTGATAAAATTATAGCGATATGGTCAAAAGTAAAATAGCCGCGATAAAGAACTGGATCAAAACAATGGGATTTGAACTGATAAAATCTCATAATTTGAGTGGCGAAGAAGTTAAAATTAACTACTACAGTTTAGGTAATTTTGGTATTTATGAGGAAATATCAAATAAGAAGGTGTCTGGTGGTGCCGAGAAGGAAATAATGCGATTTATTTCATGGAACCCATGGGGAATTGATTTTGAAGTTAGCTCACTTAAAGATTTAGTTGAGGCTTATCAGGATTCTAAATCCCTGAGCCCTGAGATAGGTGTATTATAGTTCAAAAAAGGAATAACTATCTGAATATTCAATAAATTAGATTCCGTTTTTTAAAATAAATCGGGATAGTTCTTCGATGGGATGTTTCAAAATTTTTCCCACTTTGATTTCATTTGCTGTACATAGTTCTTTCAGTATGTCAGAAAAATGGTATGCAATTGAACCTACAAAATGGCAGGTTTGCAGCCTGTAATCAGGATAAGATTTGATATTTGTTTCTATAAATTCACTGAAACCCTTTTTTAAAATATCAATGATAAATGGGTGGCTGATATGTTCACTCAAAAAAGGTGCGAAAGAGGCCAGGTAGAAATTCGGTGCGGGTTCCTGGTACACATGCCTGATGATAGACTCTTTATCGATTTTGTATTTTTTATTGAAGCTTTCTGAGAGAACTGCAGGCATCGTTCCATATAAGAAACTCGTGATTAATTGCTTCCCAAGCCAGGTTCCCGAACCTTCATCTCCAAGAATATACCCCAGTCCATGCTTACTTTCATGGATTTTTGATCCGTCGAAATAGGTAATGTTGGATCCTGTACCAAATATACAGCAGATTCCTTTTGAATTTCCGGTTGTGGCATAAATGGATGCGATGATATCTATATCAACACTAACAAATGCGTTCTTAAATACTTTAGATAGCGCATTGGATATATGTTCACGGCGGTCGGGGCTTGAGCAGCCTGCACCAAAAAAATATATTTCTTTTACCAGATCTGTATAAGGCTGTATTTCAGGAGTATTTTGAAATATTTTGATAATATCTTTCTCAGACAGGAAGAATGGATTGATGCCACTTGTTCTGAAAGGTATGGTTTCAGTATCTGAAAGCGTTAATATCCAGTCGGCTTTGCTTGAGCCGCTGTCTGCAACTAATAACATATTTAAATTTCCTGAAGAATTTGACTTGTAAGTGGTTTGCCAATAAACCTGGATACGAGGTGATTTTCTTTGACTCTTCTGATATCTTTTGGATCCAGAGAAGAAGTGAGGACATAAATTTTAATTTTATCAGGTCCCAGATCAGGCAGTTCGGTAAGTGCCTTAAGAAATTCAAATCCGTTCATAATGGGCATCCTCAGGTCCAAAAAAATGACCTCGGGAAGTTCCTTACCTGCGAGATATAAATCCCTTATGTAATTGTAAGCTTCTTTTGGTGATTCGATTACGGTAATAGACTCTGCAAAATTCCCATTATCTAAAATCTTTCGATTAATCAGATTGTCTATGTAGCTATCATCTACCAGTAATACATTTTTGTATTTGAAGGTAATCATCAAATCAAAATTACTAATTCTTTACACTTAAGCAAGAGAATTGGAATTATAGGTCTCTTACTGAAGATTAAGTCTTCCTGAGAGCTGCATTAATGCTACCTCTGCCAGCTTGGCTTCGAATTGTGCATTCGTGTACCTGGCATTGGCATCGATATAGTTTCGCTGGGCCTCTCTGAATTCAAGTGGTGCAACACTACCAAGCCTGAATTTTTCGAGGGTGATATCCATGTTTTGCCTGGCTACCTCCAGGTTCTGACGTTCTAGTTTTACCAGCTGAAGATTAGTCTGGAAGGTTTGGTATAAGGAGCTTAATTGTGAAGTGATAGACTGATTCAGCTTCTCGTATTGTAACTGATTGTTTTCAATTTGAAGTGTAGCGTTTTTTTCGGCTCTCTTTTGCAAATAGCCATTAAAAATATTAATTGAAGCAGTGAGACCATAATTGAGCCCTCTGCCCACTGAGTTCCGTGCAAAACCAAGTTCTGAAGTTGAGCGGTTAAAATTATAACCTGTATTCAGGTTAATATTAGGATAACGGTTTGCCTTTACCTCTCTGAGATTGATTTCTGAAATTCGCTTGTTAATCAATGCAGATTGGAGTGATGGATTTAACAGAGCTGCAGAACTTTGCAATTCAGAAAGCAGGAGGCTGCTGCTGATAATAATAGTGTCTGATACAGTGAAATCGGTATTAAGGTCTCTTGCCAGAAGCTCATTCAGTTTAATTTTTGTATTGCGGTACTGGTCAATTTGTCTCAAAAGGTTAGTGGTATCAGTGTTCAGGTCGACGGATGCGGCCAGAACTTCAAGTTTTGCGGCTTTACCAATAGTGTATCTGCTTTCAGAATTTCGGAGTCTGATTCTGGAGATCTCAAGCGCACCGCTCAAGGCTTCGATTTGTTGCTGTTGTTGAACCAGGTCATAATAGTTATTGATTACGTCAGCCAGAGTTGTCTGAATGGCCAGCTTAAAATTTGCTTCGCCCAGATTTTCAAGTTCTTTCAGTCTGTCATACCTGGCGAACATTTGAAAACCATCAAACACCTGCCAGTTCAGTACCGGTCCATAAACCAGGTTGGTATTTTTGGCACCGTTTCTTTCCTGAGATACACCGCTGGAAAGTGTCTGTTTAGTATTAGAAACGGTATTGTTTGTACTTAAATTTCCAGTTACTACAGGAAGCATTCCTGCATTAGCCTTGTTTACATTATTTTTTGCCTGCTCAACCTCATTTTTGTTCAACTTGATATCGTAGTTGTTTTCCAATGCAGTTTGTACAGCCTGTTCCAGACTAAGACGTTCCTGTGCATGGATGTTTGAAATGTGCAATAAGCATCCAAAAATTAACAGGATACTGAATTTAATTTTTTTTCTGTTCATATATTGTAATATCCTAATGATAAAGCCTACAAATAAGCCTGATCCTAGTGTATTTATTAAGCATTAACTAATTCAACTTCAGGAGCTGTTTCTGGTTTACCTGTGATTTCTGGAAGTGGTTTATGTTTTTTCGACCACATTGAGTACACTGCCGGGATCACGTATAATGTTAAGATCAATGAGAAAAGTGTACCACCTATAATTACAATACCCATACTCATCCTGCTTTTAGCTGCGGCACCCAGAGCCATGGCTATTGGCAATGCACCTAAGGCAATTGCCAGACTTGTCATCAGAATTGGTCTTAGCCGTGCTACTGATGCTTCAATAATTGCTTCACCCAGAGGCATTCCTTGTTCTTTCAATTGGTTTGCAAACTCCACAATCAGGATACCATTTTTGGTTACGAGTCCAATGAGCATGATCGTTCCGATCTGGCTAAAGATATTCCAGGTTTGTCCAAACAACCAGAGTGAAAGGAAGGCACCGGCCACAGCCATAGGTACCGTCAAAATGATAATGAACGGATCAATGAAGCTTTCGAACTGTGCTGCCAGAATCAGGTAGACGAGTAACAAGGCTAGCGCAAATGCAAAAAGTGTATTTGAAGAACTCTCCCTGTAATCGCGCGATTCTCCACCAAGATCGGTAGTAAAGGTATCATCAAGTATTTTTGCTGCGGCTTTATCCATGACATCAATTCCGTCGCCGATACTTTTGCCCGGAGCCAGACCTGCTGAAACAGTTGCTGACATGAACCGGTTATTATGGTACAATTGGGGAGGGGTACTTGTCTCCTGTACTGCAACCAGATTGTCGAGCTGAATGAGCTCCCCTTTATTATTCCGTACAAAAATGGAGGTCAGATCCAGAGGGTCATTTCGGTCGGGACGGTCATATTGACCAATAACCTGATATTGTCTGCCGTTCATCTGGAAATAAGCAAAACGCTGTCCGCTAAGTGCAAATTGCAGTGTCTGAGCAACATCCAATATCGAAACACCCAGGTTCCTGGATTTTTCCCTGTCAATGGTAATATTGATTTCAGGCTTATTGAATTTAAGGTTGGCATCGGTGGCAGTAAAGGTTGGATCCTGGCTTATTTCTTCCATAAATAGCGGCAGCTTTTCACGGAGTTTTTCAAAATTTGGTGCCTGTATGATGTAATTCACAGGTAATCCACCTCGCCTTGTTACAGAAATTGTAGGCTGCTGAATCACAAATACACGACCTTCTGTATAAGCTTTTGTAGTTTTTGTCAGTTTTTCTGCAACCTGTGCCTGCGATGTTTTTCTTACTGAAGGTTCGCTCAAACGGATTCTTAAAAATCCTGTGTTTGCTGCCCCTGAACCACTAAATCCCGGAGAAGTTACTGTAAGGTTAAATTCTTTTTCCGGAATTGAATCCTCCACCAGTTTAGAAAGTTCAAGAATGAAGTTGTCTGTATATTCGTAAGATGAGCCTTCGGGTGTTGTAACCTGCATACTAACTGCTGCACGGTCATCGTAAGGTGCTGTTTCTTTTTGAAGGATAGTCCAGAAGAGTACGATCAGACCGATACAAACCATGATGATTGGAAATGCAATCCAGCGTTTCTTCATGAAATTTTTCAGGGAACTTGCATATCCTGAGGTCATACTCTCAAAATAGGGTTCTGACCAATTGTAGAATTTGGTTTTCTTTTTATTCGCCTTCATCATGTAGGCATTCAGCATCGGTGTTAAAGAGAGCGAAACAAATGCGGATATCAATACAGCCGCCCCGATTACCACCCCGAATTCCCGGAAGAGTCGCCCGACAAATCCTTCCAGGAAGATTACCGGAAGGAATACAGCAGCAAGGGTTACAGATATCGAAATAACAGCAAAAAAGATTTCGTTAGAGCCTTTTATTGCTGCTTCAATCGGACTGTATCCTTCTTCTAGTTTTTTAAAGATGTTTTCTGTAACCACAATTCCATCATCCACAACCAAACCTGTAGCCAATACAACTGCGAGCAGGGTGAGTACATTAATGGAAAATCCAAAAAGGTACATAATGAAGAAAGTGGATATCAGCGATACCGGGATATCGATCAAGGGCCTGAAGGCGATACTCCAATCGCGGAAGAAAAGGAATATAATCAGAATCACCAGTATCAGAGAAATCAATATTGTTTCGGCTACTTCGGTTACGGAACGTTTTATAAATACAGTGGTATCCATTGCAATATCAGTCCTGAAATCTTCAGGAAGATCCTTTTTGATTTGCTCGTACCGTTTGTAAAATTCATTTGATATTTCAAGATAATTTGAACCGGGTTGTGGAATTAATCCCATTCCGATCATCGGTGTACCTGAAGAGCGAAGCATTGTCTCTTCATTTTCAGGGCCTAATACTGCAGTGCCGATATCTCTCAAACGAACAATATTATCTCCTGAACTTTGAATAATCAGATTGTTAAACTCCTCTTCATTGGTGAGGTTACCGAGTGTCTTTACTGATAATTCAGTTGCATTACCTGTTATTTTGCCAGAGGGTAATTCCACATTTTCGCGGTCAAGTGCATTCTTTACATCCAATGCAGTTAGCCGGTAAGCAGCTAGTTTAGCAGGGTCAAGCCAGATTCGCATCGCAAAGCGTTTCTGCCCCCAGATCTGGATACCACTCACTCCCGGAATAGTCTGAAGGCGCTGAGAAATAACATTCTCAGCATAATCACTCAGTTCCAATTGATTTCTGCGGTCACTTTGCAAAGTCATCGACAAAATAGCTTCTGAGTTCGCATCAGCCTTAGATACTACCGGAAGTCCGTCGATGTCTTTGGGCAAGGTTCTTACAGCCTGAGAAACCTTATCTCTTACATCATTTGCAGCTTCCTCGAGCTCTTTATCAAGGTTAAATTCAATATTGATATTACTTGTTCCCTGATTACTTGAAGAGGACATGTTCTTTATTCCTTCAATACTGTTCAGGGCTTTTTCAAGAGGTTCAGTAATCTGAGATTCAATAATATCAGAGTTAGCACCCGGATAGCTTGTCCGAACCGAAACAATCGGTGGATCTATGGATGGGAATTCCCTTACCCCTAAAAAATTGAAGCCAATGACGCCGAAAAGAACCAAAAGCAGATTCATAACGATTGCCAGTACAGGCCTTTTTATACTGGTGGTTGATAAACTCATAGCTTTGTCTTTTTAATTTTGCTTTATCTGTTGTGAAAATATAAGCGATTCACCCGCAATTAATTCGTAACCTTAACTTTTACCGGTAATGCATCCTTCAAAGACATTATGCCG
>Ga0209480_10003028_pt1 | contig 11137 bp, 6 predicted proteins | sample JI61114C2DNA_FD_187501 | JGI IMG/M metagenome (GOLD analysis project Ga0209480, IMG submission 187501) | Wastewater effluent complex algal communities from Wisconsin, to seasonally profile nutrient transformation and Carbon sequestration -... | ecosystem: Engineered > WWTP > Effluent > Algae...
GTGCCATGTACACGACATTGCCGTCGTCGCAAGCCTCGAGGGTCTCGACCACCCCGTTGCCGCACAGGTAGGGCTGGCACAGCGCGTCGATGCAGGACAGCCCGGCGCTGCAGACCCCGTCCATGCACATGCAGAACGCCGCGCCGGGCTCGCACACCTCCCCGGTCGCATCGGTCATCTTGGTCGAGGTCGTCTCGGGCTCGCCGGTGAGGACCTCGGTGGTCCCGGTGTCGCCGCTGCTCGACGAGTCGACCCCGGTGGTGCTGGTCCCGGTCTCGCCGCTGTCGGTCGCCGACGTGGTGATCGGCACCGTGGTGGGCGTGGGACGGGTGTCAGATTCGAGGTCTTGACCGGTCGAGCACGCGGCGAGCAGCAGGCCGCCGAGCAGCGTCACGCGAGCAACAATCGATGCCATATGGCCACTAGACAACGGCACCGCGACCCTGACAAGCCGCGGTAACGCGCAGCGGCGCGCGCGTGAGAGAGCCCGTACACCGCGCCGCAGGCCCGCAAGTACGATGTTCTCGCGCCAATCCGCCGATCGCCTCACAGGCCGGCTCGCGCGCCGGATCCGGGCCCATGGCCCCGGGCCGTGCCCCGGCCGCGAGCGGCCCGTCCCCGACGCGCCGAGCTCGCGACCGCCGCTGTCGCTATCGCGCGCGGCCGCGCTCTCGACGTATGCTCCGGCCGTGCAGCAGAGCGACCGACGCGGGATCTCCGCGAGGATCAGCGCAGTGGCCGCCCTCGCGGTGATCTCCGCGTTCTCCGCGGCGATCCGCTGGCCGGGCCTCACACAGGGTCGCTTCGCCTCGCACGACGTCGGCGGCATCCTCTACAACGCGATGCTCCTGCGCAGCGGCGCCCTGCCCTACGTCGACAGCGTCGAGTTCAAGGCCCCCGGCAGCTTCTACCTCGCCGCCCTGCTCGCCGGCCCCGAAGGACGCGACATCGCCAGCTTCCAGCTGCTCGCCAACCTCGTCGGCCTCGCCTCGCTCGCCCTCGTCGCCGCCCTCGCGTGGCGCCTGTGGGGGCCCCTCGCCGCCGTCCTCGCCGCCGCCCTCTTCGCCCTCCACGACGCCCACCTCGACAGCATGGACGCCAACTACGTCACCTGGGCCCTGCTGCCCCAGGTCGGCGCCGTGCTGCTCGCGCACGCCGCCGGACTCCGCCGCGAGCGCGAGCCTGTCCCTTCGGCCATGGTCTTCGGGACATGGCTCATGAGCGGGGCGCTGTGCGGGGCGGCGACGCTGTTCAAGCAGCCGGCGGGGATCGTGCTGGTGCCGGCGCTGGTCCACGCGCTGCGCCGACCGCGAGGCGACGCGCGCGGCGCCTGGGACGCCCGCGCCGGCCTCGGCGTGCTGCTCGGCTTCTTGCTCGCGCACGCCCCGATCGCAGCGCACTACCTGGCGCGCGGCCACCTCGACGCGCTGATCTCCGGCTACGCCGGCAGCGCGTGGGGCATGGCGTACATCGAACACCACGCCGACGTGCCGCTCGCCAGCGCCGCGTGGGAGGGCCTCGCCGCGACGCTGTACTTCCTGGCGCTGCCGCTCGCGCTCGCCGGCTTCGCCGTGGCCGCGAGGCCGCGCGAGCTGAGCCCGAGCCAACACGCCGCCCTCCGCCTGCTCCTCGTCTGGACCGCCGCCGGGCTCGCGGGGGCCGCGGTCGGGCTGCGCTTCTACAAGGGCTACTTCCTGGCCGTGCTGCCGCCCGTGTGCCTGCTCGCGGCGGCCCCGTGGGGCCTGCTCGGCCCGCAGCCGTGGCGCCGCGGCGCAGTGCGCTGGCTCGCGGCGCCCCTGCTCGCGCTGCTGCTCGCGCGCGCCGGCATGCAGCTGCACGCGACGCGGGTGGATCGCGCCGAGCCGCACGACGAGGGGGCCCGCAAGATCGCCGCCCACATCGCCGCTCACAGCGCGCCGGGCGAGCGCATCTGGGTGTGGGGCTGGCACCTGTGGGGCGTGTACGCGTACAGCGACCGGCTGTCGGCGAGCCCGATCTACAAGACCCCAGGGCTGCTGACCCGCTTCGAGGACGACACCTGGCGGCGTCCCGCCCCGCCCCTGACCTTGCTGCCGGACAGCCCCTACGCCGCGGCGCTGCTGCGTGACCTCGATGCGGCGGCGCCGGCCTTCATCGTGCTCGGCGGCAGCGTCCCGCGCGAGCGCTTCGTGGCGCTGCGCCGCCTCCTCGCCGCCGACTACCAGCGGGACCTTCGTCTGCGCGTCGGCAAGGTCGAGATCTGGCGCCGCCGCGAGCCGTCGCCGTGAGCCGTCGCGACAGCGCCACCCCGAGACCGTGATCATCCTGGGGCGATCACCCGAGGCCATGCTCACCCGGAGCGTGGCAGCGTGGATCCTTCCAGCCGCTCGGCCACGCGGTCACTTGTCCGGCCGACGCTCCCCGGACGTCCTCGGCCGCCTGACCCCGCCGGTCCAAAAATTCCGCTTTTCAAAGCGGACGCGGTCGGTCATCTTACGGCCCGTTCGATCCATGGTAGCCGTCGCCCCTCCCGCTCCTGCTCTCGATCCGATCGCCGATCTCTCCCGGCGTTGGCTGCTGTTTGTGGCAAGGCGGGCGCTACGCACCGCGATGGCGCTGCGCAACCCCGGCGCCAACGACCTGCCCATTGGGACAGCCGAGCGCCCGGCCGACCCGCGCCTCGACGCGCCGGCTCGCGTGTTCGTCTCCTGGTACGACCGCGGCGAGCGGGTCGGTTCACTCGGCTCGCTCGAGCCGTGGCTGTCGCTCGAGCAAGCGGTCGCTCGCTACGCGGTGCACGCGGGCCTCGACCCGCGCATCCCGGCCGCCCGGGCCTCCCGCTGGCACCGCCTCATCTGTGAGATCTCCGTGCTCGGTGAAGCGCAAGATCTTCCGGTCACCGGCCTCGATGCGATCGCCGAGGTGCTCGTGCCCGGCCGCGACGGCGTCACCCTCGCGGCTGGCCCGCGCCAGCAGGTCGTCTCGCTGCCCTCGGCCTGGCGCGTCTCCCCGCGCCCGCGCGACTTCCTCGTCAACCTCATGCGCACCGCCGGCCTCTCCCCGGAGCACGACGGTCCACGCCTGCGCGGCCGCACCTTCCTCGCCGAGACCTTCATCGAGCCGATCGCCGAGCTCACGCACAGCCTGAGCCCGAGCCCCGCCCTCGAGATGCAGATCGGCGCGTAAGGACGACAGCTTCGGCCTTGCGAGCCTGTGCGGGGCCGTGCCACACTGCGCCCGCCGGTCGTTCTCGCGCCCGCGCCCGACCGGCGCACCTCTACCGCGAGACCCCCATGCGCATGATCCTCATCGGACCGCCGGGCGCCGGCAAAGGCACGCAGGCTCAGAACCTCGTCACCCAGTTCGGCATCCCCCACATCTCGTCGGGCGACATGCTGCGGGAGGCCGTGACCGCGGGGACCGAGCTCGGCAAGTCCGCGGCGGACTTCATGAAGCGCGGCGCCCTCGTGCCCGACGACGTGGTGATCGGCATGGTCATCGAGCGCATCGGCAAGCCGGACTGCGCGCGCGGCTTCATGCTCGATGGTTTCCCGCGCACGCGGCCGCAGGCCGAGGCGCTCGACCAGGCGCTGACCCGCGCGGACGTGGCCCTGGACGCGGTGGTGCTGATCGAGGTCGCCGACGAGCTGATCCGCGAGCGCGTGACGGGGCGACGCAGCGACCCGGTCACCGGCGCGATCTACCACATCAAGTACAAGCCGCCCCCGGCCGAGGTGATGGACCGGCTGGTCCATCGCGCCGACGACACCGAGGTCGCCTGCTCCGAGCGCCTCGACAAGTATCACCGCGACACCGCGCCGATCATCCCCTTCTACGCCGCCCGCGGCCTGCTGAAGCGCGTCGACGGCGTCGGCGCTCCGGACGAGGTCCTGATGCGCATCACGGCCGCGTTGCAGACGGTCCAGACCGCAAGCTGAGCCGGCGGGGTCTCTCGAGATGGCGACCGCGAACAGCAAGCTGCGGTACTGGCCCCCGAACCTGGCGACGCTGGGAGCGATGCTGTGCGGCTTCCTGTCGATCATCGCCGCCAACGAGCTGCGCTTCGTCGACGCCGGCTGGCTGATCCTGCTCGCGACCTTCCTCGACCGGCTCGACGGCATCCTCGCCCGCGCGCTCAAGGCCACCAGCTCCTTCGGCGTGCAGATGGACTCCTTCGCCGACTTCTTCGACTTCGGCGTCGCGCCGGCGGTGCTCCTGTTCATCGCCCTGAGCACGACGAAGGGCCTGCCCTTCGGCTCCGGCCCCGGCTACGCCCTGCTGGTCGCCGCCGCCGCCTGCTGGATCTTCGCGGCGACCTTCCGCCTGGCGCGCTTCAACGTGCTCACCGGCGAGTCGCCCGACAAGAGCCTGTTCAACGGCATCCCGACGACCCTCGCCGCCGGCCTGCTCATCAACTGGTTCCTCGTCTGCCTCAAGTACGCGGCCCCCGGCAACCCGCTCGGCGACCCGGCGCACTTCGGCGAGCCGCGCCTGTTCGGCGCCCTCCAGCTCGGACCCGGCGCCTGGACGGTGTTCCCCGCCGCGATGCTCGTCGGCGCCGTGCTGATGGTCTCGAACCTGCGCTGCAGGAAGTCCCTCATCTTCAAGAGCAAGCTCGGCACGGCGATCACGGTGCTCCTGTCGGTCGCGGCCTTCGTCTGCATGCTGCTGCGCGTGTTCCCCGAGTACATGGTCCTGCTGCCGACCGGCTGGATCCTGTTCTGGCTGGTCTATGGCCAGGTCGCCGCCAAGTACCGCGCCCTGCCGACCCCACCGCTGTTTCCGGTCGGCGACGACGAGTAGCTCCCCTGTCGCTCTTGACGTCGCACGTGCCACGACATCATGGTGTGCGCGGCTTTCCCCATTCGTGACAGCTCTCGCGCTGCAGAGGCCGCGCCCCCACCATAAGAGAAGACCCGCGCGGCGTCATCTCTGACGCCGACGGGCCTCATCACGAGCCCAAAAATCTAGCGAGCCTTACCGGGCTCGAGGTGCGCGCCCATGGGAGCCGAGGCCCCCGCGGACGGACGCGGGAGCAGCCCCGCGGCCTCGAGCACCACGTCGGGCTTCTGGGCCTGCTCGTCGGCGAGGCGGGCCTGCGCGGCCTCGATGCGGCGCAGCAGCTCGGACTGGTACTCCGCGAGGCGCTCGGTCACGCGCTGCTTCTTGTGCAGGTTGCGGCGCATGTCCTCCTGATAGCGCTTGAGGAAGTAGCCGATGGTCTCGATGCGGATCTTGATCGAGCCGGTCGGCTTGTTCTCGTCGATGTCCTTGAACGAGAAGTAGGGCGTGCCGGAGTTCTCGACGATCTCCTCGATGACCGTGTAGATCGGCGCGTCGTGGCCGCACTTGAAGCTGGAGAGCTCGAGGGCAACCAGGTTCGGGTGGCGAGCGGTGAACTTGGCCGCCCAGACCTTCTGGTTGGTGTTCTCGCTGTAGCTGTTCTTCCACACGTCGCGGATGTCGTAGGGGTCCGTGATGAAGCCGGCGTCGATGTCGGCCTGGAACAGCGGGCGGCAGATGTCCTCGTCGATCGGCAGCGACTGCACGGTGAGGATCGGGTAGCCGAGCTTCTGCAGCTCGTCGGGGATCTCGTGGTTCATGCCCGGGTCGTTGTGGTACGGGCGGGCGAGCAGCACGACGCCGATCCGCTGGTCGCGCTCGAGCTGCTCGATGATCGCGCGGCCGTCCTTGCGGTGCTCGACGAAGAAGGCGTCCTGGGCCTTGAATCCCTCCTCGACCGCGCGGCTGTTCTCGTCCTCGCTGAGGCCGAGCACGTCCTTGAAGTAGGTCAGCATCTGCCGCTTGCACAGCTTGCGCTCGCCCATCTGCACGAAGGGGATCACCAGCTTGATGCCCTTCTGGGCGAAGATGTCCGACTCCTTCACGAAGGCGGCGCGGGTCGTGTCCGCCGAGCCGACCACCGTCGGGCACGCGCGCGAGCCGACCGAGTTGCTCAGCCAGGTCTCCATCGAGTCGACCTGCGGGAACACGATCAGGTCCAGCGGCTTACGCTTGTGCTTGACCTCGAGCAGGTTGTGCATGTGCGAGATGCAGACCTTGGACGGGAAGCACGGGTCGATCGCCCCGCGCTTGGCGCCCTCCTTGTACATCTCCTCCGAGGTGAAGTCGGAGTAGATCAGGTTCTTCGCCGGCACCCCCAGCGACTCGAAGTAGGCGCTGAAGAACGGGTTCTGCGAGTACTGGTTCAGCACCCGCGGGATGCCGATGCGCAGCGTCGCCCGCTTCTTCATCAACTCGAGCCGGCGCTGCTGGCCCGCCAACCGCTCGCGCGCCGCCTCGGCCATCGCGTTCGCCGGCTGGAAGCCGCTGACCTGCTCGAGCCTCTCCGCGGCCTTGCCGAGGAAGCCGGCGACCTTGGGGCTGCGGTTGACGAGCTTGAGCAGGCCGTCGAGCTTCTCCTGGTGCTCGGCGAGGGCCGGCGGGAGGTCGAGGTGCTCGATCATGCCGAGGCCGACGTCGTCGAGCGAGTCGGCGACGAGCGGCGGGTTCTGGGCGTCCCAGATGTCCTTGGCGGCCCGCGCGGCGAGGTTCGGGTAGCTCTTCTTGAGGGCGTCGAGGCCGCCCTTGATCTTCTTCATCGACTCGATGTCCTCGACCTCGCCCTTCTCGCAGGTGGCGATGATGAGGCGCTTGGTGCCGATGGACTCGCTGCTCTCCTCCTTCTTGCGGATCTTGAGCAGCTGGCCGAGGGCGAGCCGCTGCTCGGCCTCCTGGGGCTTCATCTCGAGGTCGACGTCGATGAAGGTGCGCAGGCACTTGTTCTTGCAGAAGTAGCAGCGGGTGCTCTCGTCGCGCTTCTGGGTGAAGCCGATGCTGTCGATCTTGTCGATGCCGATCCACTCGGTCTGGTGGCCGAGCTGCTGATGCATGCGCCGGACCTCGAGGCCCGCGCCGATCGCCCCGGACTCGCCGCAGTGCTGGTGGACGATGACATCGGCCTTCAAACCCTTGGCGACGAAGCGCTCCTGGATGAAGTCGACCTGGGCCTTGACCGCCGCGAGGTTGTGCTGGGTGCCGCCCTGCAGCACGAAGCGCGAGCCGAGCTTGGCGAGGTTCGGGATCTGGCTGACGTACAGCCAGATGTTCTTCGGCAGCACGTTCGCCAGGCCGGCCATGATCTCCTCGGGGGCCCAGCCCTGGCGCTGGAAGTCGACGATGTCCGACTGCATGAACACCGCGCAGCCGTAGCCGAAGCTCGGCATCGCCTGGGCGCCGAAGGCCAGCTTCGCGTAGTCGCGCACGTCGTGGCCGAAGCCGTCGGCCGTGCTCTGCAGGAAGTAGCCGTTGCCCGCCGAGCACTGGGTGTTCAGCTTGAAGTCCTTCACCTTCCCGTTCTTGAGGATGATGATCTTGATGTCCTGGCCGCCGACGTCGCACACCACGTCGACGCCGTCGTAGAAGTGCAGCGCGCTCTCGCAGTGGGCGACCGTCTCGACGATCGCCGCGTCGGCGCGAAGTACATCACGCAGGATGTCCTTGGCGTAGCCGGTGGTGCCGACCCCGAGGATCGTCAGCTTGGCGCCGGCGCCCTCGACCTGCTCGCGCAGGTCCGCCAGCAGCTCCTTGGTGTCGACGATCGGGTTGCCCTTCGAGAGCTGGTAGACCTTCTTGACCACCTCGCCCGCCTCGTTGATCAGCACCGCCTTCGAAGAGGTCGAGCCGCCGTCGATGCCGAGGTACACCCGCACATCCTCGCCCGGCTGGTAGGTCTTGGGCACGAACTTGATCGGCTGGTACTCGCTGAGGAAGCCCGCCAGCTCGGCCGGGGTCTTGCTCAGGCCCGAGCCGCCGGCCTTCTTCTTCTCGGCGATGCGACCCTCGGTCAGGTACCACTCGAGCTTCTCGGTGCCGAGGTACACCCCGACGTTGTCGTCCTCGGACTTGCCGTACTCGACCGCGCCGATGGCCGCGAAGTACTGGGCGTTGTCGGGTACGATGATCAGGTCGGCCGGGTCGTCGCAGGGCGGGAGCTCGACGCCGCGCTCGGCCCAGATCGGCGGGATGTTGGCCTTCCAGCACTCGACCATGCCCTTGATGTACGTGTTCGGGCCGCCGAGCAGCAGCACGTAGGGCATCAGGGTGTGGCCGCGGGTCAGGACCGAGAGGTTCTGCTGGATGATCGACTCGAAGAGCGAGGCCATCAGCTCGTTGGGGGGCACGCCGAGCTTCTGCAGGCCGTTGATGTCGGTCTCGGCGAACACGCCGCACTTGCCGGCCACGGGGTGCAGCTTCTGGCCGACGTAGCCCTGGTTGCACAGCTCGAGCGCGGGGATCTTGAGCTTGGCGTTGACCTTGTCGATGACCGCACCGGTGCCGCCGGCGCACTTGTCGTTCATCGACGGGACCTTCTTCTTGCGGCCGGTCTCGGGGTCGGGCTTGAAGATGATGATCTTCGCGTCCTGGCCGCCGAGCTCGACCACCGAGTTGACCTCGGGGTGCAGCTTCTCGACCGCGAGCGAGACGGCGTTGACCTCCTGCACGAACTTGGCGCCGGTCCAGCGGCCGACGTTGGCGCCGCCGGAGCCGGTCATGAACATCCGCGTGTTGCCGGCCCTGAGCCCCGGGACCTCGGCCTCGATCTGCTTGAGCATCTTCAGCGCGCGGTCGGCCTGCTTGCTCTCGTGGCGCTGGTAGTCCTTCCACAGGATCTCGTCGCTGGCGACGTCGACGACGACCGCCTTGACGGTGGTGGACCCGAGATCGAACCCGATCATGTACTTGTACTGGGACACGGCTTAGCTCCTGAGGTCTCGGCCCGAACACGACGAAGGCGGCGCAGCAAACAAGGGCGCAGCAAACAAGGGCGCAGCGAGAGGCGGCCGGGCCTCACGCGCGCCCCGGGCCCCTCACTGGGCGGCGACGGCGGCGCGCTCGGGGCGGATGCCCGCGGCCTGCATGCGCTCGGTGACGTGAATGGCGAAGTGCGCGGCGGTGCTGACGACCTTGGGGGTCGTGCGCGGGAACTTGTACATCGGGCGCCTGAGCTCGGGGTGCTGGGCGACGTAGGCCCGCAGCTGCTCGAGGCTGTACGGGAGGGTCTCGAGGACCTCGGCGAACTCGCGCTTGGCCTTGGCCTTGGCCTCACCGAGGGCCATCTGGACGCGGCTGTGGGCGTTGATCTCGCCCTCGCCGGAGGTCTCGATCGGCAGGAAGATCATGTCCTTGTAGCGGTTGACGACCGCCGACTGCGCGCCGTCCGACTGGGTGCTGGGCATGCAGCCGAAGGGCTTGAGCGACAGCACCATGTGCGCGTAGCTCTTGTGCGAGTAGTAGATGTTCTTGGCGACCTCGAGGTGGCCCTCGCCGCCCTCGGAGCGCGAGTGATAGAAGTCGTGGGCCAGCGCCTCCATCTCGTCCATGTCGACGATCTCGTGGGCGGTGCCGCCGAGGGCGCCGACCATGCGCGCGTACTCGCGGCGAAACACGGTGTCGGCGAAGCCGGCGATCGCCCGCTTCTTGAGGTAGGCGGCCTCGATCTGGGCGCGCTTGCCGAGCTCGTACCACTTGGGCTCCTCGCCCTTCTCGACCAGGTCCTTGCGGTCGCGGGCCTTGATCTTGGTCTGCCACAACATGTACGCGATCCAGGTGGCGATCGGCTCGGTGATGATCTCCGCGCCCTCGTTGGTCAGGAAGCGGAACATGTTGAAGTTGCCGTCGCCCTCGGTGGTCTGGGCCCAGAACTCGCCGGTGATCTTGACGATCGGCTTGGGCTGCAGGCGGTCGACCTCGACCTCGTCGAAGCGGCGCGAGACCTCGCGCAGCGGCTCGAGGTAGTCCTCGGTCGTCAGCTGGTCGAGGAACTTCAAGATCTGCTCGACGGTGTCGACGGTCTTCTTGCCGCGCGCGCCGATCAGGTCCGCCGCCTTGCCCTCGAGCTTGGCCGGCTGCTTGTTCTTCATCACCCGGTACATGAACTCGAGGCTCTCCGAGAGCACCTTGTCGGTCGCGCCCGTCGTGGTCTCGAAGGCCCGGATCTGGTTGGCCACCTCGCTCAGCAGGTCGCCGGCGTTGAAGGCGTTCAACATCCCCATGAAGAAGTCGAGGTCCATCTTCAGGCCGGCCTCGAGGTCGCCCTGCTTGAGCCCGCCCTTCTGCTGGAACAGCAGCACGCGGAAGCCGTCGAAGCCGGCGTTGCGCAGCGCCAGCCGGTACTCCGCCTCGTACATGCCGAAGCGGCACGGCCCGCAGGCGCCCGCCGTCAAGAAGATGTACGAGTCGATGATCTCCTGCGTGCTCATGCCCTCGACGTCGCGCAGGTGCTGCACGTACTGCACGAGGTTGCCGACCGTGAAGTAGGTCGGGTTGCACTGGCCGTTGTTGCCGTACTCCTTGCCGAGCTGGAACGCGTTGACGTTCGGCGTCGGCACCACCGCGGTCTTGTAGCCCAGCGACTCGAACACGCCCTTGAGCAGGTGCTCGTGGCGGAAGGTCAGGCCGCCGAACAGCAGCGTGGTGTGCGGCCGCTGCGGCGCCACGAAGTCGTGCTCGAAGGGCTTCTTGAAGTGACCGTTGACGCTGCGGAAGCTGACGCCCTCCTCCTCGGAGATGCGCTGCCGGGCGTCCTCGAGGAGCGACTGCACCTGCGGCTGAGAGACGATGTTGAGCAAGGCGCTACGCTGGGGCTGGATCGGGGTCGTGGTCGTCATCGTCTGATTCCGGGTCAAACTTCGCTGACACTCGTGTCACTGACAACGGTGTCAGTCAACTTGACCCCGAGTGACTCACAATTCCCGATGGCCCGCAAGAAATGCTTTATTCCCGCCGCGGCCACTCCGGGCCGTGCAGCAGGGCTCACAGGGGATCTTCCGGGGCGCGAGGATACCTTCCGCCGGTCGCGCAGCTCACGCATGCGCGTGTAACGCGCCGGACATGAGGGCAGATCTTGCTGCGGCGGCCGGAGAATCAGGACGGCGTCAGCTGAGGCGAAGAGATGCCCTTGAGCTGCGGGATGCGCTGCTTCAGCTTGCGCTCGATGCCCTGACGCAGCGTCGCCTGCGAGCTCGGGCAGCCGATGCAGTTGCCGGTCAGGCGCACGCCGACCACGTCGTCGATGATGTCGAGCAGCTCGATGTCACCGCCGTCGCTCTGGACCATCGGCCGGACCTCCTCGAGGACCTCGCGCACCCGCGCGATC
>Ga0209480_10003030_pt1 | contig 11131 bp, 7 predicted proteins | sample JI61114C2DNA_FD_187501 | JGI IMG/M metagenome (GOLD analysis project Ga0209480, IMG submission 187501) | Wastewater effluent complex algal communities from Wisconsin, to seasonally profile nutrient transformation and Carbon sequestration -... | ecosystem: Engineered > WWTP > Effluent > Algae...
CAACCAGGATGTAAATGAAATATTTGATGTAACGGGCATAATCAGGATCATAAACTGAACCTCTTTGCATCCAGGCTGCAATATCATCAACAAAAAGAAAGCTGAACAGCAGAAATGTGAGTGCAATCAATGAGACCGTAAAAAAAGTATTGTTATATACTTTCTGCTTATCGTTCTCATATTTATTAAGGTATCTGAAATAGGTAGTTTCCATTCCGAATGCCAGCAAAGCATTAAGCATAGAAGCCCAGCTGTACATCAATGAAAAAATACCGTAAACTTTAGGGGAGTAAAGCCCAACATAAATTGGGGTAAGAAAAAAGTTTAAAAACCGGGCTATGACTGTACTTATCCCATAAATGGCAGTCTGACCGGCAAATTTTTTAATTGCTGACAATGAGAGATAAGATTAGATCGTATAAATTATCTTTTTACTACTTCAAAATTAACATAGTTTTTGAATTCAGCTTGGCTGTATGATACATTTTCAACTACTGCCCTGTCAGAGCCTTTATGGCAAAACTCTAGAAAGAGTTCTAATGAGAAATCGTCGCCTTCAGCTTCAATGAAAACAGTACCATCAGGTCGGTTGCGGGCTGTCCCTTTAATTCCAAGCTGATCGGCAACTGCTTTACTCGTTGATCTGAAAAACACACCTTGCACTTTTCCAGTAATAATGATATCGAGATGTTTCATTGAATTCTTCTAAAAACTTAATTTACTAATGCGTTCCTTTTCTTTGATAAATTCCTCCCATATTTCATTCAGAATCTGAGCGGCTGGCTTTATTTCATCTATATATGAAGCCACTTGTCCTATTTCCAGCTCCCCGTCAATCATGTTTCCTTCAAACATTCCTTTTTTCGCACGACCTCTTCCTAATAATTCCATCAGTTCTGCCCGACTGGCACCTTCAGCCTCCGCCTTTTCAACTGCCCGGTAGAAATCATTTTTTAACAGGCGTACCGGCATCAATGATTTCATACTCAGCTTGGTATCACCTTCAGCTGCCTGAATAATAGCCTCTTTGAAGTTCTCATGTGCAGAAGACTCCCTTGATGCTGCAAATACAGAACCGATTTGCACTCCTTCAGCCCCAAGAGCAAAGGCAGCAAGCATAGCTTTCCCGCTACCAATCCCCCCCGCAGCTATTATCGGAACCGATACTGTATCACAGATTTCTGGGATAAGACATAAGGTAGTTGTTTCCTCCCGACCATTATGCCCTCCGGCTTCAAAACCTTCTGCGACGATCGCATCGGCACCACTATCTTCAGCTTTTTTTGCAAATTTCTTATTGGCGATAACATGGACAACCTTGATATTATTTTCTTTAAGAAAGGGAGTCCAAAGTGCCGGGTTGCCGGCAGAGCTGAAAACAATCTCAACTTTTTCTTCCACAATTATCTCCATAATCTTTTCAATATCAGGATATAACAATGGAACATTTACTCCAAATGGCATGGATGTGGCAAGCCTGCATTTTTGAATATGCTCCCGTAATACCTCCGGATACATAGAACCCGCACCGATCAAACCAAGTCCGCCTGCATTTGATACTGCCGAAGCCAATCGCCAGCCGCTGCACCAGACCATTCCAGCCTGAATGATCGGGTATTCAATCTTGAAGAGTTTCTTAATACTGTTCATTTCAATCAGATCAAAACCATGAAGCAAGGTCAATAAAATTGTCTTAAATGAGCTTTTTTATTGTTGAATGTAAGGTCAATTCAGAGCCATTCACATTTTCAATCAGGTTTAATCCCGGAGTTTTTCCCCTTTCAATAGAACCAAAACATTTATTAATACCTAAAAACTCAGCTCCATTGAGCGTAGCCCAGCGTATGGTTTGAGAAAAAGGCAATTCAGGAAAATACTCTTTTAATACCTTCAGTTCAGATAAAATACAAAGTTTATCATTTGATGCGAGGCTGTCTGTTCCAATAGTAATCTTAATGTTATTATCAATAAACGATTCTATATCAGGTAGTCTCCCTTCAATATACAGGTTGGCATTCGGACAAAAACACCAATTAATCTCCATGCCGGAAGCTTGAACAGTGGCTATATCCTCCGGACTGGTATAAGTATTATGAACTAGTAATGTCTTTTGCTTTGCCGAAAACAATGGTAATATACTTTGGATAGAGCTTTGATACCGGGCATTGAAAAAGTTCAGATCCAGATTCAGCATCTTATAAAAATCAAGGAATTCTCCACTTTTATTTATGAAAAAATCAGTTTCAGCCAAACTTTCCTGATTGTGCATACTACATAGGTTTTCATGACTTTCTGAATACTCGCGAAGCAGGTCAAAAAGCTTTTCAGAAACAGAATAAGGTGCATGAGGTACGATGGATGCTGGCAAAGGTGAAAAATCGGATTTCAACTCAAGCGCTTTATTAAAAACTATTTCTGCTTTCGTGGGATCAAAACCAAGTAGCTCAACGAAAGTATGGTAATAGATCTGGCTTTTTTGTTTTACTGACTTTGATAAATGATTATTGGAGATGTCACCAACTGCCACAATACCATTTTCAAACATCAACTGATCATTTGTTTTCATGGCTATTAATACCTCTTCCTGCTCCGATGCCCTCTGAGATATTACAGCTTTCACAAAGGAGACCAGCCCTATAGCTTTTGGGATTTTACCATGCAAATGTGACAGCTCCAGGTGACAGTGTGTATTTACGAAGCCTGGAGCGATGATACCCTGATACCTCTCTATTGGTTCAGCGATAGATTTTGCAGTTTCTGCAGTATATACCGCATCGATCTCGCCATCCTCATCCAAAGCAATTATCCCGTTCATAATCGGGTCTTCGCTAACCGGGAAGATATAATCTGCACTGAGGTATCTGAGCATATGGCAAAGTTACGTGTTTTGAGTTTATTAAACCTTCATCTCTCAGGTCTAACCCGATACTGATGACAATCTATAATCCAACTGTCTAGTTAATATAGTATGTCATTGCAAGCCCGCCTGACCAGACGGGCAGGGAGGTACGACGAGGCAATCCTATTGTCATTGCGAGGAGGTACGACGAAGCAATCCCATAATCACAGTATGGAGATTGCTTAGCTACACTCGCAATGACAAAACGCTGCGCTCGCAATGACAAAACGAGGCACTCACAATAACAAAACGAAGCTCTCGCAAAGACGCGGAGACGCAAAAGGTTTTGTCTCTAATAAATGATAGTATAAACCGTTTTAATTTGCGTCTTAACGTCTTGGCGAGAAAAAGAACAAACGACTGGCATTCCAATCACAATTGAGGCACCTAATGTCATTGCGAGCCCGCCTGACCGGACTGGCAGGGAGGTACGACGAGGCAATCTCCCAACTAACCACTAACCAAATTTTCCGTACTTTTGCAAAATAATGCCATTATCAGAGAAAAAAGACATTCGAAGCCTATCCATGGAACAACTGAAGCAGGAGTTCATTGCGATGGGCGAACCATCATTCCGTGCTAAACAGGTTTATGAATGGTTGTGGGAAAAATCTTGCACTGTTTTTGATGAAATGAGCAATCTTTCCAAATCTCTTAGAGAGAAATTAAAGGAGACTTTTACAATCAATAATGTGGTGGTTCATCATTCGCAATTCAGTAATGACAAAACCATAAAAAGTACATTCAAACTCTATGATAGTAATATTATTGAGGGAGTTCTGATTCCTGCTACAGACCGCATGACTGCCTGTGTAAGTTCACAGGTAGGATGCAGCCTTACCTGCAAGTTTTGTGCAACAGGATATATGGATAGAAAACGTAACCTGAATGCCGATGAAATTTATGATCAAGTAGTGCTGATCGATAAACAAGCCAAAGAAAATTATAATGTACCGCTGACAAATATTGTCTATATGGGAATGGGTGAGCCCTTGCTGAATTACGCTAATGTCATGAAATCTATTGAGCGGATCACAGCTCCTGACGGACTGAACATGGCGGCCAAGCGAATCACTGTTTCTACTGCAGGAATTGCAAAAATGATCAAGAAGCTGGGAGATGATGCCGTACGCTTTAATCTTGCCCTCTCCCTGCATGCTGCAAATGATGAAAAGCGTAACACCATTATGCCCATCAATGAGCAAAATTCCCTCAAAGCATTGGCAGAAGCACTAAAATACTATTTCTCAAAAACCAAAAATCCGGTTACCTACGAATACATTGTTTTCAATGATTTCAATGATAATATTTCGGATGCCGAAGAACTGGTAAAATTCTGCAGGCATATTCCATGTAAGGTGAACATCATCGAATACAATCCGATCTCTTTTGCCGATTTTGAAAATGCTGGTGAAGATAAGATCGAAGCATTTGCAGCACATCTGCGCAAAAATGGGGTCAATACCAATATCCGCAGAAGCAGAGGAAAAGATATTGATGCAGCCTGTGGGCAATTAGCGGTGAAATCCTGAGAATCGATTTGTCCATTTGATAATTTGTCCATTTGTCGATGGGGTCCCACCTGTCATCCAGAGGAGCCAACGGAATTTCTTAATTTAGTGATAATGAGAGGCGACGAAGGATCTCCTCACTTTGAGCAGTAAATTTCATTAAGTTTAATTCGATTTAACCTGTCTGGTAATACCATTCCCTAAACCATCACACACACCACCTTTCTTTCATTAAGAAAGCCTCGTACCTTCATTTCATGAAGATGTTTCTGGCTTATTTTAATGATCTTTTTTGCCTCTTCTTTCCTGAACTCTGCGCTGCATGTGGGCGGAACTTATTCAGAAATGAAAAAATAATTTGCACTAATTGTATCTATCATCTACCTCGTACAAATTTTCACATTGATCCTCAAAACAAGATGGCAAGGCAACTTTGGGGCAGATTTAACTTCGAGCAAGCCATGGCTTTTGTATATTTTCAAAAGGGAAACAGGGTTCAGAATTTAATGCATCAGTTGAAATACAATAAAAAACCGGAGGTAGGAATCAGAATGGGTGAACTCTACGCCTGGCAACTGATTCGGTCTGAAGCCTTGAAAAACGCAGATATAATCATACCCATACCTTTGCACCCAATAAAATTGAAAAAAAGAGGCTATAACCAAAGTGAAGAAATCTCCAAAGGTTTGTCTTCAGTTCTAAAATTGCCTTTAAGTACACAACATTTGATCCGGACAGAAAACACCGAATCTCAAACCAAAAAGTCAAGATTTGCCAGGTATGAAAATCTGAAAGATGCCTTTATCATCAAATACCCCGCAGAGCTGATTCAGAAACATATTATCCTTGTTGACGACGTAATGACCACTGGTGCAACTATGGAGGCATGCAGTATTGAATTACTGAAAATCGAAGGACTTAAAATCAGCATTTGCACCCTGGCCTATGCTGAATGAGGGATCCGTCATTTCGAACACAGCAGCAAAATTTTCTTCTTAAGGTAGGAATGTGCGGTGTGGAGAAATCTGTTTTTGTGAGGTTCTGCCTTTGATCATGAGATTTCTCTTCGCATTTAAACTATTTTTAAAGACAACAATTGTGGTTGCTCATCGAAATGACGGAATAGGGATCCGTCATTTCGAACACAGCATCAGTATTTTCTTCTTAATGTTGGAGTTTGCGCTGTGGAGAAATCTGTTAATGCGAGGCTGTACCTTTGATCATGGGATTTCTCTTCGCGTTTAAACTATTATTAAAGACAACATTTGTGGTCGCTCATCGAAATGACGGGTGCAGGTAGGTCTGTTGAATAAAAAAATTGAAAATTACTGAAACCTATAAAACCCCTATGCGTAGAAGTATGTGAGAGCGTTAATTTAGATTGAAAAAGCTGATTGCCATAGGCGTCAGCTTTTTCTATTATACCTAAGATTTAACACTGAGATATGGTCTGATCTTATTGTACAGATCATTAGGCACAAATGGTTTTATTACAAATCCGTCCATGCCGCATTCTGTAATGGTTTCGAGTTCGTGTGCAAAAAGAGATGCAGTTAAGGCGATGATAGGTACTTCGGCATAGTATCCACCAAGTCTTCTTATGGCTCTGGAAGACTCCATACCATCCATCACAGGCATATGGAGATCCATCAGGATTAAATCATACCTCTTATCCTGCACTTTTTCAAAGGCAATCTTGCCGTTCTCAGCAAAGTCTACGCTAACGCCCCATTTAGTAATTACTTTACTGGCAAGTAAACGATTGATTTCATTGTCATCGACCACCAAAACAAGTCCGGTTAATTTTTGTAATGGAGTTTTATTGTCAACACTGACAGCTGAGACTGTTGAGCGGTCAAACTGAATAATGAAGCTGAAAGCTGAACCCTTGCCCAATTCGCTTTTTACACTTATTTCCGAATTATGTAGTTCTATGAGACTCTTTGTTATCGCTAAACCAAGTCCGGTACCACCATATTTTCTGGTAGTATCAGTGCTTGCCTGAGTATAGGAATTGAAAATATCATCAATCTTATCAGCAGGTATTCCAATACCAGTATCTGATATTTCAAAACGCACCTTAATAAATTTTTTATTTTCCTCAACGAGATCCAGCTTTAGCTTGACCTCTCCCTTTTCAGTAAATTTAACAGCATTACCCAACAGATTGATCAGAATCTGGTATAAGCGTGTATTATCCCCTATAACATTCGCAGGGATACGATAGTCGATCTCTGATTTCAATGCCACATGTTTTTCTGCAGTCTTGAATTGGAGAGAGTTCAGAGTTTGAGCAACGAGTTCTTTCAGATTTACATTAACGCTCTCAAGAACCATATTTCCGGTCTGGATTTTTGTAAAATCCAAAACATCATTGATCAGATTCAGCAGATTCTGAGCAGAAAATCCCAAAATCTTCAAATTTTCAGTTTGCGATTCTGTCGGATTATCATCCATCAGGATATACGACATCCCAATTACGGCATTTAGGGGAGTTCTGATTTCATGACTCATCACAGAAAGAAATGTCTCCTTAGCCTTACTTAACTGCAAAGCTTCTTCCCGGGTTTTGATTAGTTCCTGTTCAGCCAGTTTTCTTTCTGAGATATCATTGATGATCTCAACCTGCTGGTCAAGACTTCCATCTGTATTAAATGTCGGCGTATTTGAAATGGATAGCCAGATTTGAGTGCCATCCTTTTTATAACTGAGTAACTCAATATTTGAAGGTTTGCAATCAGCAGCCTGCTGTCTTGCCTTCTTCAGCAATTCCATGTCTGTTCCCTCACCAGCCAACAAATCTCCCGGACGCGTGTTCTGAAACTCCTCAAGCGAATACCCTGTTAAATCCTGCAGCGACTGGTTTATCCATTTGATCTTGCCGTCACTGCCACTAATGGCTACACCATTAATAGTCTTGCTGGCAACAAGTGAAAGCAATGTGAGCTGGTCTTCTGCAAATTTACGCTCTGTGATATCATTGATGATCTCTACTTGTCGCTCTATCTCACCTTTTTCATTTAGTATGGGTGTGGTAGCTGCATTAACCCAAATTGGGGAATGGTCTTTTTTATAAATCAGCAGGTCAATATTATATGGCTTTTTAGCCTTTATTGCCTCTTCTGCAATTTCAAGAGACTGCGTTGATGTGTCCTCACCAACGACAATATCACTAAAACGCCTTCCTTCAATCTCACTGAATTTATACCCAAGCATATTTTCAAGTGCGGTATTAACCCAGGTCACTCTGCCTTTAGCATCCCTGATTGCGATACCACTTGCCGATTTACTGGCAACCATGGATAAAATTTCAAGTTCCAGTTCTGATTTCTTTCTCGCAGTAATATCAATGATTACCTCCACCTCCTTGTCAATGTTCCCATCCTTATCCAGAATAACTGAATTCAGAATAGATAACCAAATTGGAGTGCCATCCTTTCGGTATGCAAGCAGATCAACTGAAAAAGATCGTTTGCTTTTTGTTAACTCCCGTGCATTTAGGATTACTTCGGTATCAGTTTCCTTCCCTTTTAATACATCACCGAGTTTGCGCCCTTTTAGATCATCGAGACTATATCCTGTAATTTCTTTTGAAGCTTCATTTGCCCAGATAACATTACTATTATTATCACTAATGATCACGCCATTGTTAACCTTATTTGCAACAAGTGATAATTGCTCGAGTTCTTCGACCATTTTCTTCTTATCGCTGATATCACGGCCATTCGCGAACCATTTCTCATTTCTGACAGCAATAGACCAGCCCATCCATTTGGTTGAGCCATCCTTTAATTTGATTCTGCCCTCCAGTTCAAAACTTTTTTGCCCGCTTCCCAAACCCTTCTCGAGTTGAGGAACCATCGCCAATATATCATCTTCATAAAAGAATTCCCAGATTGATCGCCCAATAACTTCTTCCAATGAATAGCCGAGCAATCGCTCAACTATATTGTTCATCAGCTCAATGGTTCCATTACGATCTAAGATACAATGCAGTTCAGCTGAACTGTTGAACATGGTACTGATATCCTCGTACTTCTGAATCAGGTTATTTAATATCCTGTTTTGACGTTTTACTTCCAAATGAGTCATGACCTGATCTGCAAGGATCTTCAATGCCTCCTTTTGCTGCTCATCCAGACTGCCCGGTACCACATCCATTACACATAATGAACCCAGAACATATCCCTCGGGATTTATTATTGGGACACCGGCATAGAATCTGATTTTCGCTCCGCCCGTAACACACTTCAGACCTAAAGTCCTGTCATCTTCCAGGGTATTATTGATCTCAAGAATCTCTGATCCTTTAATAGCAAACTGACAAATAGAATCCTCAACAGAAGATCTCTCACTGCTAAATCCTATCTGCGATTTAATGAACTGGTACTCCCCATCCAGAAAACTGATGGTAGCTATTGACTTTTTGCTTAAATATGATGCTAAACGCGTTATGGAATCAAATTCACTTTCAGGTAATGAACCCAAAACCTGGTATTCAAGAAGTGCCTTCAATCTCAGATCTTCGAAATCTTTCCCCACAACGCTTTCAGACATAATTAATCTGTATGAATTATTTTAATTATTGGTACAATGGATGCTTACCCATCATCTCATTAACCTTTTTACGAACCTTTTTTGCATTGGATTCACTATCCGGATTTGAGATCACTTCATCAATGAGTTCAACGATCTTTTCCATATGTTTTTCTTTTAATCCCCTTGTACTTACCGCTGCTGTACCAACTCTTATGCCAGAAGTTACAAATGGAGATTTATCGTCAAAAGGAACCATGTTTTTATTGACAGTAATTGCAGCCTCACCAAGTGCATTTTCAGCGTCTCTGCCTGTAATATTCTTATTTCGAAGATCAATCAACATCATGTGATTATCTGTTCCTCCCGAAATTAGCTGGTAACCCCGATTCACAAGGGCCGCTGCCATTGCTTCCGCATTTTTCTTTACCTGAATGATATACTTCATGTAGCCCTCACTCAAAGCTTCCCCAAATGCAATTGCTTTTGCGGCGATGATATGCTCCAATGGACCACCTTGTGTACCCGGAAATACTGCCATATCTAAAACGGAAGACATCATCCTCAATTCACCTTTCGGTGTTTTAATCCCCATTGGATTTTCAAAATCCTGTCCCATCATAATCATTCCACCTCTTGGACCCCTTAGGGTTTTATGAGTGGTTGTAGTTACAACATGACAATGCGGAAGCGGATCATTCAATAAACCACGGGCAATCAGGCCGGATGGATGAGAAATATCAGCCATAACTAAAGCTCCAATCTGATCAGCAACGGATCTGATGAACTTGTAATCCCAATCGCGGGAATAGGCAGAAGCACCACAAATAATAACTTTTGGTTTTTCTTTTAAAGCCACTTGCTCCAGTTTCTTATAGTCGATAAGTCCGGTTTCACGATCTACCCCATAAAAATGCGGCTTATATAGTTTACCTGAGAAATTGACAGGCGAACCGTGAGTAAGGTGTCCACCATGAGAAAGATCAAAACCCAAAATTTTGTCACCTGCGTTAAGAAGACCAAGAAGCACCGCTGCATTGGCCTGGGCACCAGAGTGTGGTTGAACATTAACCCAACTTGCATTAAATAGCTCCTTAGCTCGTTCAATTGCTATATTTTCAACCTCATCAACTACTTCACATCCACCATAATATCTTTTGCCCGGTAAACCTTCAGCATATTTATTGGTAAGTACTGAGCCCGCAGCTTCCATAACCTGCTTGCTTACAAAATTTTCTGATGCTATTAACTCTAGACCGGTTTCCTGACGCTCTTGCTCCTCATCAATCAGGCTGAAAATAAGTTTATCTCTCTTCATGGATGTATAATGGTGTTTGTTTGAACTATTAAATTTTAAGAATTGTCAAGCAAAAATACAAATTAAGAATTGATTGAACCGATTTTAGCTTCAATCCAGAAATTATTAAATCCAATTCCTGTTTGTATCGAGATCAGATCCTGCTGCAGCATTTCGAGCAAGGCCATAAAATTGTAAACAAAATGAACTTTATTGTCAGAATTTGTGACAATATCTTTGAAATCAAGTCGCTTATTTATAGCCAGAAGCCTGTCAATTGCCTTTTTCTGTGACTCAATATTATAGGGGTATTGTTCAACAATGTGCTCCTGCTTATTATCGCGCTGCAAACTTCGTTGAAGAACTTTATTAAAGGTCATCATAAGCTTATACAGGTCGAATGACTCCAATTCCTCCCCTGGATCAGCAGTCAATGCCATTTGCAAAACATCATGATTGATATTGCCCCGCTTTTCCTGCATAAAACGCTCATTTTCGAGCAATTTGAACTGTTCGGCAAGCTGTTTAAACTTCTTATATTCTATTAATTTCTGAATAAGATCACGTTTTAGATCTATTTCATTTCCCTCATCATCAAGATCCGGCCGCGGTAAAAGCATTTTTGCCTTTATCCTCATCAAAGTAGCCGCTACAAAAATAAATTCACTAGCCACCTCTATGTTCAATGAATTCATATGATGCAGGTAGTCAAGAAAATCATCGGTGATTTTGGCTATCGGAATATCCTGTATGTCCAGTTCATCCCTTTCGATAAAAAACAAAAGCAGATCAAAAGGCCCCTCAAATTGGGGTAGTCTGATCTCGAAAGCGTCATTTACATTCATAATTCTAATCAAATGTAATGAGAGTAACATAATATATATGTCT
>Ga0209480_10003032_pt1 | contig 11129 bp, 8 predicted proteins | sample JI61114C2DNA_FD_187501 | JGI IMG/M metagenome (GOLD analysis project Ga0209480, IMG submission 187501) | Wastewater effluent complex algal communities from Wisconsin, to seasonally profile nutrient transformation and Carbon sequestration -... | ecosystem: Engineered > WWTP > Effluent > Algae...
GCGGTTCCAGCGATCGGACAGCCACGAGCAGTTCGTGCGGGCGCGGATCGATCGCGCGCCTTCGAAGCAGGCGTCGGCGGGGGCCGAGGCGATGGAGGCCAGCGCCTCGTCCACCTCGCTGGCGCTCCGCCTGATCCACGGCGTGCACGACCCCGAGGTGCGCCCGACGATGCCCCCGGTCTCGGCGCGGCGACAGTTCGGCATCCTCGTGCGCCGCTACTCGCGGCTGCTGCTCGCCGACCGCCGCAACCTGGTGATCTTGCTGCTGCAAGCGCCGATCATCGGCGCGGTCCTCCTGCTGGTCACCAAGGAGGACGCGCTGCAGAACCTCGCGTCTTCGCACGGCCGACTGGTGCTGTTCCTGCTCGGCCTGGTCGCGGTGTGGTTCGGGATCTTGAACTCGGCGCGCGAGATCAGCAAAGAGCAGGCGATCTATCGCCGCGAGCGCCTCGCCAACCTCCGCATCGGCCCCTACGTCGCCTCGAAGGTGTGCGTGCTCGCCGGCCTGTGCCTGATCCAGACGGTGGTCCTGCTGCTGGTGCTGGCGCTCAAGGTCGACTTCTCCGCCGAGGTCGCCGAGTTCACCGCCGACGGCCCGCTGCACGTCGTGCGCGGCGCCTTCCTCGAGCCCCTCGGCTTCGTCGCCGCGATCGGCGTCACGACCTTCCTGACCTCGCTGACCGGCCTCGGCCTCGGCCTGCTGATCTCGAGCGCCGCCGCCTCCTCCGACCGGGCGATGAGCGTCGTCCCCCTGGCCCTGGTCCCGCAGATCGTGTTCGCCCTGGCCCTGATGCCGCTCCCGGCCTCGCTGGCCTGGCTGTCCTACGCGACCACCTCGCGCTTCGCCATGGAGGCCTACGGCGCGCTGGTCCGCCTGCCCCTGCCGCGCGACTACTCCAACTGCACGGTGATCGGCCGACCCCGCACCTGCGCGCTCTACCCGACCGTCGACTACGATCCCGGCACCGTCCACATCCTCCAGCTGTGGGGCACGCTGGCCGGCTACACCCTCGTCTGCCTGCTGCTGACGACCGTGATCCTGACCGCGCGCGACCGCCAGCGGCACTGAGAGACGTACGCCATGGCCCGAGCCGCGCCCCGAGGATCCGCGCCTCGCCCCGTGACGCTGCCGGTCAGCCCCGGGCAGCCGCGCCTGGCCTGGCACGCCAGCGAGCCCGCGTCGCCGCAGCCGCGCGCGGCGACGGTGCAGGAGCGGGTCGGGGAGGGGCCCGCGAGCGGCCGCCTGCTGCTCGCGCCCGACAACCTCGAGGCGCTGCGAGCCCTGCTCGCCGAGGGCCTCGGCGGCGCGGTCGACCTCATCTACATCGACCCGCCGTTCATGGCCGGCAGCGATCGCGGGGCCTACCGCGACACCTGGCCCGGCGGCCTCGACGGCTACCTCGACATGCTGCGCGCGCGCCTGCTGGCCCTGCGACCGCTGCTGGCGGCGACCGGCAATCTGTTCGTGCACCTCGACTGGCACGCGGTCCACTACGCGAAGGTCCTGCTCGACGAGATCTTCGGCCACGCGAACTTCCGCAACGAGATCGTGTGGCGCCGCGCCAACGCCCACAGCGATCCGGCGCGCTTCGGCGTGATCACCGACGCGATCCTGTTCTACGGCGCGTCGGCGCGGGCCTACTGGGCCGACGTGCACGTGCCCCACGCGCCGGCCTACATCGCCAGCCACTGGCGCCGCGCCGACGCCGGCGGCCGCTATCGCCTGGTCCCGCTCGACGCCCCGCGCCACGGCGACGGCGGCCAGTTGGTGTACCCCTGGCGCGGCAAGCTGCCGGCCCCCTCGCGCACCTGGGCGATCGGCGAGCCGGCGATGGCGGCGCTCGAGCGCGAGGGTCGCATCGTCTACACCGCGGCCGGCACGCCGAACCTCAAGCGCTACCTCGTCGAGTCGCCGGGCCTGCGCGCGCAGAACCTCTGGGACGACATCCCGCCGGTCAACCCGATGGCCGCCGAGCGCCTCGGCTATCCGACCCAGAAGCCGGTCGCGCTGCTCGAGCGGATCATCGCCGCCGCGTGTCCGCCGGACGGCCTGGTGCTCGACGCCTTCCTCGGCTCGGGCACCACCGCCGAGGCCGCCCAGCGGCTCGAGCGGCGCTGGATCGGCATCGACAGCAACCCGGCCGCGATCCAGCTGACGCGCCGCCGCCTGCTGGCGCTCGCGGGTCAGCCGGGGCGCGGGCCGGTGCGCGCGAGCTACCGCGAGTGCGATCGCTGCCGACAGATGATCCTCCGCGCACGCGCGCCGCGGCTCGCCGCGATCACCGTTCGCGCCTTCACGGTCGAGCAGATCGGCGAGGCCGCGATCGCGGCGCTGCCGGCCGCCTCGACCGCGGCCGGCGGGCCGCACTTCGAGCTCACGGTCGACGGGCGACGGGTCACGATCCGCCTGCGCGGCCCGATCGCGGCGGTCACGGCGTGGAGCGTCGACTGGGAGTTCGCGCCCCCGATCCTCGCCGCGACCACGCACCACCTGCGGCCGCGCCGCGGCGCCCTCGCCGATGCGGCGGAGCACTGTTACGACGCCGCGGGCCCGCGGCGGATCGCGGTCCAGATCGTCGATGCGGCCGGCGCGGTGGCCCGCGGCGTGGCGACGATCGAGCTCGGCTGAGCCGGCGCGGCCGCGAGCCCGGGGACCTGCGGACAACCCCGGTCGCGCCACCCCTCGCGAACTTGGCTACCATGCCGCGGCCGCGACATCTCCACCGCGCGCACAGGGGCACGTATGAAACCCAGCATCGCAGACAAGGTCCGGGAAATCATCGTTGATCAGCTCGAGGTCGACGGCGACGCGCTGCGCGACGAGACCAGCTTCATCGACGACCTCGGCGCCGACTCACTGGGGGTGGTCGAGCTGGTGCTGGCCTTCGAGGAGGCCTTCGAGATCTCGATCCCCGACGAGGACACGGAGCGGCTCAAGACGGTCCGCGACGTGATCGGCTACATCGAGGCCCGCGTCGGGGTCTGAGCGGAGCGAGCGCGAGGGTGCAGCGCGGCCGACGCGGGGTGACAGGAGGGGGGGCCCTGTGTCAGCTTCTCGCCCCCGATGACGACGCCCGCGACGCCGATCCCCACCCCGAGCTTCGACCCCGTGCCCGTGCTGGCACGCGAGCTGAGCCTGCCGGAGCGCGGCGTGGCGGCGGTGGTCAAGCTGCTCGCCGAGGGCGCGACGGTCCCCTTCATCGCCCGCTACCGCAAGGAGGTCACGGGCGGCCTCGACGAGGTCCAGATCCGGGCGATCGAGGAGCGCCGGATCTACGTGCTCGAGCTCGAGGAGCGGCGCGCGGCGATCCTCGCGTCGATCGACGAACAGGGCCAGATGACGCCGGAGCTGCGGGCGAAGCTCCTCGCGTGCCCGACCAAGGCGGCGCTCGAGGACCTGTACCTGCCCTTCAAGCCCAAGCGGCGGACCCGGGCGATGATCGCCCGTGAGCGCGGCCTGGCGAGGCTGGCCGAGCGCATCCTCGAGCAGCCCATGAGCGGTGATCCGGCCGCCGAGGCCGCCGCCTTCGTCGACGGTGCGAAGGAGGTCCCCGACATCAAGACGGCGCTGGCCGGCGCCCGCGACATCGTCGCCGAGCGGGTCGCCGAGGACGCCGAGATCCGCGCGACGGTCCGCGAGGCCTGCCTCAACGAGGGCACGGTGCAGGCCACCGTGCTGCCCGACAAGCTCGGCGCGCCGACCAAGTTCGAGCTCTACTACGACTTCGAGGAGGCGATCGCGGCGATCCCCTCGCACCGGTTCCTCGCGGTCCGCCGCGGCGAGCAGGAGGGCGTGCTGCGCCTCAAGGTCGGCCTCGCGCCCGAGGCCCTGACGCCGCGGCTCGAGGCGCGCATGAGGCTGACGCCGGGCTCGCCCTTCGCGGGCGAGCTGGCCGCGGCGGTCCGCGACGGCCTGGTGCGGCTGCTGGCCCCGAGCATCGAGACCGACCTGCGCATCGAGCTCAAGATGAAGGCCGACCGCGACGCGGTCGAGGTCTTCGCCGCCAACCTGCGCACGCTGCTGCTGTCCGCGCCGCTCGGCGGCAAGGCGGTCGTCGGCGTCGACCCGGGGCTGCGCACCGGCTGCAAGTGCGTCGCCCTCGACGCGACCGGGACCTACCGCGACACGGTGACGATCTACCCGAGCCAGGGCGCGGGCGCGGCCGAGCGCGCGCGCCACGAGCTGCTGGCCTTCGTGCGCAAGCACGGGCCCTCGGCGATCGCCGTCGGCAACGGCACCGGCGGGCGCGAGGCCGAGGCGCTGTGCCGCGAGGTGCTCGCCGAGGCCGGCCTCACCGACATCCTGGTCGTCGCCGTCAACGAGGCCGGCGCCAGCGTGTACTCGGCCTCGGACGTCGCCCGCGAGGAGTTCCCCGAGCTCGACCTGACCCTGCGCGGGGCGATCTCGATCGGCCGCCGCCTGCAGGACCCGCTCGCCGAGCTGGTGAAGATCGACCCGAAGGCGATCGGCGTCGGCCAGTACCAGCACGACGTCTATCAGCCGCTGCTGGCCCGCAAGCTCGACCAGGTGGTCGAGAGCTGCGTCAACCACGTCGGTGTCGACCTCAACACCGCGAGCGCGCCGCTGCTGGCCCGCGTCGCCGGGCTGCGCGCCGGCGTGGCCCGCAGCATCGTCGAGCACCGCAGCAAGCACGGGCCCTTCACCTCGCGCGCCGGCCTGCTGGCGGTCGCGGGCCTCGGACCGCGCAGCTTCGAGCAGGCCGCCGGCTTCCTGCGGATCCGCGGCGGCGAGCACCCGCTCGACGCCAGCGCCGTGCACCCCGAACGCTACGGCCTGGTCGAGCGCATCGCCGGCGACCTCGGCGTCGACCTCGCGCAGCTGGTCGGTGACGCGACCCTCGCGGCCCGCGTGGTCGTGGCCAAGTACCTCGGCGAGGGCGTCGGGGAGCCGACCCTGCGGGACATCCTCGCCGAGCTGCAGAAGCCCGGCCGCGACCCGCGCGACCGCTTCGACCCGCCGAAGTTTCGCGCCGACATCACGACCCTCGCCGACCTCAAGCCCGGCCTCGTGCTCGAGGGCGTCGTCACCAACGTCACGGCCTTCGGCGCCTTCGTCGACGTCGGGGTCCATCAGGACGGCCTGGTCCACATCTCCCAGCTGAGCGATCGCTTCGTGAAGGACCCGCACAGCGTGGTCAAGGCCGGCGACAAGCTGAGGGTCCGGGTGCTCGAGGTCGACGCGGCCCGCAAGCGCATCAGCATGACCGCCCGCCTCGGCGAGCCGCTGCCCGTCGCGGGCGCCCCAGGCGCGCCGAATCGGCCCGGCGCGGGGTCCCCGAACCGGCCCGGCGCGGGGTCCCCGAACCGGCCCGGCGCGGGGTCCCCGAACCGGCCCGGCGCCACGCCAGGCCCGCGGCGCGAGCAGGGCGGGGGCGAGCGAGCGGGCCCGGACCGCGCGGCCGCCCCGGCCACCTTCGGCGACAACCCCTTCGCCCGGCTGCTCAAGCGCTGAGCGCAGGGGCTGCGAAAGGCAGCGGGAACGCAGTATCATGCGGCTCCCCTGCCATGCTCGACAAGGATCCCGCCCTCCGCGCGCACTACGCCAAGCTCGCCCTCAAGCGCCTGCGTGCCTATCCCGAGGGCAAGGGCGCGGAGATCCGCGAGCGCATCGCCGCCGGCAACCTCGCGATCATCCGTGAGGCCTCGAGCCTGACCTGGCTGCCTGCCGGGGTGATGATCGAGGTCTGCGACGCGATCCTCGGCGTCCTCGGCGAGGCCGCGGCCCGCGAGTTCTGGACCGACCTCATGCGCGACAGCTACGACCACGGCCTGCTGAAGCCGCTGACCGTGCTGGCCCAATTCAGCCTCGGGCGCAGCGGCGCCTCGCGGCTGCTGCGAACGGCGCCGCGGGCCTGGGCGCTGTCCACCCGGGCCTGCGGGGGCATCGAGTTCACGGGCGAGGACGGCGCCGACGCCCACGGGATGCGGCTGCGGGGCGTCGACCTGATCCCGGAGATCCTGCACAGCAAGGGCTTCATCTGCGTGTTTTACGGCGCTTGCCGGGCCATGTTGGACGTGTTCAAGAGCCGCGGCGAGATCCGGGTGCTCGAGCACAACAACCCCGGCTCCGAGCGGCCCCAGCTCGCCTTCGAGATCCTGTTCGCCAGCGAGTGACGCGCCCGGGGGGCGACTCCGCACATCATGGCCCGGTGACGCCGCCCGGGCCCTCGTGATAGCGTCCGCGTCCAGGAGGCAGAATGTTCAAGCCAGTGTACGTCGCCGCGGTGTTCGGTCTGTTGCTCGCGGCAGATACGGGTTGCAAGAAGAAGGACACAGAGACCACGCAGCCCGAGGACGTCGCCGAGAAGGAGCCCACGCAGAAGAAGGGCGTGAGCGAGTCCAACGAGGACAACATGATCTCGGCGGGCACGACACCGTCCGAGGGCGGCGACGTCGCCCCGGCCACGACCGACATGGACGCGGTCGCCAAGGCCGACGACAAGCGCAAGCCCGAGATCAAGGAGGTCTGTAAGAAGAAGACCACCGGCAAGGGCAAGGCCAAGAAGATCGAGAACATCTGCGAGATGGTCGACAGCAACCCGAAGCTGTCCGCCAGCATCGGCATCGCCTCGCTGACCAAGGGCTTCACCTGGGGCATGAGCCCGGACGCGGTCCTCGCCAAGCTCGGCGAGTCGATCAACAAGGGCTTCGACGATCAGCTCAAGGAGACCAAGGACCCGATGGGCCAGGACCGCATCCGCAAGGAGCGGAGCGAGCAGCTCAACGAGCTCAAGAAGGGCAACGTCAAGTTCTCCGCCAACGCGAAGCACAAGTGGGGCGTCAGCCTGATCCAGTTCGAGTTCGCGGACGACGCGAACGAGGAGATGATCTGGATCAAGGAGGGCGCCAAGCTCCGCAAGTTCTACTTCTTCAAGGACGGCGCGCTGTGGAAGATCGTCTACGCCTTCAACAAGGAGAAGTGGCCGGACAAGGACTACAGCTCCGTCGTCGATAACTCGTTCAAGAAGTGGTTCGGCGTCAGCCCGGCCGCCAAGGTCAAGCAGGACCCGAAGACCGCCGCCCCGCTGCTGCGCTACCACGAGTGGGAGGGCGAGAAGCTCGAGAAGGTCCGCTCCTTCGACCTCACCGAGGTCCACGGCATCATCATGATCGCCGTCATCGACGGCAACGCCGAGGCCTCGATCGGCGAGCGCCTCCCGAACGTCAAGGGCGACCACGCCTTCGGCGGCGACGTCGGCGACGTGCTCGGCGGCTCGGACGTCGCCTACGACGAGAACGGCAAGATCGTCGAAGGCGCGAAGAAGGCCGAGTGAGCCGACCGTGATCGTGATGCCCCGGAGCGGCCGCGTGGCGCCGACCCGGGGCTTCGTCGTTCGCCTGCTGCCCCGACCCGGGGCTTCGTCGTTCGCCAGCGCTGACCCGCTGGCCTCGAGCTAGAGACCCTCGAGGTGCGCGCGCTGGACGATGCGCGCGTCGAGGGTCAGGTAGCCGCGCGGTGCACCTACCAGGCGGATCGGGCTGAGCTCGACGCTGATCAGGCGCCCGTCGCCGGCCCCGGCCCGGTCCCGACGAGCGGCCTTCGGATCGGCGTCGGCGTGCTCGGGCGCGAGCTCGAAGTGGCGCACGAGCGCGTCGATGCGCAGCAGCAAGGCCGCGAGCTCGCCGACGCCCGGATCGCTGGCGCGGCGCAGGGCGGGCACGGGGACCCGGGCGAGCACGGCGTGCGCGAGCAGCAGGGCGTCGGCGTGGTCGAGGGGCGAGAGCGCGAGCGTGGTCTCGGCGAGCAACGGCAGGCCGAGCGCGCGGCCGAAGATCGCCATCTCGCCGGTGTGCAGGCGGACCGCGCCGCAGTGGATCTCGAGGCCCTCCGGGGCCTGCTCGGCGACCAGCACGCCGTCGAGGTGGGCGGTCGGGGCGTTGTGTTCGACGTTCTGGACGATCGTCGCGTAGGCGCGGCGGACCGCGGCGCCGTTGCCGAGGCCCAGCATCACCGCGCCGAGCTCCTGCTTGCGGCGCAGGTCGGGGCTCAGGGCCTTGAGCACGACCGGGAAGCCGATGGTCTCGGCGAACTGCGCCGCGCCGCTGGCCGAGCTGGCGACCGCCTGGCGCGTGATCTCGATCCCGAAGCCGCGCAGCACGACCTTGCTCTCGTGCTCCGAGAGCACCTGGCCGGCGCTGCGCAGGACCTCGCCGGCGCGGGCGATCGCGGCCGGGTCGAGGCGCAGGTCCGGCGACTCGCCGGCGCGCTCGCGCAGCAATCCGTGGCTCCGGGCCCGCCGCAGCAGCGAGCGCTGGGCGATGAACGACGCGCTCGGCGAGTCCAGCGGCAAACCCGGCAGCGGCGACTCCATGCCCGGCGTCGCGCCGACCAGCGGCAGGGCCCGGCGGGCCTGGTTCCACCGGGCGAGCGCGGCCGGGTCGGCCGCCGCCGCGCGCGTCGCCTGATCCGCGTCGACGCGCAGCAGCGCGAGCACCTGCGGGCTCGGGAACACCGGGCCGGTCCAGCGCTCGAGCGCGTGCGCGGCGACCCCCGCGGCGAGGCTGGGGTGCCGTGGCTGGTCGATCCGCGGCGCCTCGAGGCCGAGGGGCACGAGCACATGGGGCGCCTCACCGGCGTCACGGGCCCAGCGCGCCCAGTCCGGGTCGAGGCAGGCCGCGGCGACGAAGCCGAGCGCCGTGGCCCCGGCGAGCCGCGGATCGCCCAGCCACTGCGGCCACCACGGCGGGGTCGGACACGCGGCGAGGCGCAGGCCCGGCGGCGAGGGGGCTGTCCCCGGGGACATGTCGTGAGAGGCTGTCCCGGAGGACAGGCTCCGCGCATATGTCCCGGCGGACAGAGAGCCTGTCCCCGGGGACAGGTCGCCAACGAGGGCGACGAGCAGGGCGACGAGCTCCGCGGGCGCGGTGGCGCAGACGATCAGACCGCCGGCCGAGGGGGCGTCGCTCGTGGCGACGCGGAGCCGGGCCTCGGGGCCGAGCAGGTGGGTGCCGGGGAGCGCGGGGATGCCGTCGGCGTCGGCGGGGCCGGTGAGGATCAGCAGCGCGGGCGGGCGCTCGCGCAGGGCCCGGGCGAGCGCCGGGCCGAGGGTGTGGGCGACGACCACCACCGCGTCCCCCTCACGCAGACGGCGGGCGAGCGCGGCCTCGGGGAGGGTCTCGCCGGGGATCTGCACGTGCGGCGCGGCGGCCTCGGCGATGAGGATCGGGCGCGCGGGATCGGGGTCGAGCAGGGCCTGCAGCGCGGCGCCGGCCCCGGTGCCGTGCCCCATGCCGTGCTTCAATACCATGGCCGCGATCAGGCCAGCGCGGGCTTCCACAGGTCGCTGTGGAGCTGCTTGATCGCCTCGGGCCAGGCGCCGGCGATCACCCAGTCGGCGAGGACCCAGCTCGGGTGCTGCTGGGCGTCGGCGCCCGGGAAGAACATCAGTCGCGCGCCCGGACCGCGGCTGCCGAGCACCGCGGGCAGGCCCGAGGCGGCGCTGCTGAACCACAGCAGAGTGCCGCTGTCGTGCTGCTCGAGGTACTCGGGCGGGGCCGGCCGGGCGCCGAGCGAGCTGAGCGAGGCCTTGGTCGAGGCGTCGAGGTCGTGGCCGGCGAAGTAGCGCAGGCCGCCGCGCCCGAACTGGGTGTCGATGCGGGAGATCCAGCCGGGCAGCTCGACGAGGCTGGCCTCGTTGTCGTACTCGGCGTCGATGATCGTCGGCAGCTCGTACCAGGGCAGGGTGCCGGCGACGATCGAGGTGAGGGCGGCGAGGTTGTCCCACTCGATCGAGGGGTCCTGCAGCCAGGTGGTCTCGAGCGGGCCGCCGGCGAGGTCCTCGGCGGCGGCGAGGCCCTCCTCGGTGTGCGGCGTGAAGACGACGAGCGGCCGCAGTCGCTCCTGCAGCGGCCGCATGCCGGCGGGGCCGCAGAAGGTCAGGAGGTCGGCGCCGTAGCGGCTGACCGCGCCGATGACGAACTGGTCGGCGCGACCGGCGTCGCCGGGGCAGACGGCCGTGACGGTGGCGCCGCGATCGCTCGCGATGTCACGGGCCAGGCACAGCGCGGCGGCGCTGGCGGGGTGGATCCCCTGGGGGGTCCGCTGGGCGTAGACCAGGATGTGGGCCATTTACTCGAGTCCGTGCTTGCGTTTGATGAGCCCGAGTTGCTTCTGGTACTCGATCTCGAAGGAGCTGGTGTTCTCGCTGAGATGCTTGAGGTGGCGGCGGACCTCGCGGTCGATGTCGTCGTCGGCCTGCATGTGCCGCCGCAAGATCTCCTTGAGCTTCTTGCGGATGACGGTGTCCTCGGCAAAGATCTCGCTGACGAAGCTCGAGCGCATGAAGAGCTCGAGCAGCTGGCTGCAGATCCAGTTGACCGACTCGTCGCCGATGCCGAAGTCCTGCTCCTCGGCGATCGTGCGCTTGAGCTTGAACAGGTCGGAGTAGGCCAGGCCGCGGCGCTCGAGCTCGTCCTTGGCGCGGTTCGTCACCTCGCGATCCTTGCGGAGGTACTCCTTGAGGATCGACTCCACGTCGCGTTTGAACTCGTCACGGTCGCTGACTTCCAGGTCCCCGGAGTCCACGAGTGACTTGTTCACGGCTTCCACGATGGTGGTGATCTTCGCTGGATAGAGGCGCATGGGGAGTCGCCGCAGGATAAGCGCAGCTTTTCCGAGCGTCCAGCTTGCGCTAACCAGTTGCGACATGACCACGCCCCCCTCCCAGCCCCGCCTGATCGTCGTCGCCGGGCTCGTCTGGCTCGGTCCGGATCGCCTGCTCGTGCAGCGCCGCGGCGCTGACGCGGCCCACGGCGCCGGACGCCTGGAGCTCCCGGGCGGCAAGGTCGAGCCCGGTGAGGCGCCGCGGCCGGCACTCACCCGCGAACTCACAGAGGAGTGGGGCCCCGAGGCCCGTCTCCTGCCGATCTCGAGTGTGGCCGAGGTCCTGCACCACCTGTATCCGCCGCCGGGCCCGGAGGTCCTGCTTGTGGTCTATCACGTCGACGCCTCGGCGTGGGCCGCCGACGCGGCCGGTGATGAACGCTGGCCCGCGCGCGTGCAGGTCACCGCCGGCGCCACCGTGCACGCCTTCGACCGCGCCAGGCTGCCCCTGGACGAGTTTCTCGCGGCCGACCGGGCTTTCCTCGCCGAGCTGCAGGCCGGCCGG
>Ga0209480_10003033_pt1 | contig 11129 bp, 6 predicted proteins | sample JI61114C2DNA_FD_187501 | JGI IMG/M metagenome (GOLD analysis project Ga0209480, IMG submission 187501) | Wastewater effluent complex algal communities from Wisconsin, to seasonally profile nutrient transformation and Carbon sequestration -... | ecosystem: Engineered > WWTP > Effluent > Algae...
CAAGAGGTTATGTGGTTAAGGCAATTGCAGGAACAGTAACCGGATCAGCAGCAATCGCACCGGGTTCAGTAAAGATTACTTCAGCAGTTGGAGCTACCAATAATGGTAATACAACCGGAATCACTTATGGTTCAGCAGTAACATTACCGGTAACAGGCGGAACTGCAGCAACAGTGATTACAGCAGCGAACACCTCATGGAGTGGTTCAAACTCTACAAATAAATTTAATATTTCTTACCTGATTGGTGCAGGTGGTGCCTATGCAGGTAAAGCGACAGGTTTAAATGTGGTACCGGTAGTTTATACAGTAACACAACAGTAAACAATTTTATAACTAACCAGTGAAGAAAGCTCCGAAAGGGGCTTTTTTTGTGAGATAGTATTGAGTAGTTAGTATTTAGTATTGAGAGTCAGGAGCAGGGGTTTAAGACAAGACGAACTATTTATTCTAACCGGTAATCCCATTGACAAAGTTCAAATCTTACTTATAAACCCGACAGCTAAGTTCCCTCCTGTGTTGGGATGACATGAGCTTTAGTTCTACATTTTTTATCAAGATCACAATCCTCAATCCGATAGCTATCAGGTGTCAGCTGTCAATTATCAATTATCAATTATCAACTGTCAATTGTCAACTCATTTATCAACTATCAATTGTCAATTAATTACTGCCATCCTGTCATTTCCAAAAACCCTTTTATTTAAGCCTTGGAGGATATAATACTGTCAATTCGGGTCTTATATCATTTGGCACAAGGCTTGATAATCTGATCATAACAAACTGTAACAAATTAAGATTTAATATATGGCAAAGATAATTGGTATAGACTTAGGAACTACAAATTCATGCGTATCAGTAATGGAGGGTAATGAGCCTGTAGTTATTCCAAACAGTGAAGGTAAGCGCACTACCCCTTCTATTGTAGCATTCGTAGATAATGGAGAGCGTAAGGTAGGTGATCCGGCGAAACGTCAGGCGATTACCAACCCAACCAAAACCATTTCTTCGATCAAACGATTTATGGGAAATAGCTTTGGTGAGGTCACGAACGAAATTACCAGAGTACCATATCAGGTAGTAAAGGGGGATAATAATACACCACGAGTAAAAATTGACGACCGTTTATATACTCCACAGGAGATATCAGCAATGGTTCTTCAAAAAATGAAGAAAACTGCCGAAGACTTTTTAGGTCATGAGGTAAATGAAGCAGTAATTACTGTTCCTGCATATTTCAATGATGCTCAGCGTCAGGCAACCAAGGAAGCCGGTGAAATTGCTGGATTAAAAGTATCCCGTATCATCAACGAGCCAACTGCGGCAGCACTGGCTTATGGTCTGGATAAGGCTCATAAAGACATGAAGATCGCTGTATTCGATTGCGGTGGTGGTACACATGACGTTTCTATCCTTGAATTGGGTGACGGTGTATTCGAAGTGAAATCTACTGATGGTGATACTCACCTGGGTGGTGATGACTTTGATGCAGTGATCATCGACTGGATGGCAGATGAATTTAAGAGTGATGAAGGTATTGATCTGCGTAAAGATCCTATGGCTTTACAACGTTTGAAAGAAGCTGCTGAGAAAGCTAAAATTGAATTATCAAGCACTGCACAGACAGAGATCAACCTGCCATACATTTCGGCTGGTGATGGTATGCCTAAGCACCTTGTGAAGTCATTAACCCGTGCAAAATTCGAACAACTTGCTGATAGCCTGATCAAGCGTACAATTGACCCTTGTAAAAAAGCACTTAAAAATGCTGGTTTAAGCACATCAGATATTGACGAAATCATTTTGGTAGGTGGTTCTACCCGTATACCTGCGATCCAGGATGCGGTTAAGGCCTTCTTCGGAAAAGAGCCTTCTAAGGGAGTAAATCCGGATGAGGTTGTTGCAATCGGTGCTGCGATACAAGGTGGTGTTTTAACCGGTGAGGTTAAAGACGTACTGCTTCTTGATGTAACCCCGCTGTCTTTAGGTATTGAAACTATGGGTGGTGTGATGACCAAACTGATTGAAGCAAATACTACAATTCCATCAAAAAAATCTGAGGTATTCTCTACAGCTTCTGATAATCAGCCTTCTGTTGAGATTCATATCCTTCAGGGTGAACGCCCAATGGCTAATCAAAACAGAACTATCGGACGTTTCCACCTGGATGGTATTCCGCCTTCACCACGTGGTATTCCGCAGATCGAGGTAACTTTTGATATTGATGCTAACGGTATCTTACACGTAGCTGCAAAAGATAAAGCAACCAATAAAGAGCAGAAAATCCGTATTGAGGCTTCTTCAGGTTTGACTGATGAAGAAATCAAGAAAATGAAAGATGAGGCAGAAGCAAATGCTGAGTCTGACAAGAAAGCTCGTGAAGAAGTTGATAAATTGAATGCTGCTGATGCCTTGATTTTCTCAACTGAGAAACAACTCAAAGAATATGGTGATAAATTAGCTGATGATAAAAAGGCACCTATTGAAGAAGGTTTGAAAAAGTTGAAAGATGCACATGCAGCCAAAGATTTCGTATCGATGGATGCTGCTCAGGCTGAACTTCAGACTGCATGGAACGCTGCATCAGAAGAGATGTACAAAGCTTCTCAGGAAGCCGGTGCCGGTCAGGATGCTCCTCAGGGTGATGCTTCTGCTCAGGATGCAGGTGATCATGTCACTGATGTAGACTTTGAAGAAGTAAAAGAAGACGATAAGAAGTAAGATAATTTCTTTTCAAATAGAAAGGCTGTTTCCCCTGGGAGGCAGCCTTTTTTGGTATTGAGAACTGAGTATTGAGTAGTTAGTATTGAGTATTGAGATAAAGGTTGCTAAGTAGAAATTACCAGCCTTTATTTAGACAGTTTGTTTGATAATTGTCAACTGTCAATTATCAACTGTCAATTGTCCAAACAACATTCTCAATTACAATTCGTTCAAAAGAAGTGAAAAACTGCCTGGCATATTCGGTCATCCTGCTGATTCTAAATATACTGTTTACCTCTTCGGTGGGTATAGCCCAGCCCGGACCAATCCGGCTTAAGAATGAGAAAATTCAATTGGGCGATTGGGATTATTATATCGGAAAAGTGATTGATGCCCGATCAACCACACAGGCATTTGCAACTTTATGGTATAAGGACCGGAATGGTACACCTAAAAACTATTCTTCAGATCTGATTGGGGGCAGTACCAATGCTCTTTCAGAATTTATGATGAATGGCTTAGCCCGAAATACCGGAGGAAGACCAATTACTGTCCGCATTCTGGATTGCAGGATCAGGGAAGAGAATAAGGGTACTCATGTTTCAGGTCAGGTTAATTTAAAAGTTCAGTTTGAGCTGGAAAAAGACTGGGGAATACAGCCTTTGACCAGCTACAGTATGAACCTGAAATATAGCCGTTCATATTCTAATTTGGAATATATCGAACCTGCACTGCGGGAGATTCTTGGCAAAAGTTTAAGATATATTCATGATTGGATGAACAAGGAATCGGCAACAAATATTCTGCTGGCCAAAGGACTGAAACTTACATTTGCTAATATTCAGGAAGAAGACCGGGATACAGTCTATTACCAGAAGGGCCGGTTATTGAGCTTTAATGACTTTAAGGCAAAGCCGCCTCAGAATACCAGATTTCAGGCGGCTATCTTTCCATCTTTCGGTTATGATATGAAGCGTGAATTTAAGGGTGGACTTATTCAGGTGCAGGTAATTCTTAAAGTGTATATGATAAGAAGTGCTTCATGGGCATTCCCTATGATAAAGAATTCATATAGTCTTAATCATGAACAGCGGCATTTCGATCTGGTTAAATTAATTTCGGAACGATTTAAGTTGAAGCTACTTTCAGAAAAACTAAACCCTGATAATTATGAGGGTATCATCAACTTTGAATATCTAGAATTTTACCGTGAGATGAACCGGTTACAGGAGAGGTATGATCAGGAAACCAATCATGGGATTAATAAGGCTAAACAGGATGAGTGGAACCGCTGGATTGATGCCCAGCTAGGTACTCATCAAATAGCAGGGCGTGATTAACATCACCTCGTAAGTAAATTTGGGTAAGCGATTATTTCATACAGGTCCGAATTGTCTGCTTATAAGGACAAAGAGATTATTGGTTTATTGCTTACGCAACCTTAGAAGCCCGGGGGGGAGCTATATTCTCTCTCAGAATGGATTTAAAAATGTGACCAATATGGCCGGGGATATGAGTGTTATGAAGGATAATTCCTGTAAAATTCAATAAGAAATTGTCCCCTTCTGTTTATCAGAAGGGGACAATTTTTTAAGCCCACAAATTGGCAGGATATTCCCCTTCTGCAACCAGTCTGTCAATACATTCCTGTACAATTGGTTTATCTTCAGCATAAGTTACTCCAAACCACTGGTTTTGTGTTGGGATAACTTTGAAACTTGCCTGCTGGTTTCTGATTAGTTTTTCAGCTGCGAGTGGAATGAAAAATTCAGCTTTGGGATTATCTGCATTAGCCAGAGCAAACTCTTTGAACATACCTGCTGATAATTCGAATATTTTTGGTGTAAAGCCCCAGAAGTTCATCGAAACCCTAGAATTTGATCTAATTGGGTACTCACGACCTTCTTCCTCAAAAACGATGTTTTTATTGCCGGAATCATCGGGTTTAAAGTATACTTTAACCCGTTCATGAATTTCAGTCAGGTTGCCATCGCCGTCCACCTCACATACTCCCCTTGAAACATATCCATGTTCGGAAAGTGTTTTATCAATCTGAAATCCGATCATCGAAAACTGTGTGTCAGAGACTCCGTTTATCAGGAAGTCGCACATTTTCTGATAAGACTCACGGCCATAAAAATCATCGGCATTGATCACACAAAAGGGTTCCTTTACAGTATCTCTTGCAGCCAAAACAGCATGCGCAGTGCCCCATGGCTTTGAGCGCTCAATTTCAATCTCTATGCCGAAAGGTTTCAGGTCAAAAGTCTGGAATACATAACCGGTTTCTATCTTACCTTTTAATTTTGGCTCAAATATGCCTTTAAAGTTCTCAGCAAATTCCTCTTTTATGACAAAAATTACTTTACCAAATCCGGCTTTTATTGCATCATAAATAGAATATTCAATGATGGTCTCTCCATTTGGTCCGAATCCGTCGGTCTGTTTCATACTGCCATATCGGCTTGCCATTCCTGCTGCCAGGATCACTAAAGTAGGTTTCATGCTTTTATTTGAGTGTAAATTTGATCTTTTTAGGTTAACCTTAATTTCTGCAAAGATAGTTGATTTATCTGTCCTTAATATCTTATACGCGGTTTTTTGCCGGTCAGCATTCCGAACAAACCTCTGACAATGGCTGTCCCGATTTGCCGGGTAATCGGTGCATTGATTACCTTCTCGAAGGTGCTTTTCTCTATTCTCGAACTCGGTCTGTTTTCTGTTTCCTGCTCTTTTACTTCTTCATCCGCCGCCATTTTTTCGTTGATACGCTGGGTCAGAATATCATAAGCACTGATCGGGTCGATCACTTCCTGATACTTCTGATATAGTGAGCTAGATTGCATCAGTGTATCACAATCAGCTTCTGACATCGGTCCCATGATTGCTCTCGGCGGAATTAAATGTGTCGCAACCACCTCTGTTGGGATTCCCTTTTCATTTAGTACTGTTATTAATGCCTGACCTGTGCCAAGAGAGGTAAGAACCCGGTCTATTTCATAAAATTCGGATCGGGGATAGGTATTTACTGTTTTTTTCAATGCCTCAACATCATTCGGAGTAAATGCCCTCAAGGCATGCTGAACTCTGTTTCCTAATTGACCAAGTACGGTATCCGGAACATCCATCGGACTTTGTGTACAGAAAAACACCCCAATACCTTTTGAGCGGATCAGCCGGATGATCGTTTCTATCTGCTCAAGAAATGCTTTCTGTGAATCTTTAAACAGCAGATGGGCTTCATCAAAAAAGAAAACCAGCTTAGGTTTTTCAATATCCCCGGCTTCGGGCATTGTATAAAAGATTTCGGCCAGCAAACTTAACAGGAAGGTTGAAAACAAAACCGGCTGATTCTGAACATCCGAAATATTCAGCAGACTAATCACCCCCTTTCCATCAACACGACTGAACATATCCTGTATATCAAATGATTTTTCTCCGAATATCTGCGATAGCCCCTGTTGTTCTATGGTAACTATTTTCCGGAGGATTGTCCCTGAAGTAGATCCTGAAATACTGCCATAGCTTTCTTTGATTTCGGCTGCTCCGGGTCCTCCGGATAGGTAGGAGATTACTTTTTTCAGGTCATTGAGATCAACCAGCTGCAGCTTATTATCATCGGCATATTTATAAATTACTGACATGACTCCCGACTGAGTTTCATTTAAACCCAGAATTTTTGATAAGAGGACCGGGCCAAATTCAAGTACGCTAGCCCGCATTTGTGCGCCTTTCCTGCCTGATAATGAATAGAGCTCGACAGGAAATCCTGATGGACTATAGTTCATATTCAGAGCCGCTGCCCTTTCTTCAATTTTGGGATTGGTAAATCCCGCCTGATTCAAACCTGAAAGATCGCCTTTTACATCCAGCATGAACACCGGAACTCCGGCATCAGAAAGCTGCTCTGCAATCAGTTGAAGTGTCCGGGTCTTTCCTGTGCCGGTTGCTCCGGCGATCAGACCATGGCGGTTCATCATTTTTAATGAAAGATTTACCTCTGCAGCAGCGATGATTTCGCCATCAAGCAGACCGGCGCCTAAATAAATACTCTCCCCTTTATTGGTGTATGAGCTTTTTATTTTCTCTGTGAAACTTGAAACTCTATCCATACGATTGAAATAAGCAGGTTTGATTAAAGATTTGAGTGAAGATCAGACCATTTACTAATGTAAATTAAAATGTACATATGATACTGAGAATTATTTATTCTTTACATATTTCTCAAGCCATCTGTCCATTTCCCAAAGCATGTGCATCAAGGATTCTTTGGCCTGGTAAGCATGCGACTCGGATGGCAGAAGTACCAGTCGGGCAGTAGCACCATGCCCTTTTAACGCGGTATAAAAGCGTTCACTTTGCATGGGGAAAGTCCCAGTATTATTGTCTGCCAGCCCATGAATAAGCAGAATAGGGGTTTTGATCTTATCCGCATAGGCAAATGGCGACATTCGGGTATACACTGCAGGTGCCTGCCAGAAAGTACGTTCTTCGGCTTGGAATCCAAAAGGAGTCAGGCTGCGGTTATAGGCCCCGCTTCGGGCAATGCCGGCGGCAAAAAGATCGGTATGGGCTAAAAGATTTGCTGTCATGAATGCCCCATAAGAGTGGCCGCCAATGGCAATTCGTTTCCGGTCGGCGATACCCATTGTTACCAAATGGTTAATCGCAGCTTCTGCATTGTACCTGATCTGCTCTACAAAAGTATCGTTTGGTTCAGTATTGCTTTCACCAACTACCGGCATATCTGCATTGTCGAGAACGGCATATCCCCGTGTAACCCAATAAACAGGTGAAGCCTTACCTATGACACTGAATTTATGAGGAGAGCCTTTAGTCTGGCCGGCAGCTGCTGCAGTCTTGAACTCTCTTGGATAGGCCCAGATTAGTACAGGGAGCGGTGGATCTCCTGTTTTGAATCCTGCAGGCAGGTATAGCGTTCCTCCTAAAGTAATTCCATCCAGCCTTTTATAGCTGATCTGTTGCTTTTTAACACCTTTTAATTCAGGATATGGGTCTTTAAAATTCGTTAAAGGGGTATAACTTTTATCCTCAATATTGATTTTGAAATAATTGGGAACAGAATCGCTGGATTCCCGGCTATTGATCATGAATTTACCATTATTAAAAAACACCGGCCGCTCATAATATGGGGATGCTGACCGAAAGAGGGTGTCCATGATCTTGGTTTTGATATTGAATTTTTGAATGAATGGGCGATCCCCTTCTGGCGATGCCCCATCACTGATGGTAAAAATATTGACATTGTCGGGATCACTGATTCGTTTTAAGGCATTGAACTCAGTCAGTAAAACGTTTCTGTTAAATTCATTTTTTCTGGTTAAAATCACTCCGGGGTCGCTATATCCATCTTCAAAATAGCGGTCATAAAGATTAACCCTGAAGTTTACATTTGAAGGCTTGATAAAAGATCTTCTCTCAAAGCGGGTTTTCCACCAGCGCTCGGTCAGGATAGCTACTTTATCATCACCCCATACAATTGAATTGAAACGGAAATAACAATCAGCAAGTTTAAGCGGGTGTTGGTTAAAAGGGGCGGCTTGAGTATAAACTATATCACGGATAGTGGCCTGCTGCGCCGGATTGCCATTGTCAAGAGCCTCAACCCAGTAAAGAACGGCGCCTTTATCTGCCCGCCATCCGAATGCCCTTGGTCCTTTGGGAACTCCATCAAATCCGGCGGGAATATTCTCTGCCAATGCTGCTTCATGCAGCTTTTTGATCAGCTTTCCATCCTCGTCAAAAATGGAAGTTGTAAACGGGAATGCATGTATCGGGACCTGATAGGAATATGGACGTGTTATGTTCGCCAGTAATAAAAATTTTCCATCAGGTGAATATTCCATTGAGCGGATGATCGCAGGCTGAAGAAAATTGGCCGATTGCCCTTCCAGATTGACCTGTTTTAATTGCGATGTGAAGTAATAATCGAAAAGTTTTTCATCGTATGGATTTTTCAAAAGATCCTGATAGGTAGGAACAGGCGCTGATTTGCCGGTGTTTTCCTGGATTAAAGGCTCTTCTGGGTTTATTTTTTGTGCAGAAACATCAGCTCTGCCATCGGGTATAAATTTGGCAAGAATACTTTTACCATCTGGATTCCATATAAAGCTATTACCATAAGTACTGTTTACATAAAAGATACTTAAGCGCTTTGCCTCAAAGGTTTTTAGATCAGCAAGCCATAATTCGATACCCTTTACCCCATGGTGTAAGAAGGCAAACTTGCTTTCGTCCGGAGACCAGGTGATTTCTGAAATCCTGGGTTCATTTGGAAGTCCGCTAAAGCTGTGTTCTGTTCCGGAACTGACAGCCAGGATTTTTATGCCTTTGTATGCTGTGCTGCGGCTTTGTCCGTTGTTAGCAGGATTGATCCTTTGCCCTGCCAGGCGAAGTTCGGCCCGGGATAATTCTGCTATGGAAGGAAGATCCTCCATTTCAAGCAGGAGCATCCATTCACCATCTGTACTGATCCTGACAGCCGGGCTTACCGGCGACTCAAATAAACTGAGAATTGGCTGAGGGGGCTTTTGATAGCCCTGAATTTCCTGAGCCGAAGTATAACCGTAAATCAGTGTTAATCCTATCAGCAGGATGATGATTCTTTTCATGTGTGTTAGTTGTCTGTTGTCAGTTGTCAGTAAATCCGGGTTCATTTTAAAATTCATTTCAAAACTTTATTTGTCATCCCGACGCAGGAGGGACCTTAGCCCTTATTGACCTTTTTTTTCAATATCAAACCCCTATCACCCATTACTAAGCTACTTCGCTACACTCAGGATGACATCCTGCTTTGTAAAACGATATAATTGTCAATTGTCAACTGTCAATTGTCAACCACTAGTGTCCGGTAAAAATAATTAAAAAAAAATAGGGAGGAACGAATTCCTCCCATGATGTGGTTAGCTTTGAGTTACGACACTTAAATTAACCATGAACAAAAGTACTTTTTTTACCGGACAGCCGATCTTTTCTCAACTGATAAAATTAATTCCCCGATCAATTATTTCTCAGGCCTGTTCAAGCCATCAGAGTGACCGTTATTGCAAGAAATTTGACACCTATCACCATCTGATCACCATGCTTTATTGCTGTTATCAGCACTGTACCTCACTTAGAGAGGTTGTAAGTGGCCTTGGCGCCTGTGAAGGAAGACTTCAACCCTTAGGGATTACCCATCTGCCTGCCCGAAGTACCCTATCAGAAGCGAACATCCGCCGGAGCTATAAGACCTTTGAACAAATCTATTATTCTTTATATAGACGATACCGCGGATTTTTACCGGACAGCCGATCGGATAAGCTGTCCCGGCGTCTGGTTATTATCGACTCGACCACTATCAGCCTATTTCAGGAAATCCTAAAAGCAGCAGGTACGCGTGGATTAAACGGCAAGAAAAAAGGTGGTATCAAGGTTCATACTGCTATTCGTGCTCATGAAGATGTTCCTTTTCTGGTTCGCTTCAGCTCTGCCGCTAGCGCAGATGTGAGCTTTCTAAAGCATGTGCATTTACCTAAAGGCTCTATTGTGGTGATGGATCGGGGTTACAATAGCTACAAGAAGCTTCATGAATGGAGTTTATCTGGTGTGGACTGGGTTACACGGCTACGTGCCGATAGTAAATATGAAGTCACCGGTGAACAAATTGTTACTGAAGAACAAAAGGCGCTCGGAGTTCGCAGCGACCAGCACATCAAACTGGGGTTTAAGAATAATGTCATTCAGCAGGTCGATGGCAGGATTGTACGATATTACGATCAGGAAAATAAGCGCGAATTTGCTTTTATCACCAATAACCGAACTTGGGATCCTTACCAAGTGGCTGAAATCTATAAAAAGCGCTGGCAAATCGAACTTCTGTTCAAAAGGCTAAAGCAAAACATGCCTCTGAATTATTTCCTAGGAGATAATGAAAATGCGATCAAAATACAGATTTATTGTGCTCTGATAGCAGATTTAATACTTAAGATGGCCACCAATGGCATTAAAAGGAAATGGGCATTCTCAAATCTAGCTTCCATTGTCCGGTTACATCTAATGAATTATGCCTCTCTGAGAAAGTTTCTCGAACAACCCGATAAATGCCGTGTTCTAAACCCTGTGCCTGATCTAAGCCCTCAACTTAAACTAAACCTATCCGGATGAGGGGGCATGCGAAACCGAAGTCTGAAAAAAAGTATAGTGGGAATAGTTTCAATGATGTATTTTAGCCGGACTTAAAAGTTTACCGGACAGCAATGATTGACAGTTGACAGTTGAAGAATCACTACTTCAGCAAAAGTATTTCTTTCAATTGAAATTAAGATTCTTTCTTTTGCACTCCTCTTTTAAAAGATATTTTTAGTGAACCAGTATTTAATCTCAATACTAAATTTCAATTATCAACCCGATAGCTATCGGGTGTCA
>Ga0209480_10003034_pt1 | contig 11126 bp, 10 predicted proteins | sample JI61114C2DNA_FD_187501 | JGI IMG/M metagenome (GOLD analysis project Ga0209480, IMG submission 187501) | Wastewater effluent complex algal communities from Wisconsin, to seasonally profile nutrient transformation and Carbon sequestration -... | ecosystem: Engineered > WWTP > Effluent > Algae...
TTCCGAAAGACTTGCTCGAATCCGAGCTATTTGGCCATGAGCGCGGCTCATTTACCGGCGCCCAGACGCAGCGCCGGGGCCGTTTCGAGCAGGCCGAGAGCGGCACGTTGTTTCTCGATGAAATCGGCGATATGCCGTCCGAACTGCAGACCCGGTTGCTGCGCGTCCTTTCGGATGGGCATTTTTACCGGGTTGGCGGTCATTCGCCGATCAAGGCCAACGTTCGGGTCATCGCCGCGACGCACCAGAATCTGGAAACCCGCGTCAAGGAAGGCCTGTTCCGCGAGGACTTGTTCCATCGTCTGAACGTCATCCGCATTCGCCTGCCGTCGCTGCGTGAACGGCGCGAGGATATTCCGCTGCTCACCCGCCATTTTTTGCAGAAAAGCGCGCGCGAACTGAGTGTTGAAACCAAGCGTTTGTCGGAAGCGGCGCTGAAATACCTGAGCGGCCTTGATTTTCAGGGCAACGTTCGCCAACTGGAAAATATTTGCCACTGGCTTACCGTCATGGCGCCCGGCCAACTGGTCGAGATCGGCGACTTGCCGGGCGAACTCAGAGATTCCAGCCCGGTGGCGATGAGCTCGGATTGGGAAAGTGCGCTGGAAGGCGAAGTGGATCGTCTGCTGGCGCGGGGCGTGCCGGATGTGCATGGCGTCTTGTCGCAGATCTTCGAGCGCATCGTCATTTCGCGAGCGCTGACCCACACCGGCGGGCGGCGGATCGAGGCGGCGCAGGCCTTGGGGATTGGCCGCAACACGATTACCCGGAAAATCGCCGATCTCGGCATCGAGGGCGGCAAGGACACTGCGGCGGAGTAAAATCTGTCGCATGGCACTGCTTGATCCTGTTCTCCTGAAATCCCGGCTCGGCCTGCTGGCCGGGCGTTTTGACGTTGATGCGCTGGACGAATGCGACTCGACCAATAGCGAATTGATGCGCCGCGCCGAAAGCGGTGCGCCATCCGGCACGGTGATCGTGGCGGATCGCCAGACGGCCGGCCGTGGCCGCCGTGGCCGAAGCTGGCTTTCCGCGCCTGAATCCAGCCTGACCTTTTCCCTGCTCTGGCGTTTTTCCGGGCCCTTGGCGCGTTTGAGCGGGCTGTCGCTGGCGGTGGGGGTCGGGCTGGCCTGCGGGCTGGAAAGCCTTGGCGCGCAAGGGGTTTGCCTGAAGTGGCCGAACGATGTCCTGCTGCGTGACGGCGAGGGCTACGCCAAGCTGGCCGGGATTCTTGTCGAGATTTCTTCCGACCGGCGCGGCACGCAGGCGATTATCGGCATCGGCTTGAATCTTTCGCCGCCCACCGGTGATCTGCCGCAACCGGCCGCTGGCCTGAGTCAGGTGCTGAGCGCCGTCCCCGAGCGCGATGTTGTGCTGGCCGCCATCCTGCAGGAATTACATCGTGTCCTGGAGATTTTTGCGGTCGACGGCTTTTTTGGGCTAAAAACGGAATGGCAGCAACGCCACGCCTGGCAAGGCGACAGCGTACAGATTCTTGGTGAAGATACAGTGCCGCTGGTCGGGCGCTGCCTCGGTGCCGATGACGATGGCGCCTTGCTGCTCGAAACGGCGTCCGGCATCGAGCGCATCTTTTCCGGCGACGTCAGCGTGCGCCCCGCAGGAAATACTCTCGGGTTACGCCCCGCATGATTGTTTGTCTGGACAGTGGCAACAGCCGTATCAAATGGGGCGTTCATGACGGTCATGCCTGGCTGGCTCAGGGCGCTGTTGCCCATGCCGATGTGGCGCAACTGGCAACTTTGCCCGGCAAATGGCCGCAAGCGGTGAAGGTGCTGCTGGCGAATGTCGCTGGCGCTGAAGCCGCCCAGCGGATTCGTGAACAACTAGGCGCCTGGCAGCCGATGTTCCACGAGGTGAAAGCCGAGGCGAAGCGCGGCGGCGTTACCAACCACTATAAAAATCCGGCGCAATTGGGCGTTGACCGCTGGTGTGCCCTGCTCGGCGCCCGGGCCCAGACTTCGGCAGCCTGTGTCGTGGTGATGGCCGGTACTGCGACGACGATCGACACGCTGGACGCGCAAGGTAATTTTCTGGGCGGGCTGATTTTGCCCGGCCTCGACCTGATGCACCGTGCGCTGGCCCGCGATACCGCCGGCCTGCCTTTCGCCAATGGGCATTATTCCCCGCTGCCGCGCTGTACCGACGACGCCATTGTCAGCGGCGCCATTGAGGCGCAGGCCGGCGCCATCGAACGCGCCTTTGCCCGCTTGGCGGCAAGCGATGGCCGTTGCCTGCTTTCCGGCGGCAACGCAGCACTATTGGCGGCGCACCTGAGCATTCCATATCAGGTGTTTGAAAATCTGCCGCTCGAAGGTTTGCGCCAACTCGCCACCGAAATTTAGCTGCAAATACCACTTCTCCCTCCTCCGGACAGGCCGCTCGCTACCCCTTGGGCAGCGGAAATCCGGGCTGGGGATGGCTAAAAAACGCGTGGCAGTTATCAGGCTTGAATAAACCTCGCCAAGCGGTGACAATCTTTCGCTATTGCACTATCCCCGGGGGATTCCATGTTCGATCCGGTAATCAACGCTCTGCCCGCCTTTGCCAGTTTTTTCGCGACCGCCATCGCGCTGCTTGGCGGCTTTCTGGCGCTCTACGTGCTGGTTACGCCCTATAACGAACTGGCGCTGATTCGCAGCGGCAATACTGCTGCCGCAGTCAGTCTGGGCGGCGCGCTGCTCGGTTTTGCGATGCCGATTGCCGTTTCGGTCGCGGTTAGCCACAACCTTTACGCCATGATCGGCTGGGGCGTCGTGGCCGGGGCCTTGCAACTGTTGACTTATGTTGCTGCCCGACTGGCCTTGCCGCAGATCAACCAGAATATTCAAGAAGGCAAACTGGCCTCTGGCATCTTTCTCGCCTCGCTTTCCCTCAGCACCGGCATCCTGAATGCCGGCTGCATCGTCTAACTATTTAAGGAGTTCGTTATGGCCCTGATGGATTTCATCAAGAAACAGTTTATCGACATCCTGCAATGGACCGAGGAGGGCGACGGCACGCTGGCTTGGCGCTTCCCGATGCAGGAAATGGAAATCCAGAATGGTGCCAGCCTGACGGTGCGCGACTCGCAGATGGCGATGTTCGTCAACGAAGGCACCGTGGCCGACGTTTTCAGCCCCGGCATGTACAAGCTGACGACGCAGACCTTGCCGGTGCTCACTTACCTGAAGAACTGGGACAAACTCTTCGAATCCCCGTTCAAGTCCGATGTTTACTTCTTCTCGACGCGTACCCAGCTTGACCAGAAATGGGGCACGCCGAACCCGATCACCATCCGCGACAAGGATTTCGGCATTGTCCGGATGCGCGCTTTCGGCATCTATTCCTATCATCTGACCGACCCGGAGGTCTTCTACCAGAAGATTTCCGGCACCCGCGGCGTCTATACCCGCGATGAGCTGGAAGGCCAGTTGCGCAACACGATGGTTGCCGGCATGACCGATTTGTTCGGTGATTCAGGCGTGGCCTTCATCGACATGGCCGGCAATCAGGATGAGTTTGGCAAAGCCATGATGTTCAAGATGGCGCCGATGTTCGCCGAATACGGCCTGACGCTGGATTCGCTGGTCGTCCAGAACGTGTCGCTGCCGGAAGAATTGCAGAAGATTCTCGATCAGAAAATCGGGATGAACATCATCGGTGACATGGGGCGCTTCACGCAGTATCAGGTCGCCAACGCCATTCCGGAAGCGGCGAAGAACGAAGGCGGCATGGCCGGCATGGGGGTTGGCCTGGGCGCTGGTATGGGCTTTGGGCAGGTGATGGGGCAGGCGATGGCCTCGGCCATGCCGGTGACTGGTGCGGCCCCCGGTGTTGCTGCGCCGGCTGCTGCCGTGGCTTCGGTATCGGCCGACGAGGTCGTCGCAACGCTGGAAAAACTGCATGGTCTGGTCGAAAAAGGCATTCTGAGCCAGGCCGAATTCGACGCCAAAAAAGCGGAATTGCTCAAAAAACTGAGTTGACCGCAGCACTGTGGCTGTCACTGCTCCCTGTCCTTCCTGCGGCGCGCCGGTTGTTTTCAAATCGGCAGCGTCGATCTTTGCCGTCTGTGAATACTGCCAAAGCACGCTGGTTCGTCACGATCAGGCGCTGGAAGACCTCGGCAAGATGGCGGCGCTGGTCGAGGACCGTTCGCCCCTGCAACTGGGTGCCGAGGGCAGCTACAAAGGCGTCCATTTTGCGCTGATCGGGCGCATTCAGATCAAGTACAGCCAGGGTGTCTGGAACGAGTGGCACCTGATGTTCGACGACATGCGTACCGGCTGGCTGTCGGAAGCTGGCGGTGAGTATGTGCTCACTTTTGCGCAGTATGTTCAGGATGCATTGCCGAAGTTCGAGGATTTGAAAATCGGCCAGCGCTTCGTGCTGGCCAGTCAGGCTTGGACAGTCAGCAATATTGAGGAAGCGGAATGTATCGCCGGCCAGGGAGAGTTGCCGTTCAAGGTCGGGGGTGGTTATCCGGTTGCTGCGGTCGACCTGAGAAGTAACGCAAATTCGGGCGCAAGTTTCGCAACGCTCGATTTCTCGGAAACGCCGCCGCTGCTTTTTGTCGGCGAAGCGGTCGCCTTTCCATCGCTGAAAATGAGCAATCTGCGTCAGGGCATGCCGATCCCGACGCATACGGTACAAGCGCAGGTTTTCCGTTGCCCGAGTTGCGGCGCCCCGATGCAGGCGCGCTCGAAGGAAATTCTCGCGGTCGGCTGCGCCAGTTGCGGCGCGGTGGTCGATACGGCCGACCAAAACCACAAATTGCTCTCGAAAGCGCTGGGCAATCGCGATGAAAAATTTCTGCCGCGCCTGCCGCTGGGCAGCAAGGGCACGCTGGAGGGCAAGCCGGTTGAAGTCATCGGTTTCCTCGTCAAGCAGAGCAAGGTCGACGGCATTGCCTATGCTTGGCGGGAATATCTGCTGGCCGCTCAAAATGGAACCTATCGCTGGCTGACGGAGTACAACGGCCACTGGAATATTGCCGACGTTCTTTCCAAACCGCCGGCCGGCGGTGGTGCCGTCGAACTGGCCGACGTGCGCTGGAGCGACCAGAGTTTCAAGCATTTTGCCTCGACGCCGGCAGCCGAGGTGATTCAGGTGGCCGGCGAATTCACCTGGCGCGTCCGTCGCGGCGAAACCAATCGGGTAGTCGATTACGTCGCGCCGCCGCTGATGCTGTCGCGCGAATCGACCGCCAAAGACCTGACCTGGTCGCAGGGGCTTTACGTTGAACCGGCGGTGCTGGCCGAAGCCTTCAAGCTCTCCGGCAAATTGCCGACGCCGATCGGCGTGTTTGCCAACCAGCCCAACCCGTGGGGCGACAGTCACCAGCGCATCTGCAAACTGTTCTGGAAGCTGGCCTTGCTCGCGATTGTGTTGCAGTTGTTCTTTGTCTTCATTGCCAGCGGCAAGCAACTGCTCCGTCAGGATCTCGAGTTTTCGCCGCAAATGGCCGAGGAAACGCTGGTCACGCGCGAATTCGAGATCCGCGACAAGCCGCGCAAAATCACTGTGCGTAACACCGCCTCGCTCGACAATAACTGGATCGGCCTTGAGATGATGCTGGTCAACAAGGCCACCGGCGCAGCCTGGCCGGCAGCGCGCGAACTGGCTTATTACTACGGCCGCGACGGCGGCGAGAGTTGGTCCGAAGGCAGCCGCGATGACGAGATCGTTTTCCTCAATATTCCGCCCGGCACCTACTATCTTGCGGTCGACCCGGAAATGGCCCCGGAAAAGCCGGTGCCGGTGCACGACACGATTGAGGTCTTCACCGGTGGCGCCGGTTGGTCAAATTTCATCATGGTGATGCTGTTTCTGGTCATCTTCCCGGTTTTTACCCGCCTGCGTTTTGCGGCCTTCGAGGCCAGGCGCTGGGCCGAAAGCGACCATGCGCCGGAGAGCAGCGATGATTCGGATGGGGACGACTGATGTTCAAAAACTTCAATCTTGGTGCCGGCATTCTCGCTCTTGCGCTGTTCGGCTACGCCCAGCATCAGGGCTGGAACATGTTCGATAACGTGGCGAATCCGGGCTCGGGTAAATCGGGTGGCGGCAGCCGGATTTATCACAAGTAAAGTTGGCAAGATTGATAACGGGTTGAGAACGGTTATTGCTGCGCAGAAGGATTCCTGTTCAGGACTGCTCCGGAGACACGCTGGCGCGGGAATAACAAGTCAAAAGAGCATTCGAAGCCTGGTTGGCTGAATTTTTTGCCCTGACCTCAGTCACCCCCACAGCCGCCACCGTCGCCACCATCCGAGCTGTCGGAACCCGAATCACCCGAACAGCCGCTGCTGCAACCGATATGGCTGGCGCAGAAGCCGCTGCCCGCGGCGCCCGGTGCGGCAGCCATGCAGTCGAGCTGATAGACGAAGCCGCCGGCAATCGCCAGCGTCGCATCGAGCGCAAACAGTCGGGGCAGGCGTTCCGGTTTTTTCGGGTCAATCTTTTCGATGGCGCAGGCTAGCCGCCAGGCGCGGCGGATACCGTCGCTGGCCTGCGTTGGCGAACTCATTGCCGCGGCTGGCGTGTGGTGCAGAAAGCGGCCGAAGCCGTGGCGACAGAATTTGTCGTATTGGCGGGTGAACAGAATGAACTCGTGCCAGGCATCATCGACCACCTGCGAGGGCATGGAAACCATACGCCGGCGTGCGATGCGGCAAATCTGAAAGTAGTCGCGCAGGCCGACAAAAACCTCGCCGCGCTGCTCGGCAGTCAGTTCCGGCCGGCGCTCGGCCAGCCGCTGGTCGAGCCATTTCTGGTAGGGGAAGTTGTCGATGTATGCCGCCCGCCGCTGCCGGCTCCAGTTGCGCCAAAACAGGATGGCGATCGCGGCAAGGGCAGTGATGATGACGAGTTTGAGCATGAAATCAGCCGTTGATGTCGAAGCAGAGGTATTTGATTTCGAGATAATCCTCGATGCCGTATTTCGATCCCTCGCGACCGATGCCCGACTGCTTGATGCCGCCAAAAGGCGCCACCTCGTTCGAGATTAGCCCGGTATTGATCCCGACCATGCCGTATTCCAGCGCCTCGCCGACCCGCCAGCTGCGGCCGATGTCTCGGGTGAAGAAATAAGCGGCGAGGCCGAACTCCGTATCGTTGGCCAGCGCAATCGCCTCGGCTTCCGTTTCAAAGCGGAAGAGCGGCGCCACCGGGCCGAAGGTTTCCTCACGGGCGACTTTCATCTCGCTCGTCACATCGGCCAGCACAGTGGGCTGGAAGAAGTTGCCGCCGAGGGCATGGCGGGCACCGCCACACAAGACGCGAGCACCTTTGCCAACGGCATCGGCAACATGCGATTCAACTTTCGCCAAACCCGCTGCGTTGATCAGCGGGCCAAGCACGACACCGGCCTCGGTGCCGGCGCCCACCTTCATGCCCGCGGTGCGCTCGGCAAGACGGGCGGCGAACTCTTCGTAAATGCCCGACTGGACGAGGAAACGGTTGGCGCAAACGCAGGTCTGGCCGGTGTTGCGGTATTTTGCGATCAAAGCGCCGTCGACCGCAGCATTCACATCGGCATCGTCGAAAACGATAAACGGGGCATTGCCGCCGAGTTCCAGCGACACTTTTTTCACCGTCGGCGCGCATTGCGCCATCAGTAATCGACCCACCGCCGTCGAGCCGGTGAACGAGAGCTTGCGGACGATCGGATTGGCCGTCAGCTCGCCGCCAATTTCAACCGGGTTGCCGGTGACGACATTGAAAACGCCCGCTGGAAAGCCGGCCTGCTCGGCCAATACGGCCAGCGCCAGGGCGGTCAGCGGCGTCTGTTCGGCCGGCTTGACGACCACCGGGCAACCAGCCGCCAGCGCCGGCGCCACCTTGCGGGTGATCATCGCGAGCGGGAAGTTCCACGGCGTGATCGCAGCGCAAACGCCAATCGGCTGTTTGATAACGAGTAGACGTTTGTCGGCGAGCGGACTGGGAATGCTTTCGCCGTAGGTGCGCTTGCTCTCTTCGGCAAACCACTCGATGAACGAGGCGCCGTAGATCACTTCCCCCTTGGCCTCGGCCAGCGGTTTGCCGCATTCGGCCGTGACCAGTTGGGCCAGATCTTCGGCGTTGTCGATGATCAATTTGAACCAGACATCGAGCAATTGCGCCCGGCGCTTGGCAGTCAAGGCGCGCCAGGCCGGCCAGGCGGCTTCTGCCGCCTCGATGGCGCGGCGGGTTTCAACGGCGCCGCAACGCGGCACTTCGGCCAAGGGCAAGCCGGTCGCCGGGTTCACCACCGTCAGCGTGGCCTGGCTGTCGGCGGTGACCCAATTTCCGGCAATAAAGTTGGTTGACCGGAGCAATTGCGGGTTTTGTAAGTTCATGGCCTTGAAAAATCCTGTAAAAACGGTAACTTGTAATATGTTCCGAAGAAAGTGCCTTAACTCAATGCGTCTTCCTGCACTAATTCCCGTTGCGCTGGTGGTGACCCTGCTGGCGGCTTGCAGTGGCCCCGCTCCGCGTCCGGTGACGTCGACGGGCACTATATCGCAAGCCCCACTGGCCGTCAGCGAGCAGGGCAACGAGGTCGCGCTGTACGCGCTGGGCTTGATCGACACCGGCTATCGCTTCGGCGGCAAGAATCCAGATGCCGGGCTCGATTGCAGCGGCATGGTCAGCTACATCTACGGCCAGGCCGCCGGCTTGAAAGTGCAGGGTAGCGCCGCCGATATCGCCCGCAATGGCCGTCCCGTCGAACGGAACTTGCTGCGGCCGGGTGATCTGGTCTTTTTCAATACGCTCAAGCGGCCGTTTTCGCATGTCGGGATCTATCTCGGCGACCAGCGCTTTATTCATGCGCCCTCCAGCAATGGCCGCGTCCGCATCGACCGGCTGAATGATCGCTATTACGCGCAGCGTTTCGAGGCTGCGCGTACCTTCTTTGACTGAGCGCGTTTAGCGGGCTTGGCCTTCAATGGCCGCTGCAACCCGCTGTCGCAAATCATCCAGATTACTTTCCGAGATGCCCAGATAATCCTGCGCCTTTTCAAACAGCTCGTGACCGACTTCGATATCCGTGTCATTGAGCAAGTCGGTCATCAAATATTTCGCCACCTGCGTCACGGCGATAAAGGCCAGCGCGCCGCCGGGTAGCGTGCGGTCTGGCAATTCGTAGGCATCCGGCTCATGGTGAAAGCGGATCGCCTGACCCAGAATCGGCGGCAAGCCCCAATTGCGGACCAGCAGCGATCCAATAATCGGGTGCGAGCAAGGGAAAAATGCCTCCTCCACCGCCGATAGCATCTTGCCGTCCCGGCGAGCCGCCTCAATCACTTCGACATAATTCGGGAAGCGCCGCATCATCATCGGGATGGCGGCATCGTGGAACAGCGCATAGGTGTAGGCAGCATCCGGCGAAATACCGTACTGGCGCTTCGCGATCAGGCTGGCGACGATGGCCAGCATCGTCGTGCGTTGCCAGAAGTTTTCCAGCCAGGCGGCCGGTACGCCATTCATGCTGGCTCTCAGTGCCACGGAGACGACAACGCAGACTATGTTTTTGGTGCCTAGCCGGTCAACGGCCTGGCGGACGCCGGATATCCTGTTACTGCTGCCATACAGCGGCGAATTGGCCAGCTTGAGCGCGCTGACATGCTGGCATCGTTGCTGATCCGGTCAGCCAGTCGGCCAAGATCAGGCTCATCCTTTTGCGCTTCCTGCATGGCATTCGTCACCACACCAGGGCAGGCCGGGATGTCGATGGTCGACGTCACCTTTAGCAGATCCTCGTGGGAAAGTTCGTGATCGATTAGATCTGACATCAGCGTCTGGCCTCTCAAATTGTGGCCAGCAAAACAGACTAGTCTTATCAGCATGGACTCAACCGCCGGCAAAAGGTAGAATCTCGCCTCCCTAATATCGATTCATTGGGCTTTTGCCCTGCTGACCGATATCTGATTGTTGCAGAAATGGATATTGCGTGATGTCCCTTCAGGTGACAACCGCATTTGCTGTAATGTTGGACCCAAGCGCCCGTAGCTCAGCTGGATAGAGTGCTACCCTCCGAAGGTAGAAGTCGCACGTTCGAATCGTGTCGGGCGCACCAGATAAAAACGAAAAAAGGCACTTCTTTTGAAGTGCCTTTTTTCGTTTTGGCGATTCCACTCTCAAGCGAGGGGCATCTGCCCTTCATCGCGACTCGGGCGATGCGTTCCTGTTCCTTCACGCATCCCGAGCACTAAGCTCAGGTCGGACCAGAGGCCGTTTGCCAGCCATAGCGTGTGCTCTCGGAAAAACAGCTTGCTGCGGTCAACGGTAAAAAATGGCCAAAACCCATGTTGGTCGCTGCGAGTTGGCGAGTGCAAATTAAACGGCAAGCCGATATGCTGGCAGCCATGCACCTTGTTGTTTTCTCCTTCTCTTCGTCATGGATTTCTTTACTATCGAGGCTGGCCCGGGGCTGCCTTGGTATTGCCTGGCTGGTCCTGACGCTGCTTCAGGTTTCGCATGCTCAGGGGGCGAGGCTTGATGAGTTGCCGACCGGGCCGTTGGGGCAATGGGTTGAACTGCTGGTCGAGACTGATGCCCCGTTGAGCCTGCCCGAGGTGTTGGCGCTGCAACGGCAAGGGGCTTTTCGTGCAACGGAGGCCGAGGTGCCTAAATTTGGCAGTGGCGCCCGTCCTGTCTGGTTGCATCTTGCCGTTCTCAATACGTCCGACAAGCCGGAGCCGCGACGCTTGCTGCTGGAGGTTTCCTGGCTTGACCGGCTGGAGCTTCATCATTTGCAAGGCGAGCGGGTCATCGGTCGCTGGCTTGCCGGCGATAGCGATGTCAGCCTGCAACACCCGGTGCCCGGCCTAGGCTTTGTCTTTGAACCGATTTTTCCGCCGGGGCAGAGCGATCTCTATCTCCGTGTGGCGACGCCGGATCCGCTGGTCTTGCCGTTGCGCCTGCTCACCCCGGCGCAGGTGGAGGTCGTGCAACGCCAGTACAACTATGGCTATGGTCTGCTGTATGGCTTCCTGCTGGCACTGATCCTTTATAACGCCATGCTTTTTCTCGGCCTGCGCGATCGCGGCTATCTCGACTATTCGCTCTATCTCGGCAGTTTTGCGCTGCTCAATCTTTGCTACACCGGCCATGGTTATGCCTGGTTCTGGCCGCAATACCCAGCT
>Ga0209480_10003036_pt1 | contig 11122 bp, 10 predicted proteins | sample JI61114C2DNA_FD_187501 | JGI IMG/M metagenome (GOLD analysis project Ga0209480, IMG submission 187501) | Wastewater effluent complex algal communities from Wisconsin, to seasonally profile nutrient transformation and Carbon sequestration -... | ecosystem: Engineered > WWTP > Effluent > Algae...
TATTCCAATGAATCTAAACTTATAATTGAGGATTTGAAAAATTAAGCATATAAATTAGTTAGTCTAAAGAGAAAGAATTCAATATACAGTTTAAGTTAAAAGCACGAGAATTAGACATTATAACAATCAATCTTTGATTTTTAACTCTGATAGATGAATACAATAGGCTTGTGAAGAATTTGTTTGTGAATTAAATAAACATAAGTCAATTATTAGAAGTATGAGTAGAAAAAAAATTGTTGGTATAATGCACAGTAGTTGAAAGTTTTTTAAAAACATTAAAAGCGGATTTAATCTACCAAAACCGCTATCTAACAAGAGAAGAAGCCGAGTTATCAATTTTTGAATATATAGAACATTTTACAATACAAAGAAAAGACACACAAGCGATTAATAATTTAACTATTTTAGAGCATCAAAAACTAATTAGTAACAATTTGAAAATTATAGATTAGGGTCTATTAAAAATTATCTACTTTTTTCTAGGAATTCCAAATCAGAAAGTAATCTATTTTTATTTTTTCCACAACTTTTTATCTTGAGCCAAAATCTTGAATTATTTGAGTTATGATTGTAATATTTGTTGTTATTAGATTAAAATATGATTCATGATCGTTTGAGTTGCTCCTTTATTCATTTGAACAAACGTGCTACAGATGTGACCTTTTTCTAATCGTTCATCTTCATTTTGAAGTAATAAATTAAAAGCTTCATTCAATTGAGTTTGATTCTGAACCGAAACACAACCTTCCATATTTACCAATGCCGTAGCTTCTGAAAAATGTGAATAATTTGGTCCAATTACAATTGGGACACCAAAAGTCGCTGGTTCTAAAATATTATGAATACCTGGATTTCCAAATCCACCACCCACATAAGCAATGTCGGCATACGAATAAATTTTGGTTAAAATTCCGATGGTATCGATGATGAAGACTTGATAATCTTCAAGGTTTGGTTTTCTTAATGTTTCTATTGAATAATCAGAAAACTTGAATTTAGTTTTATTGATTTGATTGTAAAGTGAATGAATTTGTTCTAATTTAATATTATGTGGTGCAATAATAAATTTCACATTATCCGAACTTTGATTAATATAATTCACCAATATACTTTCATCTTTTGGCCAAGAACTACCAATAACAATAGTAGCTTTATTATCTTTAAATTGTTCAATAAAATCCAATGAATTATCTCGTTTTAAAATCGAAACTACTCGATCAAAACGTGTATCGCCAGAAACTTTTATGTTGTTGAATCCGATGTTTTGTAAAAGTGTTTTTGAACTTTCATTCTGTACAAAGAAGTAATCAAATGTTTTTAGAGCATTTCTATAAAATCCGCCATACCATTTAAAGAACGCTTGATCTTTTCTCAATATTCCTGAAATGAGATATGTTTTTATTTGTTGTTTCCTAAGTTCATTCAGGTAATTTGGCCAATATTCATATTTGATAAAAAATGCCATTTCTGGATGAACTAATCTAATAAACTGTTTCGAATTTGAAATGGTATCTAGGGGCAGATAAACCGTAATATCGGCAACTTTATTGTTTTTTTTAACTTCATAACCCGAAGGTGAAAAAAATGTAACCACAATTTTATGTATTGGAAATTGCTGTTTTATAGCTTCAATCACAGGTAAACCTTGCTCGTATTCACCTAAAGATGCCGCATGAAACCAAATCGTTTTATCAGAAGTTTGAATTTTATTAGCTAACGTTTGGAAAACCGATTTTCGCCCATCAACAAAAAAATTTATTTTTGGATTAAAAAGCGCTACAATCTTCAAAAGTTGGGCTACTAAAAGCGTAATTATGTTGTATAAAAATAGCATAATTGAATTTTATGGTGCTAAAATACGTTTCTTTTTAAGTTAGATAAAATTTGTACTATAGAATTTCTTATTTTTGCTAGACTTAATTTTATTCCAAATGAGAAAATTACAAATGGTTGATTTAAAAAGTCAATACGAAAAAATAAAAGAAGAAGTTAATGCTTCTATTCAAGAGGTTTTAGATACAAATACATACATTAATGGACCATTGGTTCATCAATTTCAGGCTGATTTAGAAAAATATTTGGGAGTAAAACATGTAATTCCATGTGCTAACGGAACCGATGCGTTGCAAATTGCCATGATGGGATTGGATTTACAATTAGGTGACGAGGTAATTACTGCCGATTTTACATTCGCTGCTACAGTGGAAGTAATTGCTTTATTACAATTGACTCCAGTTTTAGTAGATGTTGATATGAATAATATGAACATTTCGCTTGACGGAATTCGTAAAGCAATTACGTCAAAAACTAAAGCGATTGTTCCAGTACATTTATTTGGTCGCGCTGCCAATATGGATGCTATTATGGAAATTGCTCGCGAACATAATTTATATGTTATCGAAGATAATGCACAAGCTATTGGCGCAGATTATACGTCAAAAGATGGTTCTAAAAAGAAAGTAGGAACTATTGGACATGTAGCTGCAACTTCATTTTTTCCATCTAAAAACTTAGGTTGTTATGGTGATGGTGGAGCAATTTTTACTAATGATGATGCTTTAGCACATAAAATCAGAGGAATTGTAAATCACGGAATGTATGAAAGATATCATCATGATGTAGTAGGGGTAAATTCACGTTTAGATAGTATGCAAGCTGGAGTTTTAAAAGCAAAATTACCTCATTTAGATACCTATAACAAAGTACGCCAAGATGCTGCAAGAAAATATAGTTTAGCTTTTGCTCAAAATTCGAATATTTGGGCACCAACGATTTGTGAATCTTGCGATTGTCACGTGTTTCATCAATATGTAATTCGTATTTTAAATGGAAAACGTGATGGATTATTAGAACATTTACAAGCTAAAGGAATTCCATGTGCAATATATTACCCAATTCCATTACATAGTCAAAAAGCGTATGCAGATGCTCGTTATAACGAAGCTGATTTTCCTGTTACCAATCAATTAGTAAAAGAAGTAATTGCATTGCCAATGCACACCGAATTAGATGACGAACAAATTAAATTTATTACAGATTCGGTTTTAGAATTTGTTTAATTCATATTGTAGAGACGCAATCTATCGTGTCTCTCAATTTAATAATAAAGAATGAAAATACTGGTTACTGGAGGTTTAGGATTTATAGGTTCTCACACAGTTGTAGAGTTACAAAATGAAGGGTTTGAGGTAGTTGTTGTTGATAATCTTTCTAATTCAACTATTGATGTTTTAGATGGAATTGAGTGTATTACAGGAAAAATACCTTTGTTTGAAAATATCGATTTACGAGATAAATCGGCTGTTCAAAATTTCTTTTCTAAATACCAAGATATTTCAGGTGTCATTCATTTTGCTGCTTCAAAAGCGGTGGGAGAAAGTGTTGAAAATCCGTTGTTGTATTATGAAAACAATATCAATTCTTTAGTGTATTTATTACAAGAATTACAAAAAAAGGCAAAAGCACATTTCATTTTCAGTTCGTCTTGTACAGTTTATGGTCAAGCCGAAAAAATGCCAATTACTGAAAATGCGTCCATTCAAGTTGCGATGTCGCCTTACGGAAATACCAAGCAAATTGGTGAAGAAATTATTACAGATGTAGTTAAAGTAACCAATATCAATTCTATTTTATTGCGTTATTTTAATCCAATTGGAGCACATCCTTCAGCAGAAATTGGTGAATTACCTCTTGGTGTTCCGCAAAATTTAGTGCCATTTATTACACAAACTGCTTTTGGACTTCGTAAAAAATTATCAGTTTTTGGTAGTGATTACCCAACTTCTGATGGTACAGCAATTCGCGATTACATTCATGTAGTAGATTTGGCGAAAGCACACGTAATAGCGTTGCAGCGTTTGTTAAACAAGCAAAATTTAGAAAAAGTAGAAATATTTAATTTAGGAACAGGAATCGGAAGTTCAGTTTTAGAAGTTATTACCGCTTTTGAAAAAGTATCAAATCAGAAATTAAATTATCAAATTTTAGGTAGAAGAGATGGTGATGTAATTGAAGCTTGTGCAAATATCGACAAAGCTAATGCTGTTCTGGGATGGAAAGCACAATCAACACTTGAAGAAGCTTTGGCAAGTGCATGGAAATGGGAACAGAAAATTAGAAATAAAAAATAAATAAAAAAAACGCCTCAATTGAGGCGTTTCGTATATCTAAAATAATCCGTTCAATTCTGCATTAATTCGGTTAATAATGTTTCCTAAATCTTCAGGATTGTTAACAAAATCGATATTGTCTACATCAATGATTACTAATTTTCCTTTGTCGTAGGTTTGAATCCAAGCTTCGTATCTTTCGTTCAAACGACTTAAGTAATCTATAGAAATTGAGTTCTCATAATCTCTTCCTCTTTTGTGAATTTGACTTACTAGATTAGGAATAGAACTTCTTAAATAAATTAACAAATCTGGCGCGCCTACTAAACTTTCCATTAGTTCAAAAAGTGAAGTATAATTGGTGTAATCTCTATTTGCCATTAATCCCATAGCATGAAGATTAGGTGCAAAAATATGTGCATCTTCATAGATTGTTCTATCTTGAATAATGTTTTTACCACTTTGTCTAATTTGTAACACTTGACGAAAACGACTATTCAAAAAGTAAATCTGAAGATTAAAACTCCAGCGCTCCATTTGGTGGTAAAAATCATCTAAATACGGATTATCAACTACATCTTCAAAGTGCGGTTCCCATTTAAAATGTTTGGCTAATAGTTTTGTTAATGTTGTTTTTCCTGCTCCGATGTTTCCTGCGACTGCTATGTGCATTATGGTAATAATAATTTCATTAATGATAATTCAAAAGTAAATATTTTAATTAGATAGCACAAAGTAAATTACTTTTTATTTGATGAAGTCGGTTTAAACTTTTATTTTGTTAAATTTTTTTAGTGGATATGCAAATAAAAAATGGAGTTTAAGTTAAGCGACATTTTTAAAATTATTTAATTACGAATAATCTCGCTGTTAGTGTTTGCAATTCCTATTGCTCTATCGTATCTGTCGTTGTTTCCTTTGTAATATACGATTGCGGTATAATTGTTTTCGGTTTGAAAATAATTGCCATCAATTGCGTTTTCAAAATCAATTGCTCCTTTTTTATTTGTAATGATATATTGATAGTTTGTGAAACCTTGTTTTATTAAAAGCGCTTTTTCATATAAACCAGTTTTTTTATTTAATTCCATTTTGTAGTCATCAGTCAATGAGTAATTATTAAACATTCCTGAGATGTAAATATTTTCAGCTAAAAATTCTGGAGCATCTAATGTAAAATATACCCATGAATAATCGGCTTCAATTCCTGAATTTGAACTATTGGCATTTTGCACAAAAAAGTTTCCATTAATATCAGGAAAATAAGTGTAAGGATGTTTTTTTCTTGGCGTATTGGTGTATAAATAGGTATTGTAAATGTTGTCACCCGATGTTACTCTTGCAACGGTGTTGTTGGTTGCTCTAATGGTTTTATTATCGATTGTATATCCTTCGTTTCCGCCCCAAAACTGTGTTTCTTTATTGTATCTGTAAATTAATTCTGAACCTAAAGTATATTGAGGTTTTAAATTAGAAATACTGTTTTTCCAGTTCCCATTTTGAAATAAGGTAACTTTAATATTTTGAATAGGATTTTGTAAAATTAGGTCACCATAGTTGATAGACATTTCAATGTTTTGTTTTTTGTCTAAACCTTCAAAATCTCTTGATCGACGAACTAATAAGCCGACCTTGACTTCTTCTTCATAAATAATCACTCTTCTTGAAAAAACAATTTCATTTTCATCATTTAGAACAGTGAATAAGTAGTTGCCGCTTTTTGTAATTTGATTGAATTTATTTGGGAAAACTTGTCTGTAATGCGAATATAATTGAAGTGTATTAAACGAATTTTCATAGGTAATAATTCGCTGATTGTCCATTCCGTTTAAAAATTCTGCTTTGGATAAATTTGTTGGTGCCGACCAATCGTAATTATATTGTGTAATGGTGTAATAATAGTCGGCTTCGTCATTATACAAATCGTCAAATTGCAGTTGAAAGGATTCCCCCAGTTTAAAAAACGGAATTACATTTGTGTTATTTAATATAAAAGAAATGGTTTTGATGTTAAAAGGTGGTTCTTGTTCAATTCCTTTTTGGGAGAAGATTAAATTTAAAAAAAGTAATGTAATTATAGAGGTTGCTTTGTTCATGTCTTGATATTTATGGAAGGTAAAAATAATTAAAACTTTAATAAGAGATGAATAATTGTTCTAAAATATTTTAATTAATTTAGAATTATTATAAATAATAAGATTCGCTAGGTTAAATTTTGGTCAGGTTGGTTGTAATTGATTAAATTTGCATGTTTTATAGTAATTTTTTAACAATCATATCTTCAAAAATATGTCAAAAGACATTCGAATTAAAAAAGGTTTAGACCTTAAGCTGAAGGGTGAAGCAGAAAAAAAAGTTTCTGATATAGCTCGCTCGAAAGTCTATGCTGTTAAACCTTCTGACTTTCACGGAGTAACTCCGAAAATGGTAGTAAAAGAAGGAGATAACGTTAAAGCGGGAGAAGTAATTTTCTATTCTAAAACGGATGAGAAAATTAAATTTGTTGCTCCTGTAAGCGGAAAAATTCAAGAAATCAAACGTGGTGAAAAAAGAGTCATTTTAGAGATTCTTATTACTGCAGATTCTCAAGATATTTTCGTTGAGCATAGCAAGAAAAATCCTAACGATTTATCAACAGAAGAAGTAAAAGCACATTTGTTAGCTTCAGGATGTTGGCCATTTATCAATCAACGTCCATATGATGTGATTGCTAATTCAGCTGATTCGCCTAAAGCTATTTTTATTTCAGCTTATGCAACTGCTCCTTTGGCGGCAGATGTGGAGTTTGTTTTAGAAAACAAGTTGCAAGCTTTTCAAGCTGGTATCAGTGCTTTAGCAAAACTAACATCAGGAAAAGTTCATTTATCTGTTAAAGGTAAGGGGAAATCAATTTTCAAAGACGTTAAAGGCGTTTCTATTCACAACGTATATGGACCACATCCTGCCGGGAATGTTGGTGTACAAATTGGAAAAATTTTGCCTATTAATGCAGGTGAGAGAGTTTGGACAGTAACTCCTCAAGATGTCGCAACTATTGGTGAATTATTTTTAACTGGAAAATTCAATGCTACAAGAACTGTAGCTTTAGTAGGTTCTGAAGTTAAAGATGCTCAATATTATAATGTAATTTCTGGTGCTGCTATTACTGATTTGGTTGATGGTAAAATTAAAGGTGATAATGTAAGAATTATTTCTGGAGATGTTTTTACAGGAACTAAAGTAAAAATGGACGGAAGTTTAGGATATCTTAGTAATACGGTAACTGTTATTCCTGAAGGAAATGTATACAGAATGTTTGGATGGATGCCATTTGCATCGCCAAGTGTTCACAGTGCATCAAGAACAGGATTATCATGGTTAATGCCAGGAAAAAAGTATGCGCCTAACACTAATTTAAACGGTGAAGAAAGAGCTTTAGTTGTAACAGGAGAAATGGAATCAGTAATGCCTCTTGATATTTTTCCAATGCAATTATTAAAAGCTTGTTTGGCAAGTGATATCGAAAAAATGGAAAGCTTAGGAATTTACGAAGTAGCTCCAGAAGATTTTGCTTTAATTGATTATACTAACACATCTAAATTAGAAGCGCAACAAATCATTCGTGAAGCACTTGATTTAATGATTAAAGAAGTAGGATAATAGCTATGAAGTTTTTAAGAGATAAAATAGACCAAATTAAAAAGCCTTTTGAGAAAGGGCAAAAATTTGAAAAATTTGCACCTGCAATTAATGCATTAGATACATTTTTATATGTGCCTAATCATACTACGAAGCACGGAGCTCATATTAGAGATGCGGTAGATTTAAAGAGAACCATGATTACTGTGGTTTTAGCTTTAGTTCCTGCATTGTTGTTCGGAATTTATAATTCAGGTTATCAGCACTTTATTCAATTAAATGAAGGTGTTTTGCCTTCATTTATGGATATCTTCTTACATGGATTGTGGAAAGTGTTACCAATGATTATTGTATCGTATGCAGTAGGATTAGGTATTGAATTTGCTTTCGCAATTTTTAGAGGTCACGAAGTTAACGAAGGATATTTAGTATCTGGTTTGTTAATTCCAATGGTTATGCCTATTGATTTGCCTTTATGGATGTTAGCTATTTCAGTTGCATTTTCAGTTGTAATTGGTAAAGAAGCTTTTGGAGGAACAGGTATGAATATTTTCAATCCAGCTTTATTAGCACGTGCATTTGCATTCTTTGCTTATCCTACATTCATGTCGGGAGATAAAATTTGGGTTAGCGATGCTACAACTATTGATGCAATTTCAGGAGAAACTATCTTGGGTTCATTAGCACAAGGAAAAGAAGTAGCGTATTCAACAATGGATATGTTCTTAGGTTTTATTCCAGGTTCTATTGGAGAAACTTCGGTTTTAGCGATTCTAATTGGTGCATTTATTTTGATTGCAACAGGAGTTGGTAGTTGGAAAATTATGGTTTCTGGAGTTATCGGAGCAGCATTAACAGCTATGATGTTCAATACTGTTGGTTTAACTGCTTTAATGAACTTTGATTGGACAAATCATTTAGTAGTTGGAGGTTTTGCTTTTGGTATTGTATTCATGGCAACTGATCCAGTTTCTGCGGCTCAAACCGATAAAGGAAAAATCATCTACGGTTTATTAATAGGATTCTTTAGTATTATGATTAGAGTTTTCAATCCAGCGTATCCAGAAGGAGTAATGTTGGCTATCTTATTAATGAACACTTTGGCGCCAACTATCGATTATTTCGTAGTAAATGGAAACATTGCTAAGAGAAAGAAAAGATTGGCTAAGTCTAAACAATTAAAATCTGCATAGTCATGAATAGAGAAAGTAACGGATATACATTTTTGTTTGCGACTGTAATGGTAGTTTTAGTAGCTTCTGCATTAGCATTTGCGGCAACTGCACTTAAGCCAAACCAAGAAGCAAATGTTAAAAAAGAAAAAATGCAGTACATCCTAAAATCATTTGGAGTAGCTGTAGATAGAGATGCTTCTGAAGAAGCATACAAAAAGCACATTATTAGTGAAGTTGTTTTTGATGAAAACGGAACAGAAATCAGTAAAGACGCTTTTACAGTTGATATTGCTAAAGAAAAAGGGAAATTCCCAATTTTCAACGCTGAAAAAGACGGTAAAAAATTTTATGTTATTCCAGTAAGAGGAATGGGATTATGGGATGCTATCTGGGGTTATGTTTCGGTTGACGAAAACTTAAAAGTAGATGGTATTGTATTTGATCACAAAGCAGAAACTCCTGGTTTAGGTGGAGAAATAACGCAAGATTATTTCCAAAAAAGTTTTATTGGTGAGAATGTATTTGATGCTAACGGAAACTTACAAGGTTTAAAAGTAGTTAAAGGATATACAGGAAAAGACAACAAAGCTGATGGTGAAGTGGACGCAATTTCTGGAGCAACTTTAACAGGAAATGGTGTAACTGAAATGTTAGTTAGAGGTTTAAAACCATATGAAAAATATTTAAAATCTAATAAAAAATAATCGTCATGGCAGATAACAACAAAGAAGGATTATTTTCAAAAAGTAATATTAAATTAATTACGAATCCATTTAATGACGATAACCCAGTAACAGTTCAGGTATTAGGTATTTGTTCGGCTTTAGCGGTAACAGTTCAAATGAAAAATGCCTTTGTAATGGCACTTTCAGTAACTGTGGTAGTAGCTTTTGGTAACGTAATTGTATCATTATTAAGAAATTTAATTCCAAGTAGAATCCGTATCATTGTTCAGTTGGTTGTAGCAGCAGCTTTAGTAATCTTGGTTGACCAAGTTTTAAAAGCGTATGCTTATGATATCAGCAAGCAATTATCAGTATTCGTAGGATTAATTATTACCAACTGTATCTTAATGGGACGTTTTGAAGCATTTGCTTTAGGAAACAAACCTTGGCCTTCTTTCTTAGACGGTTTAGGTAACGGTTTAGGATACGGAATCATTTTATTGGTAGTTGCATTTTTTAGAGAATTATTTGGTTCAGGAAAATTATTCGGAATTGAAATTCTTGGAAATTCTGTTGAAAAAACAGGATTATATGCTACAGGATATGTTAATAACGGATTCATGTTATTAGCTCCAATGGCCTTAGTTATGGTGGGTATTGTAATTTGGGTACAAAGAGGAATTAACAAGAAATTAATCGAGAAAAAATAATAGCTATGTTTGAATATATAAATATATTTTTAAAATCAGTTTTCATTGATAACATGATTTTTGCATACTTCTTAGGAATGTGTTCATTTTTGGCCGTTTCTAAAAAAGTATCAACAGCTATAGGTCTTGGAATTGCTGTAACCTTTGTACAAGTAATCACGGTTCCTTTAAACTATTTGATTTATCATTATGTTTTAGGTGCTGGAGCATTAGCTTGGTTAGACCCATCATTTGCAGAATTAGATTTAAGTTTTTTAACCTTCATTTTATTTATCGCTTCTGTAGCAACAATGGTACAGTTAGTAGAAATGATTGTTGAGAAGTTTTCACCTTCATTATATAACTCATTGGGTATTTTCTTACCACTTATTGCGGTAAACTGTGCTATCTTAGGAGGTTCGTTGTTCATGCAACAAAGAGTTGATGGTGGAACTTACTCTTCATTAGGACACGTTGTAACTTTCGGATTTGCATCTGGATTTGGTTGGACAATTGCTATTGTAGCAATGGCAGCTATCCGTGAAAAAATGGAATATTCTAACGTATTAGCGCCGCTAAGAGGTTTAGGTATTACTTTTATCTTAACAGGTTTAATGGCTATTGGATTTATGAGTTTTGGTGGAATTGACCTTAACGCATTAAACAAAAAACCAGAAGCAAAAGTAGTAACTCCAGCTCCAGCTGTTGTTGAAACTCCTGTAGTTGATTCTTTGCAAGTAGCTACCGATTCTGTAAAAGTTGACTCAACTCAAGTAGTTAAATAATAGTATAACATTAAAAATTGAAATTATGTTTGAATTAATTACATATTCGATTTTAGCTTTCTTAGCGCTTATTTTACT
>Ga0209480_10003041_pt1 | contig 11111 bp, 8 predicted proteins | sample JI61114C2DNA_FD_187501 | JGI IMG/M metagenome (GOLD analysis project Ga0209480, IMG submission 187501) | Wastewater effluent complex algal communities from Wisconsin, to seasonally profile nutrient transformation and Carbon sequestration -... | ecosystem: Engineered > WWTP > Effluent > Algae...
TGTATCGGACAAGACTTTTTCCATCGTATTTGTACACGCCATTTTCGCCACCTCCGAACCAAAAGGCATTCCTTGAATCCTGAAAAACGACCATGACTCTTGATTCGGTTGTAGTCACGGTGTCGCCGCTTAAAGTCGCTTCCTGCTGATTGCTTTGCACACCATTTTTGGTTTCAACTATGCCAAACGAACAAGAGGAAAGCAAGCCCGAAAGGCAGAGCGTCAGAAAGGAATGGGGCATTTGCTGGCTTTTATGGCTGTGGTCTTTTGAGTAGAAATTGGAACATGATACAGCGTGAATTTGAACGCATTTCTCAGCGCCCCGACTTCCGAATGAAAGGTCCAACACCAGCTCTTTGTTCCTCCGTGCCTCTGTGCCTCTGTGGTGTGAAAATCCTCCTCGTCTCTCTACTCACACAGCAACATTATGCTCCCGCAGCGCCTCGTTCAACGACGTCTTCCTGTCCGTGCTCTCCTTCCGTTGCCCTATGATCAGCGCGCAGGGTACACCGTATTCCCCGGCAGGGAATTGCTTCGGCAACGTCCCCGGAATAACCACGGAACGCGGCGGCACGTAGCCTTTCATCTCCTTTGGCTCCGGCCCGGAAACATCGATGATCTTCGTGCTCGCCGTAAGTACCACGTTCGCGCCCAGCACGGCTTCCTTGCCGATGTGTACCCCTTCCACCACGATGGCCCGCGAGCCGATGAAGGCACCGTCCTCAATGATGACCGGAGCAGCTTGAATGGGCTCCAGCACGCCGCCGATGCCCACGCCGCCGCTGAGATGAACGTGCTTGCCGATCTGCGCGCAACTGCCCACGGTGGCCCAGGTGTCCACCATCGTTCCTTCGTCCACATAAGCACCGATGTTCACGTAGCTCGGCATCATGATAACGCCGGGGGCGAGGTAACTGCCGTAACGCGCGATCGCATGCGGCACCACGCGTACGCCCAGTTCGGCATAGCCGCGCTTCAAGGGGATCTTGTCGTGGAATTCCAGCGGACCGGCCTCCATGGTGATCATCTTCCGGATGGGGAAGTACAGCAGCACGGCCTTTTTCACCCATTCGTTCACCTTCCACTTCTCGGCTTCGCTCGTCTCGACTTCGCTCGACGTGCTTTGCGGTTCCGCAACGCGCAGCTCGCCACGGTCCAGCCGTTCAATAACTGCTTCAATGGCGAGCATTACCTCCTTGTCTGCGAGCATGGAACGGTCGTCCCAAGCCTTTTCAATCAATTCCTGCATGGCACAAAGATGAATACGGATCAGATGATCAGAAAATCAGATGATCGGTCGGGCGCAGCTACCGACCTTTGCACAGACCATTCGCCGAAGCCCCGAACGTGTCGAAGAACGGCATTCCATTTTCTGATCGTCTGATCGTCTAAATTTTTGATCAAATGCGCATCCTCGCCATCGACTTCGGCCTCAAACGGACCGGCCTCGCCGTTACGGATCCCGCGCGCATCATCGCCAGCGCGCTGGACACCGTGCCTTCCGCCGAGCTAATGGACTACTTGAAGCGCTACGTGGCCAAGGAAGCCGTGGAGGGTTTCGTAGTAGGCATGCCCTGCAACCTGGACGGCACGCCCACGGACATCACTGCGAATGTGCGGCTCTTCATGACCGAACTAAAGCGCCAATTCCCCAGGCAATGGGTGGAAACAGCCGATGAGCGCTTCACCAGCGTGATCGCGCAGCGCACCATGTTGGCAAGCGGGATCGGCAAAAAGGCGCGCCGCGAAAAAGGCACCGTGGACCGCATCAGCGCGGTGCTGATCTTGCAGGGCTGGATGGACCGGAGCAGGGGAAGGTGATCCGTTGATCACTTGATCTCCCCGGCAGCCTTCCTTCGCGCTTTCTCGATATCCCAGGAGCCATCGCGCAGGCTTTCGAAGTAGGCGGACAGCTTGCTGTACTGTGCCTCGGTCAACTTGGCTTCGGCATGCCGGCCCAAGTAGAAGTATTCGGAAATGGGCATTTCCTTTTTGTCCATTTCCTCCATGCCGTCCTTGGCCTGATGGTCCCGCGCATACCCTTCAACGCTGCCCCACGTGGTAGCATCGAAGTGTTCCCGCGCCTCTTCAATGTGGTCGTTCATCCACCAATTCACTGGCGTAATTGCGAAATACCACGGATAACGCGGTTGTCCGCTGTGGCAATCATAGCAGGACGTGCGGAGCATCTGTGCAACCTCGGCATCGGGTTTGGTCACAGCGATCATGTCCATTGCAGGGTCTACGGGTTCAGCGATCCGCGATGGCCTTATGAATTGTGCGATGATGATGATCGCGAGCAGGATGTACAAGGCCTTTTTCATGGGGTGGTGAATTTCAGGAAAGTTAGGCGCACCACCGTTCAGTGTGAAATGACGATCGCTTGTTTTGCCGGATCAAGGTTGCGTTTCCCTATTGTCGTTGGGTCGGCTATTGTTTGTCGATCGCCAGCACAATGGCCAAAGTGGTTTTACTGGCAGGCGTTTTAGCGCCGAAAGTCTCGCCTTCGGTGTACGCCGGTGCGTCAGAGGAGATCAGCTCGTTGCCCAGCACGGCGGCCAATTTAGCCTCAAGACCTTTCGCCGAATTCGCTTTCATGGCCTCGTTCAACTTGGGATAATCCAACGGCTGGTTGGCCACCACGATCGCCATTTCGTCCTGCGTGCCGATGTCATCGGCAGTTAGGCTTTGGTCCTTCGGGAACACGCGCATGCCGGTGATGCCGCAGTAGGGCGAATGCTTCGGCGTGTACGGGAAAAGCACGTAGGTGGTACCGTCCGTTTCCAGGCCGAAGAGGTAGGTATAGCACTCGGTGTTGTTGGTCACTTCGATCTTGAAGCGGTCGCCCTTGCGGATCGGTGTAACGGTCTTGAACAGGCGGCCACCCGTGCGTTTCAGCTCGAAGTGCTTGCCGTTCGCCACTCCTTTGGCATCCACTTGGGCCAGGCCGAAGCGGATGTCGAATTCCGAAGGTTTCACGTCCACGCCGGCGCCCTGCGGATACACGGCGTAGGCTTCCTTGGTGAAGAAGTCGAAATCGCTGTAGCGCACCCACGCAACGCCGTTGTTGCCCCATTCCGGACCCCAGCTGTTCATCACTTGGAAAGCGCCACCGGCCTTGTAGTCGTCATAGCCGATCACGCATTGTGCGTGGCCGCCGAAACCCGACATGCGGTAATCGTTCTGCGTGGGAATCCAGACGTCCTGGCCCTCCATGTTCTGCATGTAGCTGCCGCCCACCATCATGCCGATCACCACCGGCGAACCTTGGGCGAGCTGCTGCTTCATGGCCAGCATGTCCGTGCGCTGGTCGTCGCCGTTGTAGCTCAGGCGCTGGAAGCCCTTGATGCGGTACTGCTGTGCCTCCTGCATTTCATTGCTGGCGGGCATTTTCCGGCAGTTGTCGTCCGTGTAGCCGAACTTGCTGAGGGGCAGTACACCGCCCGCCTGCATGTTCTCCATGGCGGTGTATATGTAGGCCCCTTGGCAGTCGTTGCCGAGCTTGATCTGGTTGTAGAGGAAGCTGGGACTGAACGCCGTACTGTTGGGGTCCGACTTGGTGGCTTCGGCCTGCACGATGGTGCGCGCGCCGTATGCGCTTGCCCACGCCACGCAGCTGCCTTGTTGCCCTTGGTTCAGGCGGCGTGGAGCGAACTGCTCCATGCTCACGCGCTCCGGCAGCGGGTTCTTCACGTTGTCCGCCAGCGGCTCGAACACTTCGGCCTTGTCGTACACTGCGGGATCGAGGTCCGCGCCGCGCGCGGTCTGCAGGTTGCTTACCACATCGGTCAATCCGCCACCGCCCGCACCGGCACACCCGTCACCGAGGAAATAGTAAGCGCCGAAGAGCACGGCCGCCACGATCAACAGCTTCGGGTTCTTGAAAAGGAAGCCGATCAACAGCGGCAACAAACTGCCCAACATGCCGCCGCCGCCGCCACCTCCGCCAATGTCGGGTCGGTTGGGTCGTGGACCGGGTCCAATGTCTTGCCGACCCTCGTCGGGCGTCATGCGTATGGGCATAGCTTCTGTCTTTAGCTGCGAAAAATAGGGCATACGCGCGAAAAACCGGCGTCATCCATGATCAGCAGACTATTAACTCTTGACTCAACACTCAAGACCAATCTCCCTCCGTGTTTCTCCGTGCCCCCGTGCCTATGTGGTGTAAACCTTCAAATCTCCAACCCTCCAAACCTGCCACCCATACCTTCGCCGTCCATGTCCCTCGCCTCGCTTTCCTACCGCGATACCGGTCGTTTCTCCCCGATCGTGCTGGATTATCTGGACCAAACGCCCGCGCTGCAAGAGCACTACACGAGGCCGCCCACCGCACAAGGTTTAGCGGATGCCGCCAACGCCCGCACCTTCGATCCCGCAACGCGAAAGGCGCTGTGCTCCGCGCTGGAAAGCCAATATGCGGGCATGCGCGTTCAGCCGGAAGTACGGCGTAACCTCGACCTCCTCGCCAAGCCGAACACGCTCACCGTTACCACAGGCCACCAGCTCAACCTCTTCACCGGTCCGCTCTATGTGCCGTTCAAATTGTTGAACGTGATCAAACTGGCGCGCACACTTTCCACCCCGGAACAAACCGTGGTGCCGGTGTTCTGGATGGCCACCGAAGACCATGATCGCGCGGAGATCGACCACACCTACATCAACGGCACCAAAGTGGAATGGCCCGGCGAAGCCGATGGCGCGGTGGGGCGCATGCGCTTGGATGGAATAGGAGAGGTGCTCCACACCGTGGATGAACTGCTCGGCACCGGCAGCCATGCGGACGCCATGCGCGTGTTGCTGCGCGATTGCTACCGTCCGGAATACACCTGGGCCGAGGCCACGCGCCGTTTTGCGGATGCGCTCTTCGGCCGTTTTGGTCTGGTGATCTTGGATGCCGATGATGCAGGGCTGAAAAAGCAGTTCGCGCCCGTCATGCGCGAGGAGTTGTTGAACGAAGTGGCCGTGCGTTCCGTGGAATATGCCAATGCCAAGCTGGCCGAACACTACAAAGTGCAGGCCCACGCCCGCCCGATCAACCTGTTCCACCTGCGCCCCGGCCACCGCAGCCGCATCGAGCTGCAGGGCGATCACTACCAAGTGCTCGACGGCGGACCGCGCTTCACATTGGATGAGCTGTTGAACGAATTGGACAAGCATCCGGAAAACTTCTCGCCCAACGTGCTGTTGCGTCCTGTTTATCAGGAAGTGGTGCTGCCGAACATCACTTACGTGGGCGGCGGCGGCGAGCTGGCATATTGGCTGCAATTGCGTTGGCTGTTCCAAGCGGTACAGGTGCCGGTGCCGGTGTTGATGTTGCGCACCTCGGCCGCCTTCATCAGCGCGAAAAATGTGGAACGCGCGAAAAAGCTCGGCCTAAGCATCCCTGAACTGTTCAAGCCTGCGGAAGCCTTGCAGGCCAAAACAGCCAAAACCCAAGCCTCGTTCACCACGGACATCGCCGCTGAACAAGAAGCCGCAAAAGCCTTTTACGCCGCCTTGGCCCAACGTGCCAGCGCCGCCGACCCCACGCTGCACGGCGCGGTGGAGGCCATGGCCAAACGCGCCCAACACGGCTTGGAACGCCTGGAGAAAAAACTTCTCCGCGCAGCCAAGCGCCAACAACAAGAGCCGCTGGAACAGCTGGACCGCGTGCTGGAAAACCTGTTCCCCGGCGGGGGATTACAGGAACGACGGGAGAACTTCATGCCGTGGTACACGCAGGAAGGACCGGCCTTTTTTGATCGCCTTCTGGAGGAATTGGATCCGCTGGACGCGCGCTTCAAGGTGCTTGGCGAGTGAGTCTTGTACCGCTAAGGACACGAAGTACACGAAGGGAGGAAAGAGATCGCTTCGCGACCGCAAGCAAGTTGGTTTTTTTTTCTACCGCAACGCTCGCAACGAACGCAACGGAATACACGACACGTCGGTGTCTGTTGATAGCGCCAAAGTCGTTGCGTCCGTAGCGCGCGTTGTGGTAAAACCCTTCTTAGCGCTTTTAACTGCCGAAGGTATTTCTTAGCGTCTTGGCGGTAAATCCGTTGCGTTACCGTTGCGCCGTCGCGTCGTTGCGGTTAAACCCACTTCTCCGCGTTTTTAACTGCCGTAGGCATGTCTCCGCGCCCTTGGCTGCCGAAGGCACGCCTCCGCGGTTAAACCTCTTCTTCGTGTTCTTCGTGTACTTCGTGGTCCCTCAAAACCTGACTTTCGTCGCTTTTGAAACGGACCGTATGGGCGAACTTTGAAGGAAACCCGATGCCCCATGAAACACATCCTTCTACCTACCGATTTCAGTGAGACGTCTTTCAAGGCAGCCGTGTTCGCGCTGGACCTGTTCGGCACGAAAGACGTGCGCTATACCTTGGTCCATACCTATCTGAAACCGGCATTCAGCCATGTGCTTTTGCCACGCGTGGCGGATACTTCGGCCATGGCGAAGAACGGCCTGCGCCGGGCGGAGCGCCGCATCCGCAAGCATGCGGGCAAAGTGCGGCTGGCACAAGTGGCTTCCACGGAAGCGTTATATACCGTGCTGAACGAACTCGCCGTGCGCAAAGCCGCTGACCTGGTGGTGATGGGCACGCAAGGGGAAGGCAACTACGGCCTGGTGGGCCGCAACACCGTCGCAGCGGTAACGGAATGCGTGTTGCCGGTGATCGCCGTGCCGGCGGAACACGAACGGGAACGGGTGGAGCGCATCATGCTTACCAATGATGGCGGCGCCATGGACGAACGCACGTTGGAGCCGCTTCGCCAAATTGCCTTGGCATCCGGTGCCCACATTGAAGTGGTGCAGGTGTGGGAAGGAGAGCCGCCCGAACGGCTCGCACCCGGCAGTAAATCCGTTTCAGAACTGCTGCATGATATCCCGCATTCCTTGGAGGTGGTCTCCGGCGGGGACGTGGTGGGCGCGATCAACGAACAGGCGCGGGCGAGCCGCATTCAGCTGGTAGCGGTGGTGCGCAGGCACAAGAGCTTCCTGGACCGCATCTTCCAAGGCAGTACCTCCAAGCACATGGCGTTGCACACCACGGAGCCGCTGTTGGTGCTTCGGTCTAGACCCTAAGGCTTTCTACCGCTAAGGACACGAAGTACACGAAGGGGAGGAAGGGAGGAAAAGAGATCGCTTCGCGACCGCAATTGGATCGGGTTTTACCACCGCTACGCGCGCAACGGACGCAACGGAAAATGCGGCGCGACGATGGAGTTTGAAGCATCAACGTCGTTGCGTCCGTTGTGCGCGTTGCGGTAAACCCCTTCTGTGCGCTCCTGACTGCCGAGGGCATGTCTTAGCGGTAAAAAAAAACGTGCGTAACCGTTGCGGGTAAAGAAATAAGCTCTACCAAGCAAACCGCGTACTCTCGCTCCGCGAGGCATCCGTAAGCCGCAGCACGTAAACCCCGTGCGCCAGTGCGCTTGTGGGTATCGGCATCAGGCCATCGCCTTCCACCGTGGAAACAGCCACCGTGCGGCCGGCAAGGTCCATCACCTCAATGCGGCTTCCCGCCACGAAGTCGTGCGCTACGAAGGGACCGTCGTTGCCATAAAGCACGACCAACCCACCAGTGGCACGGTTGAAGAACACCGGCACGGCTTGGCTCAAACTGGTGGCGCCATTGAAGTCCGTTTGGCGCAGGCGGTAGTAGCTCAGGCCCGGCAGCGGGGTCTTGTCCACATCCGTGTAATGCAGCACGCTTTGGCTGTTGCCGGCACCGGCCACTTCGCTGATCGGCGCAAAGTCCAATGCGTCCGCGCTGCGCTCCACGTTGAAATGGTCGTTGTCCTTTTCACTGGCGGTGGCCCAGGCCAGGTCCACATGGTCGCCGTTGGCCTTGGCAGTGAAGGAGATAAGCTCAATGGGCAAAGGGTTTTGCGTGCTTAGGGAGCCCAAGGTCCAATAGTTGTTCGCTTGCAGGAACGAGGTTTGGACATTTAGCGTTTCAATGCTTCCGCTGGCAGCCAATGGCGTAACGTTCGCGGCAGCCCGGTCCAACCAGATGGTCCCGTCGTAATAAGCCGTGCGCAGGTCTTCCACCAGCGTAACGCCACAGCTGACCGGGTCGCGCCAGGTCAACTGGATGGTGGCCTGTTGGGTGTTCAAGTTGTTCCGGTTGATCTCCCAATATTCGCAGGCGCTCACGTGGTGCAGGATGGCATCGTGCAAAAGCACCGGATAACCTACGTTGAAGTATTCACCGATGAAACCGTTTATGCTGTTGCCCGTGGACCCTAGCAAAGACGCCGGCCGGTAATGGCCGTTCTTGCCTACCGGGAAGGGGAGTGTTGTTCCAACGCCACCGCCCAGAAGTAAGATAGGCCCGTCCACATAGCTGGCATCGCTGGCGCTGGTGGTGGTAGCACCGCTGGCCATGGTGATCAGGTTAGTTGCGGTGGAGAACACCTGACCGCTGACAAAATCAAAGTTGTTCTGCACACGGATCGGTGTGTTCAATGTGAGGTGCCCGCTTGCTTTGTTCACCCGTATGTTATGGAAAAGCTCCGGGCCAGTGCCAATGCTGAGGGTCTGAGGACCAACAGCACCGTTGAAGTTCACCAGGCCGTTCGTTTCCTTGAAATGGGTTTCATCCTGCACGTTGTTCCAATTGCCGCCAATGCTCACTGTGCCACTATTACCCAGACCGCCGTTCAGGTCCAAAAAGCCGCCATTGCCGATCGTGAGATTGCCGCTTACGTTCAATACGCTACCGGCTGTCTTCACCGATAGAACGGCCTCATTGATCGCTGCGGGATTGATGCCGGTGATGGAGACCGATGCCGCATTCAGTGTAGCACCGGGATAGACGGTGGTGCTCAGTGCGCCAGAGCCGGCCGTATGCTGGATCGTAAACGCTCCGGCAATGTTCAAGGTGCTGTTGTCGCGCACCGTAAGATTACGCAACACCGCGCTGTTGGAGGAATGGGCCAAAGAGGCACATTGGGCCGTTCCGCCGGGATTTAGTCCGGGTGATATACCCACGTTGCATGCGTTGGCCGCCCACGTCTCATTGATCACCACGGGCGTAATCGCCGTGGGTACCCGCGCGTCGTCCCAGTTCCTGCACTCGAACCAATCGGTGTTCGTCGAGCCGCGCCACCGGCCGGGGGTCATGGCGCCGGGTATGATGGGCATTATGGGTGCTTTCAACCAGTCCGGCACAGCTCCATTGTACCCTGAGCAATCATCAAAAGCGGTCCAAAAGAGATCGTTATCGATCCGAATGATCCAGTCCCGTTGACTTGCAGCAGTTCGGAGACCGGTATACTTGAAGTAATCCTTGGCCACGGCTTTCGCCAAGCTGAAGCATTCCACGCCGGGAGGCAGGTTGGAGCGGGCTGTCCCGGACGCTGGATCTCCACTTATGCTTGGACATGCAGCCACCCAAGGGAACGGCTGGTTGGAAGAAAAACCATAAAGTATTGTTCCGGAGTAGGTCGCGTTGTGAGCACCGGCGCTTCCGGTACCCCACACCCCCCCTTGCATGAAGAAAATCTGGTCCCCGTTGCTATTGAATTGCAACATAGTGCCCGCACTTCCTATGGATGCACAACTCCAACTGGCATCCGGTGCTAGACCCAGAACGTTGCCACTGCCAACACTGTTCGTCATTCGCAGGGTGATCACCTGACCTGCCGGAATGGAATTTCCCGTGCGTGTGATCCTGAGTGTGCCTTCACTGTTCGCCCAAAGCGTTGCGAAGCAACGCTCATAGCCATTGTCCGTCAAGATCAATTGCGTATTCGGGGTGATGTCCTTGAAACAGAAAAAACTGATCTGGTCATCATCTATGGAGACCGGATTGCTGGCACATACGTTGTTGTTGGCGTTCACACCTACAATTACCAGATCACCGGGATTTAGCACGGTTGGAACAGTAACCACATCGGAGATCACCAACGTGCTTTTGTTTACGGTGCCGACTGTAATGCCACTGGTGTATGAAACGGAATCAAGCGTGAACAAAACATACTCCGCACTTTCGGGTAAGCCATCGTTAACAATGGTAGTGATGAAACTCGTAGTAGCCCCATTGGCTGGAAAGGCCACTTGGATCATCGCACCCGAGAAGGACGTGCTGTTGTAATCCGCTGGATGTGCTGCCGTACTGGTGGCATCCAAGGAAATATAGGCCGTGCCCGCGCTGTGCGTGGCAGTGGAAAAGTTCAAGGTGAACGTAGTGCTCACAACATTCTCGAGAACCGAACGGTAGGTGGACGTGGCTGCAAATTCCAAATCGGGAACAGCAGGAGCACAGGTCATCGTGTGGCTGCCGAGGTTAGTTATATCATTCAATGGTAATTGCGTCCAGTCTGAAGCAAGGGAGGGAAAGGGGCAACTTGTATTCGTTGGGTCAATTGTTACTCCGGCGCAGCTACTCGGATTCCTGACCAAGGTTCTATCCACGGTAGTGAACGTACCCGAAGTCCAAGCTGAACCGGGATCGCAACCAATGTTCCCGAAGATGTCCACGAAACCCGCAGGGGAGATTTTGTCCAGGACAATTGCGTCATCCCCGTTATAACTGACGGCTGAATTGACAATTGCTCCCACGAATGCCAATGCAGCTCCCGAGTTCTTATAGACGACCGTCGCACCGTCTGCAAGCATACCGGTCATGGCGGGCGTTCCAGTAGTGGATATTGTAGCGCTGCCATTGGCATAAAGCAATAACTGGTAGTTCGCCAGATTGACGCTGGCTCCCGTTCCATTGTAAATTTCAATGTACTTGTTGTTACTACTGCCCTCTATGTACTCCGAGATGATGAGGTCCGTAGCCTGCGCGCTGGCCCCAAGCCCGACACACAGCGATAGCATCGCCACAACACCCCGCAGCCGCCCGACCCGGAAACGGGGCAGGGCAGTGGTCGGTTGGTTGCTATGTGCGGAGTGTCCCTTCATGGGTCCAAAGGTCGGTATTTTAGTAGCGTGCCGCGCAGATTAAATGTTGTCAAAACGTAAAATCCGTGCCCTTTAAGAATAAGACGTTGAGCGAATGATTTGGTTGCCTCGGATTTCGCTGAAAGTCAAGGAGTTTTATGAACAATTGGATGTGTTCATTCCACCATGCCGGGTTTGAACTTGTGGCGTGGCGTAAGTACGGTCGTTACGGGTTCCT
>Ga0209480_10003043_pt1 | contig 11110 bp, 10 predicted proteins | sample JI61114C2DNA_FD_187501 | JGI IMG/M metagenome (GOLD analysis project Ga0209480, IMG submission 187501) | Wastewater effluent complex algal communities from Wisconsin, to seasonally profile nutrient transformation and Carbon sequestration -... | ecosystem: Engineered > WWTP > Effluent > Algae...
AAGTAGTACAGCCGATCTAACGATTGGTTTTAGTTTTTTAGGCGCGCCCGTAGCTCAGCTGGATAGAGTACTTGGCTACGAACCAAGGGGTCGGGCGTTCGAATCGCTCCGGGCGCACCAAAAAAACAAACAATGAAGCCACCAATAAGGTGGCTTTTTTGTTTTTCAGGCCGGACAAAGCCATAACTTTTCGGGGTTTCAAAGTGACGACTTATTCTCCTTCGATTGAAGCTGCACTTGATGCCGTCGTCGAAGAACTCAGGCATGCCCGCAGCGCCCTGTTTATTACCGGAGCCGGCATTTCCGCGGATTCTGGCTTGCCGACTTATCGTGGCGTCGGCGGCTTATATGAGGGGGATCTGACGGATGAAGGGCTTTCCATTGAAGAAGCGCTTTCCGGCGAGGTTTTTTCGATCAGGCCCGACATTACCTGGAAGTATCTGATCCAGATCGAAGAGAACTGTCGCGGTGCACGGCCAAACGCGGCACACCGGGCGATTGCCCGCCTTGAAGCGTCGCTGGATCGGGTGGTGGTTTTCACGCAGAACGTCGATGGTTTGCACCGACAGGCGGGGAGCCGGGAAATCATTGAAATTCATGGCAACCTGCAGGCCTTGATGTGCACTTCCTGCAATCATGAAGAAGCCGCACCGGATTTTGCCGGGCGGGAAATCCCCCCGCTTTGCCCGGTATGTGGCGCCGTATTGCGGCCGAAAGTTGTGCTTTTTGGTGAATCCTTGCCCGAAGAAGAACTCGATTATTTAATTGAGGCGATGCAGGATGGTTTCGACATCATCTTCAGCATTGGAACTTCCAGCGTCTTTCCGTATATCAGTCAGCCGGTGCTGTTTGCCGCAAGGAATGGCATTCCGACTGTGGAAATTAATCCGGCGAGAACTCCGTTGAGCGATATCGTCGATTATTACCTGCCACTGGGGGCGGCGGAGGCAATGTCGGTGATTCTGGCGCGATTGGGGCTTGGGCCGAAAATCGTGGAAAGCATTGCACCACCTTGTCTTTGAGTGGTTTTGGTCGGCGTATTTTCGGGCAAGTTTCAGACTTGCTGAACGGGATTGGTGCAGTGCACCAAAAAGTACTTGACGTTGGGAAAATAATAACTAGAATGGAGTCATGTTGCAGCGCAGCAATTTGCGCGCTAGCCAGATTACCCTAACCCCACGGAGATTATTATCATGATGACCAAATCACAAGACTTCACCAAGTCCGGTTTCAACTTTGCCCTGTTCTTTGCCAAGACGACGTTTGATGGCATTGAGCGCATGGCTCTTTTGAATCTGGCTGCTTCACGCTCGGTTTTCGAAACCGCCATGTCCAACATGAGCGCTCTGCTTGGCGCCAAGGATATTCAGGCTTTTGTCAGCCTGCAAAAGGAACTGGCCAGCCCGTCCATTGAAAAGGGTGTTGAGTATTCACGTAACGTGATCGCCATCGCTGCCGAAACCAAAGACAAGATCGCTAAAGAAGTTGAAACCAAGGTTGCTGAAACCAACGCCCAGGTTTCCGGTCTGGTTGAAAAGGCCCTGGCTTCTGCCCCGGCTGGTTCCGAAGTTGCTGTTGCTGCTGTCAAGACCGCCATCAAGTCGGCTAACGATGCGATCGAAGGCATGAACAAGGCCACCAAGCAAGCTGCTGAAGTTGCTGAAGCCAGTGTTACCGCCGCTACCAAGGCAACCATGAAGGCTGTTACCAAGGCTGCTTAATCGCATCTTGCTGATCAGCAATAAAAAAGCCGGAGCTTGCTCCGGCTTTTTTACGTCTACAAAAACCGTACTTACTTGCGGTTGACCTTGATCAGCTTGCCTTTGCCACCGCGGCTACCGCGGCAGATTTCCAGACGTTCACCCTTGAGCTTGCCGACTGCGCCATCGACGATGGGCAGGATGTCTTCCAGCGCTGTTTTGCCGGGACTGGCGTCGATCAGTTTCAGGCCGCGCCCCTTGGCGAGCAGGCGAATTTCTTCGATGTTGAAGACCAGCGTGCGGCCGTCTTTGGTGACGCAGGCGATTTCACCTTCGGTCGGAGCGGGCATGAAGACGGCGGGGGATTCGTTTTCGCCCAGCGTCAGGAAAGCCTTGCCAGCCTTGCCGCGTGACATGAAATCCTCGCCCTTGCAGCGGAAGCCGTAGCCGCCATCGGCGGCGACCAGATAGAGCTTGTCGTTCGAGACGGCCAGTGCCAGACAAACCTTGCCGCCATCCTGGAAATCGGCCAGCGAGGTGGCGGGGATGCCGTCGCCTTTGCCGCCGGGGATTTCGGCGGCGGCGATGGAGTAGGCGCGGCCGTGGGTGTCGAGCAGGATCAGGTGATCGACGGTGCGACAGGGCAGGCAGGCGAGCAGGCTGTCGCCGGAGCGGAAGGTGAGTTGCGTCGGGTCGATGTTGTGGCCCTGGCGTGAGCGCAGCCAGCCGTGTCTGGAGACGATCAGCGTGGTTGTTTCATCGACGACGGAGACTGTTTTGGCGTCCGAGGCGGTGATTTTTTCGGAGGCTTCGATGAAGGTACGGCGGTCGTCGCCGAATTTTTTGGCATCGGCTTCGATTTCACTGGCAACGCAGGCACGCAACGCATCTTCGGAACTCAGCAGGTGGTTCAGGCCCTTGGCTTCTTCGCGCAGTTTGGCGAGTTCTTCACCGATCTTGATGCCTTCCAGGCGCGCCAATTGACGCAGGCGGATTTCAAGAATGTCTTCGGCCTGAATCGCCGACAGATTGAAGTGCGCCATCAGATCGACTTTCGGGTCATCCGATTCGCGAATGACCTTGATCACCTTGTCGATATCGAGGAGGACGGCGAGCCGGCCTTCAAGGATGTGAATGCGTTTTTCTGCGACCGTCAGCCGATGGCGGGTGCGCCGGGTAACAGTGGCCAGACGGAAGCGGCACCATTCGACGATCATGCTGTAGAGCGAGGCCTGACGCGGCGTGCCGGTGACGCCGAGGACCGTCAGGTTGATCGAAGCGTTGGTTTCCAGACTGGTGTGGGCGAGCAGCAGGCGGACCAGATCGTCCTGACCCTGACGCGACGAGGCCGGTTCGATGACCAGACGCACAGCGTGTTCCTTGCCCGATTCGTCGCGCACGCCGCGTTCCGAAATGGCTGAGAGGAAGGCGGCTTTCAGGTTGAGCTGTTCCGGCGTGAAGACCTTTTTGCCGGCCTTATCCTTGGCGACCGGGTTGGAGCAGGCTTCGATTTCCGACATCACTGTGGCGGTGGATACGCCCGGCGGCAGTTCGGTAATTGCCAGCCGCCACTGGCCGCGGGCGAGGTTTTCGATTTTCCAGCGGGCCCGGACGCGCAAGCTGCCGCGGCCGCCGCGGTAAATGGCGGCGATTTCTTCAGCCGAGGAAATGATCTGGGCGCCACCGGGGTAATCCGGGCCTGGGATCAATTCAAGCACTTGTTCTTCGCTGAAATTCGGGTCTTTTATCAGGTTGACCGCAGCATTGGCGATTTCGCGCAGATTGTGGGCGGGAATCTCGGTCGCCATACCGACCGCGATGCCGGAAGCGCCGTTGAGCAGGCAAAAAGGCAGGCGGGCCGGGAGCAGGGCGGGTTCATCGTTGGCGCCGTCGTAGTTCGGCTTCCAGTCCACCGTGCCTTCGTCGAGTTCGGCCAGCAGCAGTTCGGCGATCGGCATCAGGCGGGCTTCGGTGTAGCGCATCGCCGCCGCGTTATCGCCGTCACGCGAGCCAAAATTTCCCTGACCATCGACGATCGGGTAACGCAGGCTCCAGTTTTGCGCCATGCGGACCATCGCGTCGTACACCGAAGAGTCGCCGTGCGGGTGGTATTTACCGATCACGTCACCGACGACGCGGGCCGACTTCACATGGCGCGGGCTCTTGAACAGGCCCATACGGAACATGGCGAAGAGAATGCGGCGCTGCACGGGTTTCTGGCCATCCGCCGCCGAGGGCAGGGCGCGGCCGGTGACGACGCTCATCGCGTATTCGAGATAGCGCCGGGCGGCGTAATCGGCCGGCGTCGGAATGTCTGGCGCGGCGGCGCTGGCCGAGGGCGGCAGAGCGGGTGGCTGGCTGGCCGAGCCTTCAAGGGGGATTTCCGGCGGCAAGGCCGCTGGCTCGGGATCGGTGGTTTCCGGTTTGGCGCTGGCGTCGAAAAGATTGAGCTGGTCTGTCATGGCGATGCGAATGAATCCTGAATCAAGTCGGTGGCGAATTTATCACGGTCGACCGTGATTGTTCGGCAAAAAGGCGGCCGCTTCGGGGCTGGGTTCAATCCAGACCGGGAAGGCATGATTGCCCATCGGGTGCCAATGGGGTTTGTGCCGCCTGCTTTGCCGTTTTGGGCTTGGCGGGCTTTAAGCCTGCCGCCCAGCGCAAGGCGCCAGTTGCACGCCACAAGTCGAGGTAGCGCTCGCGATATTCCCAGGCTTCGTCATCGCCGCCGACTTGAAAGCCCGGGCCTTGACTGCGGGGCTGCTTCGGGTTGGCCGCATTGAGCGCTTTCCAGACCTTGGGCGATTTGATTCGTGCAGTGGCCAGCGCACTTTCTGCCTCGGCCAATTGCCCATCGGCAAACAGCGCCAGCACGCGGCCGAATTCGGTAAAGGCGAAATCGGCCGGATAGAGTGCCGCTACTGCAATGGCCTCGGCGGCTTGCCTGGCAGCAACCAGCGTATGGATCAGGGGATCCCGCAGGCCGGTATTGTCCGTCGGGTTGACTGTTAAAACTGACCAGCGCAGCAACTCCAGTACCTCGGCCGGCCTTGTATCGGCAAATTCATCAATGTAATAAGCCACCAGCGTCAGCATCGGCCGGTTGTCGATAAAGCCCCAAGGCAGCTCCTTGTCGAGCGCCTTGAGCTTGCCCAGCACTGTCCGACGCAGTGCCTCGCTGCGTTCCAGCAGGCGGCGGGCCAGCGCATCGTTTCCGCCGGGCAGGGTTTCGGGCAGCATGCCGAGCATCTCGATACTGTCGCGCAAGATGCGGAAGGAGTGCCCGGACAGTGGCTCGTTTTGCAGAAATTCCAGCCATTTGTCGTGGTCCATCAGGCCGTCGCGCAATTCCATCCAGTGCATTTCGCAGTCGGCGAGTTTTTTGGTCGGCTCCAATTCCACGCCATGCGCCAACTTGTAGTCGCAGACCGGCGCCGGCCAGGCTTCGATGATCGCTGCCAATGCGGCCAGCGGGTCATCAACGGATGCGAGCGAACGCAGCAGGCTGTCGTCGCCACCGTCGGCCAGATCGTGCAGCAAGGCAATCAGGTCGCTGTGGTCGTACTTCGAGTCGCGGGCCAGTCGGGCAGACCAGAAAGTTGCACGGGCTTTTGCCTCTTCGCGCCGCCCCTGGGCGACCAACAGCAGGATTTCCAGATGCGACAGGGCGGGTTCATTCGGCGTCAGCCGTTGCGCTTCCTGAAAGGCTTCCCATGCTGCCGGATAATTGCCCTTGTCGCTGAGCACGGTGGCCTGCCGCTGCCAGCCGGTCGAGCGCAGGGCTTTATCCGGCGCCGCTTTCAGGGCGTCGATAAATTTCTGCTTCTTGCGCGGCGCGTTGGTTTCCAGATAGCAACCGAGCAAGGTGTCGGCTGCTTCTTCAGATCGCGCATCGAGCTTGGGCAGATGGCTGAACAGGTTTTCGAGCAGGGCGATGGCATCCTTCTCGCGCCCATCTTTCAGCCAGTTTCTGGCGACCATGGCCAGTGATTCCGGATGCAAATCGAGAATCGGCAAGCTCGCCAGTTGCTTGCGGGGAAACTGCATCAGCACCTGCGCCAGCATCAGTTCCTCGGGAATACCCAGCGCAGGCCCGTCGACCGCAGCACAGCACTGCTTGAATTTGCGGCCCGATCCGCACAGGCAGGGCGCGTTACGTTCCGGCCGCGCCTGTTTCCTTGGCCGGAAACGATTTTCCGGAATCGGCGTCGCGTTCCAGATTTCCAGTGCTACTGACGTGGCCATGCTTTGCTTCATTTCCGGCAGGCGCGCCTCGGCGGGAATCCCCATGGCGTCCAGCAAAAACTCCACCATGCCGACCATGCGGGCGCGGAACTCCTTGAAGGAAACACCCGCCATCAGCTGACGGGCTGCGGAATAACAAATCATCTCAATGGCGTCGTGCCAGCGTTCGTTTTGGTCGGATGCGTTCATGGGCTTGCTATCGCTGAAGGGAGTGGGTGTCTTCCGGCGACTGGTGAAGTCCCGGTGTCGATAATTTTCAGGCACAAATGGTACGTGTTTTCGCTGGCGAGTGCGCCTGCTGCGGCGCTACTTCAAGTCGGCGGGCGGGGTCTCGCGCAAGCGCTCGGCGAGGAAGTCGATGAAGACGCGAATCTTCGGCGGCAGGTGGGTTTGCGGTAGCCACAGGGCATAGGCGGTCTGGCCGAAGGGGCCGATCGGCGACCAGTCGGGCAGTAGCGGCAGCAGCCGACCATCGGCGATTTCGCGGTCGACGGCATAGTTCCAGACCAGGCCGATACCCATCCCGGCGAGCAGCAGGTCGCGGACGACTTCGCTGTTATTGACCACGACATTGCTCGTGACACGCACCCGCGCTTCTTCTTTTTCCTCGCTGTCGCGCTGGAAACGCCATTCGTTGGCGAATTCGCGCAGGCCGTAATGCAGGCAGTTGTGGCCGGCGAGATCGGCCGGGGTCTCGATTTTTTGCGTTTTTAGATAGTCGACCGCAGCACACAGCCGGTAGCGCACCGGCATCAAGGCTTTGGCGACGACCTGCTCGGGCGGCGTGCGGGTCAGGCGCAGAGCGACGTCGTAGCCTTCCTCGACGAGATCGACAAAGCGGTCGAGCAGGGTCAGTTGCAGTTCGATCTCCGGGTAGCGGGCGAGGAACTCGGGGATCAATGGCGCCAGACAGAGCTTGCCGAAGGTGACTGAAGCGGTGACACGCAAGGTGCCGCGTGGGGCATCGACCAGCCCGGCGGCGAGACGGGCGGTTTCGTCGAGCAGCGCAACGCCCTGCGCGGCCCGTTCATAAAGCACGCGGCCGGCTTCGGTCAGTGACATGGCGCGGGTCGTGCGCTGCAGCAGGCGCAGGCCGAGCTGTTTTTCCAGCCGGTTGATGCGCTTGCTGATGGCGGATTTCGTCAGGCCCATCGCTCGCGCCGCAGACGAAAAACCTTGAGTATCGACGACGCGGACAAAAACGGCGAGGTCGGCCAGGTGATCGAGTGGGTTGATTGTTTCCATTAGGCAACAAACTGTAATTTATTTGCTGGATTGTATCGTAGCAAGCCCGGTGGAATGATGCCGCTGTGGCTTGAACAGGAGAAAACCATGCCCTTGATCCAGATAACCCTGGCCGGCCAACCGGCCAACCGGCTAGCCCCGAAGCCATTCAGCAGTTGCAGCAGGAAACGACCCGGTTGATGGCGAGCATTTTGCACAAAGAGGCAGCGGTCACGGTCGTCAGCGTGACGCAATTGCCGGCTGGCGCCTTCTCGGCCAACGGCCAGCCCGTTGATTCCGGTGCCAGTTTGCAGGCGATGATTACCGCCGGCACCAACAACGCGGCCGAAAAGGCGGATTTCATTTTTGCCGCAAAATCCCTGTTGACCGTGGCAATCGGCCCCAGCGCAGCGGCGGTCTACGTCGCGCTGCACGAACTGCCGGCCGAAAGCTGGGGTTACGACGGGCAAACGCAGGCGGCGCGCAAGGCCGGGAAACTGATTGGAGAAGCAGCATGACCGCCCGCACCCTGCGCCAGATCGCCGGCATGGCACCCGCCCGGCCTGCATCTCTGCACCATATTGCTTGCTGCGCTCAACCGCCAAAAACAGGATACTTGACGAGGTTTTACAGATTTTCCAACCTAGTAACCCAAGTATTGAAACGAGGGCATGCCGCACGGATTGCCGGCAGGCCGATCTTGCTTGCAATCAATACCCCGTAGTGTGGTTTGGCATGGGCATAGTTTGGCCAGTGAGCGATCAGGCGCTTTGATGGCGCGGTCTGTGGCGAGTTGTTCACATCTTCCGGACCGGCAAACTGAGCTAACTGAGCCTGCCAGTTAGCGATTGTCCGCGGTGGTACGTCAGCGTAGCTAAAGGCATTCAGTTCGCTGAACAGCAGTGCCTCGTATTCATGCAGTTGCAGGTAAGGGATCAGATTGGCCTGGCCGATATCAGCCAGCAGATTTGCCTCGAGGGTGGCAACCTGGGTTTGCGGCGGCTGGTTTGCATTCCAGTCGGTGACACCGGGAAAGTCGGTAGGCAAACCATAAACGTCAAGCAGTGTCGTCACGTGAGCGGTCGGGTCTTGTTGGCACCATTGCCGAACCTGATGTTTCAGCTTGCCATAGCTGACCACGCCACCCTTGTAGCCCTTGCTGGTGCGAATGATGCGCGGCGTCAGCCAGACCTGGAAATTGGCCAGATGCGGCACCAGCAGGCGGTTGACGAAGGACTCCTCAGTCTGGCCTTCAACGAGGATATTGACGCGGCGGGTATGGTTGCCAGCCATTAGATGGGCCTCCCGCCTAGCATGTTCTGCTTCCACATGTCGCCGAGCGAGTATTCGTCAAGCCAGACCGAGAGTTTCTCCGGTTCAAGGCGTTTAAAAGTGGATTGCTCATTTTCACGGTCGACGACGATGACCTGCTCCGGAGCAAACTGGTTCAGCAATTCGACCGACTGCGTCGAAACGATAAGTTGGTGTTTGACGGCCGCCTGATGCATCAACGATGCCAGCAGTTCGATGGCGTAAGGGTGCAGGCCCAGCTCCGGTTCGTCGAACAGGATGGTAGCTGGCATCAACTCATCTGGCTGAAGCAGAACGGTAGCCAGACAGATAAAGCGCAGGCTGCCATCCGACAGGTGATGCCCGAGAAACGGAAAGTCGCTGCCGATCTCGTTCCACTCTAGTTGAATCGAATTTGGGTCGAGAGGATTCGGGCGCAACTGGAAGTCGGCGAAAAAAGGCGCCACCAACTGCACGGTGTCGACGATACGGCGATAGTGCTCCGGAAATTGCTCGCGCAAACGGTAGAGATAAGCTGCCAGGTTGGCGCCATCCGGGCGGAGCCAGCCATTATCGTTTAATGCGCAGGCCTGCTTCATCGGCGCCGTGTCACTCGTGTCATGGAAATGGTAGACGATCCAGCTTCTGACAGAAGGAACCACGTAGTCGGCAATGTTTTTATAACGTCCGCTTCTTGAGGCTGTTTCAGGGTGACCGGAGCCCAGAGAAAAGCCGCCACCCACGTTCCAGTAAAAAGACTCCTGCGCAAAAATCAGGGTGTTGCCTAAGGTTGGCTCCAGAGCAAGTTTGTAGCCGTTATTACCGAAATACATTTCCGCCGACATCTGCGGTGTGCGCTTACGGCCATAGTGGAGCAAAGCATCGGGTCCGCCGGTTTTTGCGACGTAATAGTTCAGTTCGCTGGCCATCAGGCGAGCCAGCAGGCGGAAGAAACTGATGAAATTGCTCTTGCCTGCCCCGTTGGCACCAATCAGCACATTCAGATTCCCGAGCGAGAAATTTTCCAGTTCGCGGATAGATTTGTAGCCACGAATGCTGATTTTTTGAATTGGATTCATCGCGGATGGCTCAATGTTAGGTTGGCTATTCATGGATTAGCGATTTTACGACTGCGTTTGATTTTCGGGGCAGCCTCCCGCTGGGCGGCGAGGCGCTTGAGCAGCTCGGCCGCCGGCTCGTCGGCCGGGTCTTGTGCCACCAGTTCGCCGCGAAAGGCCTTGGCGAGCAGGGCCGGGGTCAGTTGGCCGACCTGCCGGCGGGCGGTGGCGAGACGGGCTTCGAGGCGGTCGGCGAAGGCGAAGAGGATTTCGACGCGGCGGACGATTTCGGTTTGTTCGGGGAGGGGCGGAAGAGCAAGTGGAAACTCTTTGATTTTTGAGAGGTTCAAATCGGGCTGGTTTCCGCCTTCGGCAAGTTCACGCATTTCAAGATAGTTGGCCTGTAACGCGAATTTAACGAAAGCCTTTAGCGCCAGAGTTTGATCGACTACTACCGCTGCACACGCCTGATTGATCGTGGCAGGAATGCCTAATTCAGTGATTTGCCCCCGTGTTTTTCCTTCGCCGTACATAGCAACCAAAAGTGTTCCGACAGGGTAAATTTTGAGGCGGTGGGCAACGATTGCCTCGTTAGTAACGAATTGCTCCGGATTCGTTACTAACGATTTAGAAGTAGCGGCACTTGTCACCCAGGGTATTCCAGACTCCGCGTAGAAATTGGCTTGGGAGCGGAGCGGTGTTGAGCCTGTTCCCACTTTTGCGACAGATTGAATGTCGGTGTTGCGCCACTCGCCGGTGTCAGATGTGTATCGCCAATCCTCTGTAAGTGCTCCTGAAGTGGCGGCTGCGAGGATCGACTGGCGGAAGCGTTTGAGCAGGGCCGGGAGGCGGTCGAGGTGGTCGCGGCAGGCATCCACCCGCGCCAGCACGCTGTCGAGTTTGTCGGCGATGCGTTTTTGTTCGGGGAGCGGGGCTAGTTGAATCGAGGTCGCACGAATTTGCTTCAAGACCAAACGCTTGATGGCAGTTCCGGTCATTTCTCCGGTCATCGAGCTATAGGCAACTGGGCTGTTCAGCCAGTGCTTCAAATAGCGAGGTTCCAGAACACTCCGCTCGGGCTTTAACAGGGCGACGCTGGAAAGCATGGAGAATGGCTCTTACAATGTATTGAGTGCGGCAATGCCGTTGGTTACCCCATCCTTGATGTAAAGCACGTCGCCATATTCGACAGGACATCTGGCGTAAATGCCCTGATGCGTCACTGAATCGACGTAAGTGATGTTCGATATGTCGAGGCCCCAGGTACGAATGTTCTTGGCGGTTACGTACATGTAGTCGCCAACTGCGAGATTGGTAGGGGAGTGATGGGTGCCGTCGGTGATGAGAGTACAGACCTCGGCAAGTTCAACGCTTGCCCAAAGCGTCATTCCCGCACCTCACCCAACTCCGCCAAAATCGCCTGCAACTCCGCCAGCGCCCCTTCCAGTTCCCCCATCGCTTCCTGCGCCAGCACAGCCGGTTCCGGCAAATCGGCGGCGTCTTCGGCGTTGTCGTCTTTCAGCCAGGCGATGTCGAGGCTGTCGGCGCGTTCCCTGATCCATTCGCGGCTGAAGCTGCGGTAGCGGCTGGTCA
>Ga0209480_10003044_pt1 | contig 11109 bp, 10 predicted proteins | sample JI61114C2DNA_FD_187501 | JGI IMG/M metagenome (GOLD analysis project Ga0209480, IMG submission 187501) | Wastewater effluent complex algal communities from Wisconsin, to seasonally profile nutrient transformation and Carbon sequestration -... | ecosystem: Engineered > WWTP > Effluent > Algae...
TTTAACGCCGGGAACTTATAAAGTTGACGTAATTGTGCGTGATGTTGTTTCGGGTAACAAAGGAATTCGTTCGATCGGTTTCACAGTTCCGAAATATGAAGAAACGAAACTCGGCACTTCGACATTGATTTTGGCTTCAAAACTTTATACGACATCAGACCGCGACATCGGCGGAATGTTCGTTATCGGCGGAGCAAAAGTTATTCCGAATTTGACCGGCGTTTACAAAAAAGGTCAAGAAGTCGGGATTTATATGCAAATTTATAATGCCGGAATTGACCAAACAACGCTTCGTCCGTCGGTTGATGTTGATTATATTTTGACCAAAACGGCAAAGAAATTTTGAAACAGCGCGAAGATTGGCAAGGTTTGAGCGATTCGGGACAACGTCTGACAATTGCCAGACTTCTGCCGACTGCCGGACTTGAAAAAGGTGATTACGAAATCAAAATTAGAATTAATGACCGAGTTAACAATCAAGTCTTGGAAACTAAAGAATTACAAGGTAAATTTACAATTACTGACTAATTTAGTTAAAGTTGAAGTTAAAAGCCGATGTGTAATAGCATCGGCTTTTTATTTTATATGAGGATAATTGAAACCGAAAGACTTTTTCTACAACTATACGAGGAAGCAAACAAAGCAGATTTCATCAATCTTACGACTGATGAAACAGTAATGAAGCACGTTGATTTAGGCGTTTTTACGATAGAAAAAGCAGAGAATTTGTGGAAAAAGCTGATAGAAGATTTTTACCCGAACGGCAAAAATACGATCTACGCCGTCTTTGCCAAAAGCAATTCGCGATACATCGGACACGCGGCGATTCGTCCACGTCCGGCAAAAACTGAAGATTGGGAAATCAGCTATATGCTTCGCACGGAAGAATGGGGCAAAGGTTTTGCCACGGAAATCGCTAAACGTTTGATACGATTCGGTTTTGAAGACTTAAATTTGCCTGAAGTTTTTGCAACGATTGATGTAGAAAATTTCAATTCGATAAATGTCGTCGAAAAAGCCGGAATGAGTTTTTTGCGCCGCGAATTTGATGAAGACGGCGATTATTTTGTTTATGCTTGTCAGAACCACCTGCGGTAGCGGGTGGGTTTTATGCTTGTCAGAACCACCTGCGGTAGCGGGTCGGTTAATTCGGCAGATTCAAGACCTCCGATTAACATCGGAAATCACAAACTTCAACCACCCGCTACCGCAGGTGGTTCTGACAGAAAATTATCAAACCAAAGCTGAAAAACAAGCAAAGTCCAGAGCTGTTTGTGATGCGAAGCGGCATTCGTTTCGTGTTCTTTCATCAATTTCTGCACAAATTCCGCATTAAACAAACCTTGTTCGTTCAAACGTTTTGCGTCAAGCATGGAATGCATTAACGGATTCAAACGACCTTTCAGCCATTCGGCAATCGGAATTCCGAAGCCTTTTTTCGGGCGGTGCAGAATATTTTTCGGCAAAAGCGGTTCGACGGCTTTTTTCAAAATATATTTGCCTTTGTTGCCTTTGAGTTTGTATTCGAGCGGAATGTTTGCGGCAAATTGTGCGACTCGCGGATCTAAGAAAGGCGCACGAACTTCGAGCGAAACCGACATCGAAGCGCGATCAACTTTCGTCAAAATATCTTCCGCCATATAAAAATTGATGTCGAGAAACTGCATTTGCTCGATCTCGTTCGCCGCATCGCAAATTTCCAGCAATTCCTTCGCACCTTTGTAAATATCGTTAGAAGTTTGCGCTAAAACGTCCTTCGATAAAAGTTGTGATTGTTCGTCGATCGAAAACGAACCGAACCACGAATGATGTCGCGTAACCAAATCGTATTTTGAAGCTGCAACAAAGCGTTTTGCTTTGTAATCGAATGAAAGATTTTTATTGGAAACCGGAAGATTATTGACGATCGGTTCGATCAATCCGTTTCGCAGAAAACTCGGAACTGAATTGTAAAAATTCGCAACTTTGTGCGCGAAATACATCGGATAACCCGCAAAAATCTCGTCCCCGCCGTCGCCGCCGAGAGCGACCGTAACGTGTTTGCGAACGAATTTCGATAACAACAAAGTCGGAATCAGCGAACCGTCCGACATCGGTTCATCAAGCCAAGTTCCGATCTCGGAGATCAAATCAGCCGCCTTTTCGACGCTCAATTTTTCTTCGTAATGTTCAGTATTCAGATGCGTTGCAACTTGCCGCGCAAACTTCGATTCGTCGAAAGAATCTTCTTCAAAACCGATTGAAAATGTCTTAACTTTTTCGCTCGAAAACTGCGTCGCAAAAGCCGCAACCGTCGAAGAATCAACTCCGCCCGAAAGTAAAATTCCGAGCGGAACATCAGCGACAAGCCGCATTCTAACGGCATCAGCAAGCAATTCGCGCAATTCTTCGGCGGAACTTTCGAGTGTCCGCCCTTGCTCACGCCCGGGCTTCTGCCAAGTCAAATTCCAATATCTTCGAGTTTTTATTTCACCGCGTTCGACCGTCAAAAAGTGCGCGGCGGGAAGTTTTGAAATGCCTTTGTAAATAGAATTCGGCGCGGGAACGTAATCGAACGAAAGATATTGCCGCAAAGAATCTAAATTAATTTCAGCTTTGACGCTCAGATTTGCGAGCAAAACTTTCGGCTCGGACGCAAAGATCAATTTTCCGTCAAACACGCCGTAATAAAGCGGTTTTTCGCCGAATTTATCACGCGCAATGAGCAATTTTTGCTTGCGTTTGTCCCACAAAACGAACGCGAACATTCCGTTAATTTCATCAAGCATCGCTTCGCCGTATTCTTCGTAAAGATGCGGCAAAATCTCTGTGTCGGAACTCGTGACGAATTTATGCCCGCGTTTTTCCAAATCGGCACGAACTTCGCGGTAATTATAAAGCTCGCCGTTCATCATCACGACAACGGATTTATCTTCCGAATAAACCGGCTGTTCGCCCGTGTGAAGATCGATTACCGAAAGCCTTCGCATTCCGAGCGCAACCGTCGCATCAGTCCACAAACCTTCAAAATCCGGTCCGCGATGCGTCATTTTTTCACACATCGAGTGCAAAACGGCTTCGCTTTGATTCACGCCGCGATTATTTTCTAAATTTATCCAACCTGCAATTCCGCACATAAAAAGTCAGTAGGTGTTAGAACGCATTAATTAAAATCCAATTTTTTCGCGCACGGCGTAAATCGTTTTGTTTTGTGATTCGTGATAGGTTCGGACGAGCATTTCGGCTAATAAACCCATTAAAAAAAACTGCATCGAGATTGCGAACAAGACAATTGCAATGACGGGCAAAGGCGTTAAGATGAACGAAACGCCGTAGATAAATTTCAAGACGAAAGACCAAATTCCGGCGAAGATCGAGAGAAAAAACGCGATCATTCCGAATGTGCCGAAGACGTAGATCGGTTTCGTTTGATACGAAGCCATAAATTTTATCGTCATCAAGTCGAAAACAACTTTGATTGTGCGCGAGATTCCGTATTTCGATTTGCCCATTGTTCGCGCGTGGTGGTCAACGGGAATTTCGGTAACTCTTGCGCCTGCCCAGCTCGCATAAATCGGTATAAAGCGGTGCATTTCGCCGTAGAGCCGCACGTCTTGGATAACTTCGCGCCGATATGCTTTGAGTGAACAACCGTAATCGTGAAGCGGAACGCCGCCGATCCACGAAATAATTCGATTTGCGATTTGCGACGGAATTTTTCGCATAATCAGTTTGTCTTTTCGATTTTTTCGCCAACCGGAAACTACGTCAAACCCTTCGTTTAATTTGTCCAAAAGTCTGGCAATATCTTTCGGATCGTTCTGCAAATCCGCGTCCATCGGAATCAAAATATCGCCTTTTGCCGCATCGATTCCTGCGCTCATGGCGGCAGTTTGTCCGTAATTTCGGCGCAGAGAAATAACCCGAACGCGAGAATCTTCTGCTGCAATTTCGCGCAAAATTTGCAGAGATTTATCGGTCGAACCGTCGTCAACGTAAATGACTTCCGCCGTTTTGCCTAATTCGTTCAATGCTTCCTGAATTTTCGCGTGCATCGGACGCAAGTTTTCTTCTTCGTCCAAAACGGGCAAAAAAAGCGACAGTTCGGGCGCAATTTCGGAATTTTCTAAATTTGTATGGTTGGTTTGCACAGAGTTCATTTTCTTAGGGGTTGCAAATGTAATAATTTACCGCTTTCTAGCGGAAAAATACAGTCTGAATCGATGGAAAACGGAAAATATATAGTGGATAATAGAAATATAAAAACTTTTTCCTTTCAACTTTTGAACAAATGAACATTTGGCAGATCATCTTAAAACTCGTTCCATTCGTCAAACCTTACAAAAGTCTCGTTTTTATTTCGTTGTTTTTAACTCTCGTCGGCGCAGTTGCGGCACAGGTCAATCCGTTAGTTTTGCGTTACACGGTCGATACGATTCAGGAACTTTTGACAAAAGGTTCGCTTGTTTCCGAAAGCACTTCGCTTCTAATTTTTATTACGGCGATTTTGTTCGGCAAAGAGCTTGTAAATATCGCCGTAAAATACGGACAAAGTATGCTCGGCGAGCGAATTCGCATCAATCTTTCGAGCGAATTATCACAGTTTGCGGTTGAAAAAATCTTAACTTACAAATACGCATATTTTGCCGACGACGAAAATGCGACAGGGAAATTGCAAACCCGAATCGATCGCGGCGCAGACAGTTTGACGCGCTTTGTTCAACGGATTTTTATTGATCTTTTACCGCTTTTTGCGAATGCGATCTTGGCTTTGATCGTGATGTTTTCGGCAAATTTTTATGTCGGACTCGTCGCTTCGATCGTTGCGCCGATCTATTTTTTCTTGAGTTGGTATCAAGCCGGATTGTTAAAAGGTGTGCGGCGCGGACTTCGTAATTTGCGCGAAACGAAAACCAACGGACTTTTTAATATTATCGAATCGATCATCGTCATAAAATCTTTTGTCAGAGAAGAATACGAGCGCGAAAAACAAGCCGCTTTGCAGAAAAAATTGATTGACGCGCAACTCAAACAGCGCAAAACAAATTACGCTTTCGACGCGCTGAAAACCTTTGCCGAACAAGTCGGCGTAACGCTGATAATTATTTTGACGGCATATCTCGTGCTTGATCGGCAGATGACGATCGGGGCGATTATGTTTCATATTTTGCTGTTCAATAATGTTTCAGCGCCGATTCGCCAACTTCATCGAATCTACGACGAAATCAACGAAGCCTTGACTTATGCCGAAGGATTTTTTGAAGTTCTCGACGCAGATTTTGCGATCGAAGAAAGCGGCGATTTAACGGTTGAGAATCTCAAAGGAGAATTTGAACTCAAAAATGTAAATTTCACTTATCCGAACGGAACGCAAGCACTTTTCGATGTTTCGATGAAAATTCCGGCAGGCAAAACCGTCGCTTTCGTCGGGCTTTCGGGCGCAGGAAAATCAACTTTGCTGAATCTTTTATGCAAATTTTACGCGCCGTCCGATGGAGAAATTTGTCTCGACGGAGAAGATTTGCAGAAATACGACACGCATCTGCTCCGACGAAAAATCGGATTAGTTTTACAGAAAAATCACATTTTCAGAGGCTCGATCGAGGAAAATATTCGTTACGGCGATATGAAATCGAGTTTTGAGGAAATTGAAGAAGCGGCGCGAAAGGCTTATTTGCACGACGAAATCGAAAATTTGCCGAATAAATATGATTCCGAAGCGCAGCAACTTTCCGGCGGACAGCAGCAACGAATCGCAATTGCGCGTTTATTTTTAAAAAATCCGCCGATAATTTTCTTAGACGAACCGACCGCCAGCCTTGACGCAATCGCGACCGAACAGATCAAAAAATCTTTAGATGCAATAAAGGAAAATCGCACAGTTGTCGTGATTTCACACAGCATTTCGCAGATTCTCGATTCGGATAAAATTTTCGTTCTTAAACAAGGACGTGTCGTGGAAAGCGGAACGCACGAAGAACTTTACGAATTGAACAAGAATTACCGAGAGATTTTCAACGCTTCGGCGCGAAGTTTAAATTTGGACAGAATCTCGAAAACTCTGGAATTTGAAGACGAAGGTTTAGCGGATATTTAGATTACATGATTGAAAGATAGAAAAACTTAGCGAACTTTGCGCCTTGGCGGGAAATAAATTTGGTTGATTCTGATAAATTTGCCGTAAATCTGAAACATCTTTTCCCGCAAAGTCGCAAAGTTCGCTAAGTTTTTTTCGCGGTAATGACAATCGAAACGCCGAACGGAAAATTAAATTTTTTGAGCCAAAATCGCTCGGCACTAAAGATTTTTCCGAAAATGCCATTCAATGCGGAAACATTGACGTTATTTTCGGATTCGGGCTTGATTCCGGTAATTTTCATTAGAGTTCTGCCGACTAAGATAGGCGCAAAAAATGTCCAGTTTGCATACGTTGCGCGTTCGATTTCGAAACCCGCGCTTTGCAATCTTTCGACGATTTGCGCTTTTGTGTAGCGAATTCGATGATTTGAAATATCGTCCTGCACGCCCCAAAGCCACATAAACGCGGGAACAAAGATCAAAGTTTTGCCGCCCGTTTTCAAAACTCGGTGCATTTCTTTAAGCCCCGAAACGTCGTCGTCCAAATGCTCAACAACATCGAGCGCAGTTACGACATCGAAACTTTCGTCCGCAAACGGCAATTTTTCAGCTAAACCTTTGTGAACTTTCAAACCTTTCTTTCGGCAAAATTCGAGCGCGTCGTCCGAAACGTCAACGCCTTCCGCTTCGCCGAATTGTGCCAACATTCCGAGATTTGCGCCCGTTCCGCAACCAACATCGAGAATTTTGGAATTCGGATTTCGGATTATCATTCGCATAAATTCTTCCAAAATCGCTCGGCGACCGACAAACCACCAATGTTTATCCTCGACATCATTCATAATGCCATAGGTGTGTTGCTCCATCTCTTTTGAAAGTGTTGCGCTCATAAAAAAAATTATATCAGAAAAAAGCAACGCTTGATCAATGCGTTGCTTTTGTCGCCAAATACGCGATTTTACGCAAGAAAAATTTAATTTTTTAACCTTAAAAATCGTTCAAGACTTCGCGCGAGTTGCGGATCTAACGATTTTAACGTCGCTAAATATTGTCTTGCCGAATCTTTGTCGCCAAATCTTATGGACAAAACTGCCGCATCAAAAAGCGCGGGCGGATTCAGCGGAAGTATCGAAAGCGAACGTTTATACATTTCCAGAGCTTCACGTTTTTTGTTGTTATCACGCAATAGATCGGCGTAAATTTTGATAATATTCGGCGAATCGGGCTTTAATTCGATGACTTTTTTGTAAGCATTTATTGCCTCTTCAATTTTTCCCGATCGAGTATAAATATCTGCCAAACCCATGTATGTTCCCGGATTTTCTTCGATTGCAGCGGCTTTTTGGTAAACTTCCAACGCTTTTTCAAAATTTCCCGCCGTAATATAAACAACTCCGATAGTTTGATGAACGCGAACGTCTTTGGGCTGTAATTTCCAAATTTCCTCAATATACGGCGCGGTTTCGGACATTCGTCCGCTGTAACCGAGCAGTTGCACCAAACGCACACGAATGTTTATATCTTGCGGATTTTCTTTCGCATATTGCTTCATCTGCGGAATTTGAGCAACGCCTTGCTGACGTGCGCGTGTAACATTCAAAAACATTTGAACAATATCATTGCCGGGACGCATTTTGTCCGCTTCCATCAAATACGGCAGTGCTTCTTCATAATTGCCCGTTTCGGAAAGAGATAACCCAAGCCCGACCTTTGCCATAAAATCCTTCGGTTTAAGTGTTACTGCTTTTTGATAAACCGCGACGGCTTCGTTATTTTTTCCGGCTTCGCTAAAAATATCGCCCAATTCCATTTGGTAAGTGAAATTATCGGGTTTAAGAACGATCGCCTTCCGCAACGCCGCAATCGCGTTTTCAGATTTTCCACGTCGTTTTTCGCTGATGCCGAGATAGTAAAAAACGTCTGAAAAGTTCGTATTAAATTCGATTGTTTTTTGAAAAGCCGCCGTTGCTTCTTCATACAAACCGAGTTCAAAATAAACTCTGCCGAGAAAATAATGCGCCATCGGTTCTTTCGGATCGAGTTCGAGGGCTTTGTTTGCCGCCGCAATTGCGTCCGAATCGCGTTCGAGCCGCAGATAAATATTCGCCAGACGAACTTGATAAAAAACGTCTTTCGGATCTATTTGTGCAAGTTTTTCCGAATAAAACAGGGCTTGCGAAAGATTTTCGTTTTCGAGATAAAACTCAGCGGCGAGATTCAAAATTTGCTCGTTTTCGGGAAATTTTTCGAGTGCAGATTCGAGCCGCGTCAAAATGTCGCCATCAGATTTTCCGACGTTCATCATCACCGTCAATAATCCAAAACGCGCTAAAGGCGAGTTTTCATCGAGCCGCACTGCTTCTTCGCATTGCGGCAAGGCTTCGGTTTTTTGTCCTGCAAAAAACAAACTCTGGCAAAAACTCGCGCGATAACCGGCGTTTGTCGGCGCAAGTTTGACGGCTTCGCCAAACGATTTCGCAGATTCCGCCGGACGTTTCAAAACCATTAAAACAGAGCCGATATTGGCGTGTGCTTCGTGCAGTTTCGGATTAATTTTTACGCTTTGCCGAAAGGCTTCGAGAGCTTGTTCGTATTTTTCTTCACGAACAAGTTTCATTCCTTGTTCAAAAAAACTTTCAGCAGTTTGAGTTTGCGCGAAAATCGTCGCAGACAGACATAAAAAGAGTGTGATAAAAAGTTGAAATTTTATGAATTTGAGCATTACTTCTTCCTCAAAATTGAATTTTAGCAGATTGTTAAATTATCTTTGCACTAGTCCGGCTAATTGACTTGCAAGACTTCCTTGATTGCCGTTTTCTTCCAAACCGTAGCTTTCGCGCAGACGGCGTTTGATGCCTTCGTTGCTGACGAATATGCCTTTATCGTTGCGTTCTAAGATCATCAAATCCAAACCTTCTTGCAAATATTCGTCTTTGCCGATTTGAATCATATATTCGCCCGAAGTTTTATGCGCCGCCCATTCGAGTTCGTAAAGCGTCGGATCAAAAACGCTCAAAGGATTAACGTCCGTATTCGAAAAACTCTCGATAACCCGCGCAAAATCGTATGCGTGTTGACCTTCGTGAATAAAAGTTCCTTCGCAGCCGCGCTGAAATCCGGTGTCGATCGTTTCTTCGGCGATCGTAATATAAACTTCGCCCAACGCTTCATTTAAACTCAAACGCTCGTCTTCGATGCGTTCATTCGTCGACCGATGATCGATCACGCCCGTATTTCCCGAAGCGTGAATGATGCTCACAGGCAAACAGCGCACATTCATATTCGATTCGTAAATCTGCGTCATTATACGCTTCTGCTGCGGCGTTCCTTTCTCCAACATCACGTCAAAAGCGTCTTCGATCGATTTGCGATATTTTTTTGCAATTCCTTTGTCAAATTTCATATTTTTTTTCACCGCAGAGACGCGGAGACGCAGAGAATTTTTATAGATTATTTGCAATCCTTTTCAAGCCGTTTTTTAATACGGGAACGTGAAAATTCATTAAAAGTCCAACTTTTTTATTGTAAATTTTCAAATAAGACAAAAGTTGCGCTTCGTGAATTGGCAAAATTCTCTCAACTGTTTTTATTTCAATAATAACCTTATCTTCAACCACAACATCCATTCGATAACCGCAATCCAATTTCACGCCTTTGTAAATTACAGGCAAAGAAACTTGTTCTTTATACATTAAACCAACTTGATTCAATTCATAGCATAAACATTTTTCGTATGCTGATTCTAAAAGTCCCGGACCTAATGTCCGATGAACTTCTATTGCACACCCGATTATTTTTTCGGTTATTTTATTTTCAATCGTTTCTTCAAACATCTCTCTTTAACTTAAAAAAACTCTGCGTCTCTGCGTCTCTGCGGTTAATTTATCTTCCCGAATCCACACCAAGAATTTTGATTATGCCATATAATTTCGACATTTTGTGCTTCGATTTCTTTCCACCACGTTTCAAATTCTTCCTTTGAAATGTAGAAAGCTGTCGGCGCAACGAGATGATCGAAAACGATGTTGTGTTGTTCGCGCCAGCCGAAAGTGCCGAGATGGTTGAGATAATCGTTGTAAAAGAGTTTGTTTGCGAGAGGTTTTGCAGTTTTATTTAACGGTTTGTAAAGCAATTTTGACGCGAGAAAAACGCCGAGCGTCGGGAGTTTTGAAAGTTGATAAAGCGTCGGTTGATTGATTTTCGACGTAAAACCCGTGCGAATCGGATCAACGAAGCGCGTAATCCATTCGTTATTTTCCGCGCCGTAGATCCAAGCCGAAATCGCGCCGCCTTTTTTCACTTTTGAAGCGAGCGATAAAAACGATTTTTTCGGGTCGGGCGTGTGATGCAAAACGCCGACGCTGAACGCATAATCAAACGCTTTTTTCAGCGGAAGTTTGAAAATATCGGCTTGAATAATATGCACATTCGGCAAATTTCTTGTCGCTTGAAACGCCGATTCGACCGCAATGCTCAGATCAATTCCGACAACTTCTTTCGCGCCCCAATTCGCCGCCAAACTTGTGTGCCGACCTTTGCCGCAACCGCCTTCGAGAACGATTTTACCGGCGAAAAATTCGGGTTTTACGGGTTGCAGCCAACCTAAGAATTGTTCGGCGTATTTTTCGTCTTCTTGCGTAAAATGCGTCCATTGCCAACCGAAATTTTCGGCGGTTTCAGCTTTATCTTCTTCGATTTTTTCTAGATCGGCAAAACGCGGAACGCCGCGCTCGACCTTATATTCGCGCGAACATTTCTTGCACGACAAGATCGCTTCGATAATCTCTTTTTCTTCGTATTTGCTCGCATAAGCCAACAAAATATCGCCGCCGCAAGACGGACACGCCAATAAATCTAAAAGTTTTTCTTTCATTTTTGAATATAATGCGGAAACGCGCACCAAAAAAGTCTGCTTTTCTGATAAAAAACACGCTTACTTCGTGCGCGTTTCTGCATTAATAATAACTAGCTTTCGGAAATTTGCAATTTGCTTTCCAACGCCTTAAATTCTTCGAGCGGAAACGGTTGATGCCAATTAAATTCAAATTCGTC
>Ga0209480_10003045_pt1 | contig 11109 bp, 10 predicted proteins | sample JI61114C2DNA_FD_187501 | JGI IMG/M metagenome (GOLD analysis project Ga0209480, IMG submission 187501) | Wastewater effluent complex algal communities from Wisconsin, to seasonally profile nutrient transformation and Carbon sequestration -... | ecosystem: Engineered > WWTP > Effluent > Algae...
CGCGGGGTGGTCATCGGGGCACAGGGTACAACAGCGCGGCGGGGGCGCTCAGCGGCCACAGGCCTCGCACTCCCCGATGACGCCGTTCTCGCCAAGTTCGATGCAATCGGCACGCCGGACTTCCTCCACGAAGCGGCGCATCAACGCGCCATCCTTGATCCCGGGTTCCAGTTCGATGCCGCTGGCGACATCCACGCCCCACGGCGACGCCGCGCGCACCGCAGCGTACACATTATCGGCGCTGAGCCCACCCGCCAGCACGTAAGGCTTGCTCATGTCGCCGGGAATCGCGGCGATGTCGACGCGCTCCCCGCTGCCGCCGGGCTCGCCGGGCGCGTGGCCGTCCAGCACGAATCCCGCGGCGTGCGGGTAGCGCGCATGCAGCATGCGGCCGTTGAGGCCGGCATCCACGCCCTTCAGGCCGATGCCCTTGAGGTAAGGCAGGCCGAAGCGACGGCAGAACGCATCGTCCTCGCTGCCATGGAACTGCAGCAGGGTGGGTCGCGCCAGGGCGATCGCGTCTCGCACCTCACCGGCGCTGTTGTCCCGGAACAGCGCCACCGCATCGACCAGCGGCGCCAGCGCCTCGCGCAGGGCGCGGGCCGCTTCGGGTTCGATCCGGCGCGGGCTGCCAGGGGCGAAGATCAGGCCGATCGCATCGACGCCCAACTCGCCGGCCAGGCGCACGTCGCCGGCACGGGTCAGGCCGCAGAACTTGATGCGGGTACGGAACAACGCACGCTTCATCGGCGAACCTTCAGCTGGGGATGTCGTCGCCGCAGACCTCCGGCGGCAGCCCCCATTGTCGCGGATATCGCGGCCCGAGGAACAGCAGCCCGGCGGCCGGTGCGGTCGGCCCGGCGACACTGCGATCACGGCCTTCCAGAAGTCCGGCGATCCATTCGACAGGACGCTCGCCACGGCCGACCGGCAGCAGCGAACCCACGATGTTGCGGACCATGTGGTGGAGGAAGGCATTCGCCTGCACCTCCACGTGGACCTCGTCGTCGTGGCGCGACACCACGATGTCGTGCAGGTCGCGCCGCGCATGCGCAGCCTGGCACTGGATGCTGCGGAACGCGGAGAAATCGCGCTCCCCGCGCAAGGCCTGCGCGGCGGCGTGCATGGCATCGGCATCCAGCGGCATGCGCTCCCAGCTGAGGTACTGGCGGGCGAGCCCGGGCCGCGTGCCGCGGTTGAGGATGCGATAGCGGTAACGGCGCGAGCGCGCGGCGAAACGCGCACTGAACGCGTCGGCGACCGGCACGCACCAGCGCACGGCGATGGCGGGTGGCAGGTTGGCGGTGGTGCCGAGCACCCAACCCCGTACATCGCGGACGGCGTCGGTGTCGAAATGCACGACCTGGCAGCGCGCGTGCACGCCGGCATCGGTGCGGCCCGCGCAGACGGTATCGATGCGCGCATCGGCCACTTTCGACAACGCGATCTCCAGTGCGGTCTGCAGGCTCCCATCGGCGACATGGGTGCCGGCCGGGCTCAGCCGTTGCCAGCCGGAGAACCCGCTGCCGTCGTATTCGACCCCCAGCGCGAAACGCATCCGCGTGCCGACGTGCCTCAGCCGAGCTCGCGCAGCAGGCGGGCGGCGTCGGTGCGCGCGACCGGGTCGGCGTCATCCAGCAGTTCGCGCAGCAGCTGCTTCGCGGAATGGTCGTCGCCGATGTCCAGGAAGGCACGCGCCAGCTTCATCCGCTGCTCGGCGCTGGCCTGCGGCACCGGGATCTCCGGCTCCGGCAAATCGTCCTCGACCGGCACGAAGCGTGGCGCAGCGGCCTGCTCGACCGGTGGCGGCGGCGGCACGAAGGCCTCGGCCTTGACCCAGCCGGAATGCCAGGCCGGGGTTTCCACCCGCGCGGCGCTGGGCGGGACGTCGGCCAGGTCGATGGTGGGTGCGGCGTGCGGCGCGTCCGCAACCGCGCTGGCGACCGGCGGCGGCGTTTCCGGTCCGCTGCCATCGACGTCGGTGTCGGTGTCGGAGTCGGCTTGAGCGTCAGCATCGTGGCGATCGCCATCCTCGACGCGCGGGGCGTCGAAGTCGGCCGAGGGATGCACCAGGCTGGCGGCAAGCGCTTCGCTGTCGAAACTGCTGCGGCGCGGCGCGGGAGCCGGCTTGCGGCGCCCGAACAGCAACCATCCCAGCAAGGCCACCGCAGCCAAGCCCAGCCCGCCCCAGATGTACGGCATCGGGTTGGAGGCAGCAGCGGCTGCGTCCTGGGTCGCGGGCACTTGCGCGCTGGCCTGCGGCGCGGCCTGTGCGGCAGCGGCCGGCTTGACCGCGGCCGCCGCGGCCGCCGCGGCGGCCTTGTTCGCCTCGGCCAGGCGCTGCTGGGCGGCAGCCAGTTCGCTGTCCTTGAGCGACAGCAACTGCTGCTGGTCCTGCTTCAGTTTCTCGAGTTCGGCCACCCGCTCCTTGAGCTCACCGATCTCGACGGCCTTGGCGGCGATGTCTTCGTCTTTCTGCCGCAATTGTTGCTGGAGCATGCTGCCCTCGCCTCCGGCGGTGGTGCCGGATCGTGTACCTGTGGCCTTGCCCGGTGCAGCGGGCGGGATGATCTGCAAGCGCGCTTCCTGGCGACGCGCGGGCGCGGCCTGGCGGGGCGGCGTTGCCGGTTTCGGCTTGGCCGTGGTGGCGGTCGCCTTGGGCGCCGCAGCTGCGGCGGGGGCAGCCGGGGCCGGCGCCCGCGTGGCCGGAGGGGCATCGGCAGTGGCGACCTCGGGCTGGCGCACCGGACGGCGCGCCTGGCGCCATTGCTGCATCTGCTGGCGCACCACCTGCCCGGCTTCGTCTGCGCTGACGCTGCCCAGTTCATCGCGTCCGGGGACGCGCAACACCGAACCGCGACGCAGCCGGTTGATGTCATCGCCCAGGAAGGCATCCGGATTGGCGCGCAGCAAGGCCAGCATCGTCTGGTCAAGGCTGTAGCCCGACGGCAGGTCCAGCTTGCCGGCGATTTTCGACAGCGTCTCGCCCTGCTTGATCGGACCGTATTGCGCGGTGGCAGGTGCTGGCGCTGCGGCGATCGGAGCCGGTGCGGCAGCCGGTGGTGGCAGCGGCGCGATTGCGACGGGCGATGGCGCGGGTTCCGGGCGCGCCTCGGGAACCGGCGGCGGCGTGGGCACGGGCGCGGCGGCAACCGGTGGCGGCACCGGCCGCTGGATCACGTTCGGCACCGGCGACACCGGGGCTTCGATGGCCGGCTGCAGCGGCGCGCTTGCGGTATTCGGCGCGTCGACCAGCGCCGAGTATTCGCGCACCAGCCGACCCTGTCCCCAATCGACCTCGACCAGGAAGTTCAGCACGGGCTGTTCGACCGGGCGGGTGCTGGTAACCCGGATCACAGGACGGCCGCGGGCATCGCTGCCCAGGCTGAACTGCAGGTCTGCGGCGGCGCCGCTGGGCGGCGCCAGGCCGACCCGCCGGAAGGTTTCCGGCGAGGCCAGCCGTGCCTGCAACGCTTCCAGTTCCCCCGGCGTGGTCGAAATGATCGGGATTTCCGCGACCAGCGGCTGGTTGCGCCGCGACTTGACCTCGATCTGGCCGAGGCCGAGCGCCCACGCATTCCCCGCTGCCAACATCAACGCAGTGGCGATTGCCGCCGTTCGCAATGTCCTGATCACGCCTGCTCCCGCCCCCATCACCGCGACGACTCTAGCCGCGCTCAGGCTTCGGCGGCAACAAGTTCCGCAATCTGCACCGCGTTCAGCGCCGCGCCCTTGCGGATGTTGTCCGAGACCACCCACAGGTTCAGCCCGCGCGGATGCGACAGGTCCTCGCGGATCCGGCCCACGTAGACCGCGTCGTTGCCCGAGGCATGGGTGACCGGCGTGGGATAGCCGCCGGCCTTGCGCTCGTCGACCACCACCACGCCCGGCGCAGCCTCGAGCAGTTCGCGCGCGCGGTCGGCGCCGAGCTTCTCGCGCGTCTCGACGTTGACCGCTTCGGAATGCCCGTAGAACACCGGCACGCGCACCGCGGTCGGGTTGACCTGGATGGTGTCGTCGCCAAGGATCTTGCGGGTCTCCCAGACCAGCTTCATCTCTTCCTTGGTGTAGCCGTTGTCCAGGAAGTCGTCGATGTGCGGGATCAGGTTGAAGGCGATCTGCGCCTGGAACTTCTTCGGTTCTATCTCCTGGAAGTTCAGCAGCTTGCCGGTCTGCACGCCCAGCTCCTCCAGCCCCGAGCGACCCGCGCCGGACACCGACTGGTACGTCGCCACGTTGATGCGCTCGATGCCGGCGGCGTCGAAGATCGGCTTCAGCGCCACCATCAGTTGCATGGTCGAGCAGTTCGGGTTGGCGATGATCCCGCGCGGGCGGTTGCGGATGGCTTCGGGGTTGACCTCGGACACCACCAGCGGGACGTCGTCGTCGTAGCGGAAGGTCGAGGAGTTGTCGATCACCACCGCGCCGGCGGCGGCGAACTTCGGCGCGTATTCCTTGCTGGTGGCACCGCCCGCGGAGAACAGCGCGATGTCCACGCCGGCGGGATCGAAGGTGGCCAGGTCCTGCACCACCAGGTCGCCGTTGCCGAAGGCCACCGTCATGCCGGCGGAACGCTCGCTGGCCAGGGCGATGACGTCGCTGGCCGGGAAGTCGCGCTCGGCCAGGATCGACAGCATCACTTCGCCCACGGCGCCGGTCGCGCCCACCACTGCCACCTTGAATTGCTTGCTCATGTTCGTCTCATGCCCTGGAAGTGCGGCGCGGATCATCGCGCTGCGGAATGCGGAATGGATTGCCTTGCGTGTCCGCTGCGGCGCGCTGCTGCCCGTGGGGGCGTAGCCGGCGGCGCGCCGCTATCGTTTCGCGTCGGTGTTGATGGACGTGGCGCCTGGAATGCGCGGCGAAACCTCGCCCACGTCGCCGCACTGCGCGCGATGGCGCAGCGCCTGGTCCATCAGCACCAGCGCCAGCATCGCCTCGCAGATCGGGGTCGCGCGGATGCCCACGCAGGGATCGTGGCGACCGGTGGTGACGATGTCGACCACGTTGCCGTCGGCATCCAGTCCTTCCACAGGCAGGCGCAGGCTGGAGGTCGGCTTGAACGCGACCGAGACCGAAACCTGCTGGCCGGTGGAAATGCCGCCCAGGATCCCGCCCGCATGGTTCGACAGGAACCCGCCCGGCGTCATCACGTCGCGATGCACGCTGCCCTTCTGCGAAACACTGGCGAAGCCGTCGCCGATCTCCACGCCCTTGACCGCATTGATCGACATCATCGCCGCGGCCAGGTCGCCATCGAGCTTGCCGTACACCGGCTCGCCCCAGCCCGGCGGCACGCCATCGGCGACCACGGTCACCCGCGCGCCGACCGAGTCGCCGGACTTGCGCAGCGCGTCCATGTAGGTTTCCAGCGCATCGACCTGCGCGGCGTGCGGCCAGAAGAACGGATTGGTCTCGATGACGGACGCATCGAACCCCTGCGGCACGATCTCGCCGAGTTGCGACAGCCAGCCGTAGACGCGCACGCCATGCCGGTCCGCCAGCCACTTCTTGGCGATCACCGCCGCGGCGACGCGCATGGTGGTCTCGCGGGCGCTGCTGCGGCCACCGCCACGTGGATCGCGGATGCCGTATTTCTGCCAGTAGGTGTAGTCGGCGTGGCCGGGCCGGAACTGCGCGGCGATCTTGCTGTAGTCCTTGCTGCGCTGGTCGGTGTTGCGGATCAGCAGCGCGACCGGCGTGCCGGTGGTGACGCCTTCGTAGACGCCGCTGAGGATTTCGACCTCGTCGGCTTCATGCCGTTGCGAGGTGTGCCGCGAGGTGCCGGTCGCACGCCGCGCCAGGTCCCCCACGAAGTCCCCGGGCGCGATCGCGATGCCCGGCGGGCAGCCATCGACCACGCACCCGATCGCCGCCCCGTGGGACTCGCCGAAGGTGGTGACGCGCAGCAACTGGCCGAAGGTGTTCAAGCGGGCAGAGTCAGAACAGTCCGGCGCTGGATGCGGCCCGGCTGGCATCGCGCGCATTCGCCAGCTTGGCGATGCGGTCGTGGTGGGCGATCAGGTCGGCGCATTCGGCCACGAAGATGCCCATCTGCCCGACCTTGAATTCGACCCAGGCCAACGGGAGTTCCGGCAGCAGGTTGACCAGCGCGGTCTCGGCCTCGCCGACCTCGCAGACCAGCAGGCCGTCCTGCGAAAGATGCAGCGGCGCGTCGCGCAGGATGCGCAGCGCGAGGTCCAGGCCGTCGTCGCCGGCCCGCAGGCCGAGTTCCGGCTCGTGCGCGTATTCGCGCGGCAGGGCGTCGGTCTCGTCGTTTGTGACGTAGGGCGGATTGGTGACGATCAGGTCGTAATGCTCGCCCTGCAGGCCATCGAACAGGTCCGACTTGACGAAGCGGACGTTGCGCACGTGCAGGCGCTTTTCGTTCTCGGCGGACAGCGACAGCGCGTCGTCGCTGATGTCGGCGCCGTCCACGTGCCAGTCGGGGTTGTGGTGCGCCATCGCGATGGCGATGCAACCGGACCCGGTGCACAGGTCCAGGGCGCGGCGCACCTCGCGGTGGCCCAGCCAGGGCTGGAAGCCGGCTTCGATCATTTCCGCGATCGGCGAACGCGGCACCAGCGCGCGCGTGTCCGACTTGAAGCTCAGGCCGGCGAACCAGGCCTCGCCGGTGAGGTAGGCGGCCGGGATGCGCTCCTCGATACGGCGCAGGAACAGGCCCAGCACGTCTTCCTTCTCGGCCTCGGTGATGCGGGCATTGCCGTAGGCCGGCGGCAGGTCGTGCGGCAGGTGCAGCGCATGCAGGGTCAGCTGGGTCGCTTCGTCCAGGGCGTTGTCGTAGCTGTGGCCGAAGGTCAGGCCCGCCGCGTTGAAGCGGCTGGCGCCGTAGCGGATCAGGTCGATGATCGTCTGCAATTCCTGGGACATGAGCGGCCACGCGCGTGCAAGGCCGTGAAGTATAGCGGCGGTGCCCCGCTATCATGGCGGCCCGCTACCATTCCGGACGGTCATGTCGAAACGCGCTGCCCTGCTGTTGCTCGTGGCTTGCCTGGCCGGGGGATTGGGCCTGTGGGCCTCGCAGCGCTTCCATGCGCCCGCCTCCCCAGCGCTGCCTGCGGTGAAGGCGGTGACCTTGCTGCCGGATCCGCGCGTGCTGCCCGCGTTCTCGCTGCAGCAATCCGATGGCAGCGCGCTGACCGTCGACGACCTCAAGGGCCACTGGACCGTGGTGTTCCTGGGCTTCACCCATTGCCCGGACATCTGTCCGACCACGCTGGCGCAGCTCGCTGGCGCACAGAAGCAGTGGGCGGCGCTACCGGCCGCCACCCGCCCGCGCGTCCTGTTCATTTCCACCGACCCAGAGCGCGACAGCCCCAAGCTCACCGGCGACTACGCGCATGCCTTCCATGCGGACACGCTGGCGGCGACCGCGCCGATCCCGCAACTGGAGGAATTCGCGCGTTCGCTGTCGTTGGTGTTCATGAAGGCGCCCGGCCCCAGCGGCGAGCCGGACGACTACAGCATCGACCACAGTGCCGCCCTCGTCCTGCTCGACCCGCAGGTGCGCATGGCCGGCGTGGCGCAACCCCCGTTCGACATCCGCGCGATCGCGGCCGACCTCGAACGCCTGACCAAGGCCACGCCGTGAGCCCGTTGACCGCCCTGACCTACGTCCTGCCGCATCGCGCGCTGTCCTCGCTGGCGCGCGCGCTGGCTTACTCGACCAACGTGTCGACCAAGCAGTGGCTGATCGATACCGTCACCCGCAAGTTCGGCGTGGACCTGTCCGAAGCCGCCGAATCCGACCCCACGGCCTACCCCACCTTCAATGCGTTCTTCACCCGCGCGCTGAAGCCCGGTGCACGCGTGCCGGATCCAGACCCGCGCACGCTGCTGATGCCCGCCGATGGCCGCATCAGCCAGTGCGGCGACATCGTGCCCGATGGAAGCGGTGACGGACGCATCTTCCAGGCCAAGGGCCAGTCGTTCACCGCCGCCGAATTGCTGGGCGATGCCGAAGCCGCCAGGCCCTTCGCCGATGGCGTGTACGCCACCGTGTACCTGTCGCCGCGCGACTACCACCGCGTGCACATGCCGTGGACCGGCACCCTGCGCGAGACCGTGCACGTGCCGGGGCGCTTGTTCTCGGTCGGCACGGACGCAGTGGCCAGCGTGCCGCGGCTGTTCGCCCGCAACGAGCGCCTGGTCTGCCACTTCGACACCGACTTCGGGCCGATGGCCTCGGTGATGGTGGGCGCGCTGCTGGTGTCCGGCGTGGAAACCGTGTGGAGCGGCGTGGAGATCCCCGCCTACGGCGACCGCATCACCCGCAAGGACTATCGCGGCAAGGGCATCGTGCTGGAACGCTTCGCCGAGATGGCGCGCTTCAACTACGGCAGCACGGTGATCGTACTGTTGCCGAAGGGCGTGGCGCGGCTGGCACCGGAGTTGCGTGCGGAAACGCCGGTGCGCCTGGGACAGGAGCTCGGACGCCTTTCATAGGGGTTCCGGCGCTGGCCGATATCCCGGCTTACACTGCGCGGCAACGGGACCGGGGAGTCCACGATGACCGCAAGCAGAGCGTTCGCGCCCGACCACCCGTGGGATCGCAATGCCCATCTGGCATTCGTCCTGATTGCCTGGGGCGCCACGATCCTGGGATTCGGCTCGTCGCTCGTGGAGCGCCTGGCGGGCCATGCGGATTACCCCGCGCCGCTGGTACTGCACGCGCACGCGGCACTGTTCATCGGCTGGCTGGGTTTGTTGACGATCCAGGTCCTGCTGGTCCGCACGAACAGGACATCCGTCCACCGCAAGCTCGGCCTCGCGACGCTCGTGCTGGTGCCGGCCATGCTGGCCTTCAGTTTCCTGGCGGAACGCCACAGCCAGCATTTCTACAGCCCGAAATACCCGGAAAACCTCAATTTCTTCGCGGTGCCGCTCGGCTACCTGCTGGTGTTCCCCGCCTTCATCGGCCTGGCACTGCTTGCCCGTCGCAATCCGCCGGCGCACAAGCGCTGGATGCTGCTTGCCAACGCCGTCATCCTCGGCGTGCCGTTCGCGCGGTGGTGGGGCGAGGCACTGTACGAGCGATTCGGCGACGGCTTCTGGGGCATGATCGTGCACACCTATGCCGGCACGGATCTGCTCGTATTGCTGATGGTGGCGTACGACATCATCACGCGCCGCCGCACGCATCCCGCGCTACTTGCGGGCGTCCCCGTGCTGCTGGCCAGCCAACTCCTCGTGTCATGGGCCTATCACAGCGCCTGGTGGCCGCCCATCGTGCGCCGGATCGTCGGGCTTTAGCGCCGCTCGGATTCCCCGTTCAGCCCTTGCACCCCTCCAACCTCAGGCTCTGTCCCGGCTTGATCGCGTATTTCGGCGCCTTCAGCTTGTTCGCCCTGGCCAGGTCGCCGAGGTCGCAGTCGAACTTGCGGACGATCGACGACAGGGTCTCGCCGCGCTTGACCTTGTGGGTCTTCGGTTTCGGCGGCTGCGGCTTGGGCTTGGAGGGCACGGGCGTGGCGCTGGCGGCATCCGCGTTGGCCACGGCATCGCCGCCGGTGCTGGTCATCGGCCCGATCCGCACCAACGCCGATTGCACGTTGCTCGCCACCAGCTGTTCCGCAAGCTGCAGGCGCTGGCCGCGCGTGCAGTAGCGGCTGTACAGCGACGCGATGCGGGTGGTGGCATTGAGCGTGGTGCCGGCCGGCATGCTGCTGTCGGCGTCCCAACGCGGATTGAGGTTGCGCAGCGCACGCATGTAGCCGTCGCGCGACCCGTAGTTGCCCAGGCAGATGGTGAGTTCGTAGATCGAGGCCGGCTGCTGCAGGCGGATCACCGCCGGGCGCGAGTTCACCTTCGGCCAGCGGATGCCGTAGTCCTTCGGATGCAGGAACAGCCAGGCTGCGGCGACCACCATCGGCACGTAGTCCTTGGTCTCGGCGGGGGACTGGTTGTAGACGCCGACGTCCCAGAAACTGCGACCGCCGCTCTCGCGGTACACGCGCAGGGCGCGCCCTTCGCCGCCGTTGTAACCGGCCAGCGACAGTTCGATGTTGTTGTCGAGCTGGGCCATGCGCTCGGTCAGGTACTGCGCTGCGGCATCCGCGGATGCCGCGGGGTCGTAACGGGTGTCGAAACCGGTGCCGTCGTCGCCCAGGCCGAAGCGGCGGCCAGTAGCCGGCATGAACTGCAGCGGCCCGACCGCGCCCGCGCGCGAACCCGCATGCACCTTGCCGTTGGATTCCTTGGCCATGATCCCGAACAGCAGCGCCTCCGGCAGGCCGTGGCGCTTGAATGCCGGCGACATCAGGTGCTGCATGTAGCGGTAGTTCTCGTAACTGTCCATCAGCGACGGGCGCATGTCGGTCAGCCAGCGGCGGATGCCGGCCTGCACCGCCGGATTGAACTGGACCATGCGCACGAAGCGCTGGCCTTCATCGCTCAGCAGCGCAGACGCATCGGCGCTTCCCGGCACGTTGCCCGTGGCCAGGTCGCCCTCGTCGATCGGATCCTCGTCCTCGCTGTCCGGATCGCCGTCGTCCGCTTGCGGGGTGGCCTTGAGCAGGCGCTCGTAGGTGGCCAGCATCTTCGGCAGTTCGCAGCCCTTTTGCTTCGCGCAGGCCGCGACCACCGCCTGCATCTCGGTCAAGGCCGCGGCGGGGACGGCGCCATCGGTGTCCTCGTCCTCGGCCAGCAGGGCATCGCGATAGCGCTTCTCGGCGGCATCCATCCGCTGCTGCAAGGTCGCCGCGGCGGCAAGGTCACGCTTGGATTGCGCCTGCGCAACCGGCGCGGACGTGGCGGCAAGCAGGACGACGGCGAAGGCGGCAAGCGCGGGCAGTGGGCGAACAGGCATCAGCAATGGGCAACTCGCGTGGGGAACGGCAGGGTAGCCGCCGCGCAAGCGCCGGGGCAACCTGCCGCAGGTCACGGGAAGGCATGCCGCATCGCATAGAATCGGCACGCGCCGCATTCACGTTCGCGCCGGCGACACGTCGCCCCCAACCTCCACACAGGAACAGGCATGGATCCGATCCTCGTAGGCAAGGCCGTCACCACCGAAACCAGCGGCAATGTCTTCCTGTTGCCGAAGTACGGCAACCGCCACGGCCTGATCGCCGGGGCGACCGGCACCGG
>Ga0209480_10003054_pt1 | contig 11090 bp, 10 predicted proteins | sample JI61114C2DNA_FD_187501 | JGI IMG/M metagenome (GOLD analysis project Ga0209480, IMG submission 187501) | Wastewater effluent complex algal communities from Wisconsin, to seasonally profile nutrient transformation and Carbon sequestration -... | ecosystem: Engineered > WWTP > Effluent > Algae...
TGAAAATCTTCTTTACCAACCATTTTGGGCCGTATCAGAAATTGATTCCCGAAAGCATGCTCATTCAATCAAAAAGTGAAACAGTTGCTATTGAGCAAAATAACGGTCGCCAAAGGCACTGGCTGGCTGCTTTCAGACGACGCTCAATCGTGGTCAGCAAATCACTAAAGGTGCTCGAATCCACACTCGCTCTATTTGCTTTCTATCATGTCAACAATAATTTCGCGGATTTGCTCAATTGCTCAGGTAAGATCTCATAGTTGAAACTCTCGGCTCTTTTTATAGTTGACCAAGACCTATCTTGAGTAGTGTGTTAAGAAGAATAAAACTCAATACTCTATGCTGCATTGCTGTATTAGCTGTTCCATCAAGTATTGCACGTTGATAAGCTGAGCATTGGAATATATGGTAATAAGACGACTTTTAATCTTTTCTAACTGCTGTGAAGAAATACGTGGATGAAATTTTTCTTCTTTACCAAATACAGAGTTATCTAAACTAATAACATAGTGATTGTGATCATCTTGAAGAATTTTCTGTTCTTCACGAACCTTTAACGGTAATACAACGAGAGAACCCAAAAAGGCATCTTGAATTCTAGATTTATCTATAATAAACAATTTAACTTTCCGATTATATAGATCAATGAAACTGTTTTCTTGGAGAATCTTGTCGTATTTTGGATCATGTTGGATATTAATGATTACTTCATTAATACGATTTTGCTCTTTTGAACAGAATTGATCAATTTCGTTATAGTCTATATCAGAACCTCTTTTCTGATTTTCAATTTGATCTGTAATAAATTGTTTAATAGTGCATAAGACTTTCGTATTAACAGAATACCCATTTTTTTGTATATAATTTTCAAGATCATTCACAAATTTAAGCTGCTCCCCAAGGAAATAATACTTAAAATAGTGAGTATTTGCCCAATAAACGTATGTACAAGCTGTGTCGAACCCTAACATTCCATCTCTGAAATGTGCTAGTCCATCACTAATAAAACCAGCCAGCAATGTACGACCAAAGCTTTTTGGCTGTTGTTTGGCAATATCCTCATCAATCCCATTTGTGTAACGCCACCATAATGTGTATCCTTTTTCCTTCGCTATAGCTTCAAGTTTCGCAGCTGTTTTAAGAAGCTCTATACCTACTTCCAATGTATCAGAAGCCAGTGTTAGCCACTTGTTATTTGTTTGGTCTTTGATACTTTTATGTATGCTAAGGATCTGTTCTTCCATCGTTTCATACTTCTCAGCTAGATTTACGCCAAAAAGATGTTTAGCTATATTCGTTAAGTCAGCTATCGTCTGGCTTTGTAGTTCCTTTGAATTTACTCGATTTTTAAGGGTTTTAATTATGTTCTCAACATTAGATCTATCATTATTTTCCATTGCTAACGAAGTAAGAGATACAAAATTAACGAAAAAAACAAGAAATAATTTTTTCATAGACACTCCTGATTATTTTTTCCACTTAGTGGTGATAAATTTTTTACAGTACCACTTAGATGCTCTATTGTCCCACATTTTTGCCGACAAGAGAGTGACTAATAGATAATTTACTCCCCATAAATACGACAAAGTATTACTCTAGCAGAGGATAAAAAAATGATGGCACTTAAGCCATCAAAGGGGAAATAACAATGAAGTTGTCACATCGTTGCTTGCTATTCATGTTTACGATCAGCATATTCGCCAGCACTTCTCAGTCAGCTCTAACTGATCCTAAGGCTGCAATGGCTAAAATTGGCCGTGCTAAAATCACCCGGTCCCCAGTAAAACTATGCTCATTTTCTGTCCAATAGCTGCTTTGGGCCCCAAAAACAGGGCTGGGCCTTGGATCTTTACTTCATGATCCTTGTTTCTAGGTCCAATTTCCGAGAAATCTTGCCCATCTAGCTTTTTTTAAGAGATTTGGTACATGAACTAAATTCAAAAAAGGCGTTTATGGTGCCTATAAGCCAAATGAATAACTTCAACTCCTTCATTTTGTAATATTCTTCTCATAATTTGTATCGCTGCATCGTGACCATCAAATAATGATGCGGCAGTAATAAAACGAATAGGATGATGATTTTTCATAATTTATCCAAAGAAAAGTTCCAAAATTGACACAGTTAAACTACCAAATAATTGCCAATAATCTGAGCATGGAGTAACTATGAGAATAGTCTTGAATTTCATATCAACCATTATAATTATCTTAGCTAATTCACTAAATGCTGCTAATTTTTTACCCATTAGCAATGGGAAATTATATTTAGTTCACAGTGCCATATTTGATACATTCAATCCATTTACCGAAGACGAACAAAATACAACGATAAAACATCTTCTATCCCGGGCTAAATCTAGTAGTTTTGAAGTAATTACTCATTATCAAAATGTAGTAAGCGCGCTTTTTTTGTTAAACAATTTAAATCTTTTGCATAACCAATTATTCATCAAATTTTACTATAATTTTATTGCTCACGATAAAGAAGCATCAAGCCTGGTGTCTGATCAAACTTTGAGTTCTATCGAAGAATTTATCAAAAATTTACCACAATCATGGATCGGTTTATCCATCATAGAACTAACAAAAACAGAAAGATTAGAATTATTCTCAAGGCTTATTAACAGTGAAATTAATATTTTAAGACAAATCGGTTTTTATGTGCGAATGTTCTATAATCAAGCTTTATATGAAGGCAGTATTAGCGAAAAAATTTCTAATCATATCGATCCGGGGAACAAACAAGCTTCCATCGTACCTAATTTTCCAAAACTCATTACTCATATGCGTTACAATCACTCTAATCACCATTTGGAGGGCCATTTAGATGCCATTATTGTTGGTAGTGGCCCCGCCGGATCGACAGCTGCCCATGAACTCCAACGTCAAGGTTTAAAAATATTAGTAGTAGAATCTGGGCCATTAGTAATTCCAGGTGCTATTGATACAACCTCTGATTTACGTTTTATGGAAGGTCAATCAACAAGGATAGTAGAGGACGGATCTATTGCATTACTCAATGGGGAAGCAGTTGGCGGAGGCACAACCGTAAATCTCGATATGTCATTTTCACCTACTATGCCTATAGTTCGTCACCGTTTTCACCGCTGGCACGAGCAAGGCCTTATCCCAGAAACTATGTGGACAGATGATAAACTGGATAAAGCATCGGCGTGGGTTGACAGTATTTTTGAGCCGAGAACGATAGAACATAGGGAAATAAATAAAAACAACGAGATCCTAATAAATGGCGCATCAATATTAGGCATCCCTTACAAACGCTATACACTAAATACCTATAAGCCAGGGTCATCACCCCATGAGGTCTATAGCAAAAAATCAAGCTTTGAAAAATTACTCCTGCCGTCTATGATGAACTCAAATTACCCAACAACTTTGCTAAGCGATTGTCAGGTAACAAAAGTTTTAATGAAAAAAAACAAAGCCTATGGCATCGAATGCGTCTATGAGCCAAAATTATCAGGCATAGGCATTGTTCACGACATGTATAATTTTCAAATTCCTAAAAAAACTAAAATTAAAATAATTGCCGATACAGTAATACTTGCCGGTGGAAATTTAGGCTCCTCCGCCATTTTACTTAATTCAAATATAGATAATCCTAATATTGGCCGTGGCTTTGTTACCCATCCACTCATGCCACTGATGGGAAAATTTGACTATCAAGTAAATGCCGATCAGGGAGAGCCAAGCACTATATTTATAGATCATTTTATGCCCACGGATGAAAATAGAGAAAAACCAGGCTATTTATTTGAAGTAGGCTTGGGAAAATTAAGTTTGTGGTCTTTATTAAACCCAGGAAATCCAGAGCAGGTAAAAGAAAACCTAGAAGCTATAAGTTATGCCGGTGGTTTTTCTATTCTGCTTACCGATACAGTTAACCATAATAATCGAATAGAAATTGGCTCAGACAACAAAATAAAAGTTCACTATAAATTATCTATAGACGATAAAAAAAGAATGATAGAAGCCATAAAAAAGGGTGTAGAAATATTATTTGCTGCAGGAGCTAAAGAAGTATGGTTTGCCAGCTTTGAAAAAGCTTTATTTCAAAACAGCAAACTAATAGCTAACCCAATCACCCCAAAGATGGATATTGATACCCTCATGAAAGATTTTTATCTAACACCTAATCAAACTATACTATTCGGGGGCCATATGATGAGTGGTAACAAATTAGGCGTAAATCCAAAAAATAGCGTGGTAAATGGTGATTATCAAGTATGGCAAACAGAAAATCTCTATTTAATCGATGCAAGCATATTTCCAGAATCAGTTGGAGCAAACCCCATGCAAACTATTTATACTACCGCTAAAATTTTTGCCGACCAGTTTATGCAACAAAGGCAAATCAAAAAATAATAATGTAATTACCATTTGTATGCTAGATCCTGGGTCGACTAACGTGTCGATCCTTTTTTATGGTTATTATAAAAGACATTGACCTCGGAGACTAAATATGGCCTAACAACCTAGATAATAACCTTTTGGAATAACTATGAAGCTTTTAGTTCGTGTGTTGCTAATTGGATTTCTATGCAGTCAGCTAATATGTACAGGATGTGTGCATACTTCAACTATCAACAAACCAACCTATGTTCCATTTCTTACTCAAAAACCAATAAGCCAAGAAAGCTTGCAAAATATCCATCAACAATCACCTAAAGATGCGGTATTTGCAGATCTATTACAAGCTTTTGCTTTAATGCGCACGAAAGACCTTAATAATACCTCAATACGAAGAGAAATTTTAGGTTTGCCCGGTCCCCGGTAAAACTATGCTCATTTTCTGGCCAATAGCTGCTCTGGGCCCCAAAAACAGGGCTGGGCCTTGGATCTTTACTTCATGATCCTTGTTTCTAGGTCCAATTTCCTCGAAATCTTGCCAATGTAGCTTTTTTTAAGAGATTTGGTACATGAGCTAAATCCAAAAAAGGCGTTTATGGTGCCTATAAGCCAAGCCAAAATCGGTCATTAATACAACAGGAGATTTAGCGCATGAAATGTCATTTAAAAAGCCTATTATTAAAAATACTAATAATTTTATTTTCATCATTAAGCCTTGTTTTACGAAATTAAGTTTTGATTTTGCCAAATACTATGTAGCAAACTGCAACAAGCCCTAAGCAATAGCAATAGTATACATGTGGTACTATTGCCAATGGCGATACTTGTGCTATGGCACTTGCAAGTAATATTTGTGCACCATACGGAATGATTCCTTGAAAAACACATGAAAAAATATCAAGCCACGCAGCAGTATAATGTGCAGGTATTTTGTGTTTTTTTGAAATTTCTCTTGCAATTTCTCCGGTGAAAATAATGGCAATTGTATTGTTGGCAAGCAATATATCAAATATACTCACAAGTTTTGCAATTAATAACTGTGTTATTTTTGGGCCAGCATTTTGTCTTGAAATCCAATTTGATAGGGAATTAGCCATTTCTTGAATAAATCCTTTGCCTGCAAGTCCGGATAAACCACCAACCATTAGAGACAACAGCATTATTTCATTCATGCTAGCAAAGCCTTTGTTAAGATCTTGGCTAAATAAGAGAACTCCATAACCATCTTTTGCAAAAGCACCAACCATTCCAGTAAAAGCTATACTTATAAATAACGAAACAAAAACATTAACTCCGCTAATAGCAAGAAGAATAAGTAATAAATAGGGCGTAACAAGCATGAGATCATAATGTTTGACATCTATGATTGCCTGGCTATTAGTGTTAAAAATCAACAAAATCATAGTAAGAATAGAAGCTATAAATGCCACCTTTGCATTAAGTTTCAGCTTTTCTTTCATATCAGCTTCTTGTGACATGACTGCCGCAATGGTTGTGTCTGATACAATGGACAAGTTATCTCCAAACATTGCTCCTCCAACTACTGTAGCGACACACAATGAAGGAGATAGATCTATTTGCTGACTTAAAGCAAAGCCTATGGGAGCGATCGTTGCAATCGTTCCCATAGAAGTACCAATGCTTGTGGCGACAAAGGCTGCAACTAAAAATAGTCCTATTAGTAAAAATTGAGGCGGGATTAAAGATAATGCGAAATTAACGGTAGCTTCGACACTACCAATCTGTTTTGTAACTTCACTAAAAGCTCCGGCAAGCAAAAATATAATGCACATTGTTATTATATCGCGGTGGCGCACGCCATCCAAAAAGTCATGCATTTTTTGTTGCGTTGAACCTCGATTCAAAATCCAGGCGAGTGCAATAGCAGGAATTATAGCAGTGATAGGTGAAAATTGATAAAAGGCATTTGGAATTCCTAATAAGGTGAAATAAACTCCACTGCCGACGAACAGTGCTATAAATAGGAAAATAGGTATAAAATGAAGAACGTACCACATGGTTTCTCCTTAAAAAAGGACAGGCAAGAAAAAATATAAATCAAATAGATATGATTATAATAGAAATAAAATAAAACAGCTTAAAATTAAGCAACAAACATAGATAAGCCACGCATGGACACTGGAGAAATCATAGAGAAAAGAATAATACATTTCAAATTAATAATCATTTAAAATACCTTTGAAAATATAATATCATTGTAATTCTAGCATAATCATCAATAATATGCAAGTGACAAATCCTGCGCTTTCAGTTCTAAATTCTTCTGCTATGCATTTGCTTTAAAAACTATTTGCTATAGTAAGTATGAATGTTCAAAGCAGCAAGCATTGGCTACATTGATTTTATTTTTAAAAATTTGAAGAAGGAAAAAATGAAGTATATGATTTTGGTTTTATTGTTCATATTAACACTAAACTCAATCTATTCATGCTTGCAAGAGCTCCTCCCTGAACTGATTACTCAGATTATTTCTTTTTCATATCCATTAAGCCAGAATGAATATCGCACAATAAGAAACAGTTGTGCCAACAACGTATTTAATAATGTTGCAACAGAACTTCAAAAAAATTTTACCGTAAATATTTTTGATTACTTTGATTTAATCACTTTATATTACCATGTTTTTGAAAAAAAATACCATCCATGCTTGACACATCCATTTTTGTTGACAAATAAGTATTTATCTGATTGTGTAACTTCTTTTTATGCTGAAAAAAACCTACTCAAACCATTACTATTTTTGGGAAACAAAAAAGTTGATGCTTCCACTTTTTTTACAGTTGCCATGCGCATTTAAAACTATTGCCATATTTCAATAGTAAGAAAGAAAATCAAAACACTGAGAATAACTGTGTTTTTGATGTTATAAGACTTACAAATCATATTGATCTTGCAAGAATTGAGGTACAATCAGAAATAAAAACAACCCAGCAGGGTAATTCGAGCACTGTTACCATACGCCTCAGAGAAATTGTTCCCGTTTCAAACAAGATTCAAAAAAACGATGTGAATGCACGCAGTGGAAAAGTTATTTTTTAACAGTTTATTTAACAAAACGCCTGCACTTATTTTACTGTTTGAAACAATTATTTTCGATTCACACTATTGTTTTTCAGAAGTTTTTTCGCTTGATGACGATCAAGAGTTTAAAATGAATATCTGTGAATATTCAGATATAAAGAAAATGCCAACAAAACTTTTTATCCGATTATGTTTTTTGAAAAAATTTGAAAATGAAAAAGTTGACAATCCATTAATTAATTTTTTTAATTATTTTATTTCCTGAATCTATGGAGAGCTAAATCATTTTAATCTGATTCCAGCAAGTGGCAAGCGATGTGTAGTCTGAATCTACATGAGCGCAGGCACGACACAAGTATCAGATTAAAATGGATGAGCTATGCTGAAAAAACCATTCTTTAATTTCACCTTCAGTCGTGCCAAGATGAGCCCGGTCCCCGGTAAAACTGTGCTCATTTTCTGGCCAATAGCTGCTCTGGGCCCCAAAAACAGAGCTGGGCCTTGGATCTTTACTTCATGATCCTTGTTTCTAGGTCCAATTTCCTAGAAATCTTGCCCATGTAGCCTTTCTTAAGGGATTTTGGTACATGAACTAAATCAAAAAAAGGCGTTTATGGTGCCTATAAGTTCTAGACAATTTATTTAAAGTACAATATGTAGATACCAATTATACACTTAAAATATAAAGGTGTTTTATGTTTGTTATTTTACGTTATTTATTATTATTTTTTGCTCCTTATCTATATTCGATGGAGGAAGTTAACTTAAACCCTATCGACGAAAGTAAGCTTGAACCTGGCGTTATGAACTTTCTCGGTGAGTCCAGAGATAAGGGTCACTATATAGGGAAATTTTGCAGTGAAACCACAGTGAAATCGCTAAACTTAGAGAAAAACTCAGCTCCTAAGGATTTATGGCCTATCGTCTTGAAAAATAATCCCCCAGAAATGTTTAAGCGAATTCATTTACTAGAAAATCAAGATCTCTATCCTGATAGATTATTTTTAGCCGGTACCATCTACTTTGAAAGCAGCCTTCCCTATGGTAAATATGAGGACGGTTATCTACAGCATTTTGTATTAAGGATAGTAAAAAGAAATAATGAGCATCAAAGTACATGGGCCCTACACAGTCTTGAGCTTTCAAAAATTCACAAGGCTTATGAAGCCTATTATAGCCATGGAAGTAGATATCATTATGAAGATGATTTTTTTCGTAGCCATATAGGATTAGATCTACAGGTCTGGCCAGAAAATGGCATAGCCCTACCTCGGCCTAGTGAGTTTTTCTTAAGAAATAGTGAGCTTTTAAGTAAAAGAGAAATACTAGCCTTTGAAGCTCATGATCTGGCAGCTCGCTTTGAAAACGAAAGTAGCCGCTATACTTATAAGGAAAAATACAATGAATTGTGGCTTCCGCTATTGGATCATCGCGGTTATCGATACCTTTTTGACGGTAAGAACCAAGTAGAGAAAGAATTATTAAAAGATATAGAGATATTTAATAAAGCTAAAAATAAAATACCTAAATTTAAAAAGCGTGGCGGATATTTTTGGCATAAAAAATATGGCTATCTTTGTTCTTATCAAGTAAAAGGCGATGAAATGCCTATTTTCATAGAGGAAGATATAAAAAATAGCATTATAAATAATGCTCAATCCTATGAGTTTAAAGAAGGTAAAATATATCATAAAAGCGAAGAATTTTCCACCAAAGAAGGATATAGTGACTATAGAAGCTCTGAACCTCTATATATCGTTAGCGCCGACAAAAAAGGTGTGATTTACATAAACAAAAGAACAGATATAGTAGATAAAAAAGGAAAAGAAGATGGTATTTATCATACGATTTTAGTAAATTCTAAAGCTAGAAATTCTAAAGCTAGCAGCTTTGCTGGAACTTTGATGGCAGAAAAAGGGAAAATTACTTATTTAAGCAATGAAAGTGGCCATTATAGAACTACTGAATTTCAACTTATACAATTTCTCATAATTTTAGAAAAACAGGGTGTATTGAGTCCAGATCTAAAAATCATGTCATATGATACTATAAGTTATCTTTTTACACCGCCAGATGAAAATGGCAATTTTACTTTTGGTCAAGCCTTTGCTAATGCATGTAAAAACCCATCCCTATACGATAAAATACATATATATAGCAATACGTTAAGCGAATTTAAATATAAACACAAAAAAGAATGGTCTAAGCTAGAAGAAAAACTAAAGAAAAATGGCGTAATCAAGTAGTATTTTATCGTGTTTTTAGCCTTCTTTTAGAAGGCTAGGTCTTTTTGATTTTATCGATAACGCTTTCTGCTACTATACCCAGCATATGAGCAGCATTGACCGTGTGATAATCAAAACGATTTTTATCTGATAGTTCAAAGTATTGTTTAAATAGGTAAGAAGGTTTTTCTCGAGCGCATAAAGTCTTCTTAGTCTTGTGTGCCAAAGAGACAAATTCATACCACACGCGTCCTCGCTGAAGCGGGAGCCGATCATGGGTAAAACTATGCTCATGATTTAACAGTTTTTCGGCTTGATCTAATACCGAATCAATTTGATTAGACCGTAATAGTTAGATTGTTCTCCTTGGTATTCCACTAATGAAACAGAGTATGGCTTTTGATGATATTTTGATTATCAGCGAGGTATTGGCACCTCATTTCAATGGCATCTTCTACAGCTTCAATGCTATCAAAACTGCGATTAGCGACTGCCTCTCTTATTAATGGCCATAATTTTTCAGCCGGTTGTAATTCAGGCGAATAGGGTAGCAAGAACATCAAGGTTATGCCGCATGGCGTATTAAGGGAAAGGCTTTTGTGCCAGCCGGCACCATCGAGCACCAGTATAATTCGCTTCTTTTTGCTCGCGCCAACCCGTGCTGCAAATCGTTGCAGTGCGATATAAAAACATTCCATGGAGACATGAGGTAAAATTAACCAGTGAGTTTCTCCTGTCGCTGGACGCACAAAACCATAGACATAAGTCCATTCATAACGGATTTGGCTTAGGGCTTTAGGACGCTCGCCACATTTAGTCCACACACGGCGAATGATAGGTTTCAAGCCAACTCGACATTCATCTTGCGCCCATACCTCAACAGGCACTTCGCCCGGTTCCCAGTAAAACTATGCTCATTTTCTGACCAATAGCTGCTCTGGGCCCCAAAAACAGGGCTGGGCCTTGATAAACACGGCCGTAAAAAGCCTTGCTGCATAAAGATCGCTCACGCCCGTGACATGGTGCTCCCCGTCGGGTGCATCATGTCTTCCTTCTTGAGGATTCTATAGCAGAAAAAAATCGGTAGTGGCCTAAAGTAGTTGAAATGATTTTTTTTCGTCGATTGTTTAACTTATGTTTTCATCTAACAGAGTTAAAAATTATGGCAGTATTTATTCCGGTATCATGACCTGACTGCTTTGACAGTGATATGATTGTTAAATTTGGTCGTACAGATAAGGGTAAACAGCGCTATCTTTGTCGTGCAACAAAATGCAAGCGAACAACTTTTATCTTAAATCCAGAAAAGAAAGGTTTTTTGCCTGAAATAAAAAGGCGCATTATTGAAATGACTTTAAATGGCTCAGGAATTCGCGATATAGCTCGTGTTTTAGGTATTTCCCGGGACACGGTAACGAGCGAAATAAAAAAAAGAAAATACGCTGAGTCAAG
>Ga0209480_10003055_pt1 | contig 11090 bp, 10 predicted proteins | sample JI61114C2DNA_FD_187501 | JGI IMG/M metagenome (GOLD analysis project Ga0209480, IMG submission 187501) | Wastewater effluent complex algal communities from Wisconsin, to seasonally profile nutrient transformation and Carbon sequestration -... | ecosystem: Engineered > WWTP > Effluent > Algae...
CTGCTTCGAACAGGTGCGTTCCCATCCGGAACACCGCTACCTGGGCAACCAGGAGATCGCCAGGCGCACGCGACTGCCCAAGGCCACGGTATCGCGGCTGTCGCAGACGCTGGCCACGCTGGGTTACCTGGAGTATTCGCCCACGCTGGAGAAATACGCGCTGGGGCCGGCGGTGCTCGGCTTGGGTCATGCCTACATGGCCGGCCACGATGTCATCGGCATTGCCCAACCGCTGATGCAGGAACTGGCCGACTACACCCAGGCCGCGGTGATGCTGGCGGTGCCCGAGGGCATGCGCATGCTGCTGCTGGAAGTCTGCCAGGGCGATGCGATGTTCAACATGCGCCTGGAGAAGGGGGCGCGGGTTCCGCACGGCACCACTGCGCTGGGCCGCGCCGACCTGGCCTCGCGCTCGCGCGACGCGTTCGACGGCTACCTGGCCGAACTCGAGCGCACCTCGAGCCCGGCCGGGTGGGCGCAGATCCGCGCCGGCATCGAACGTGCCCGCCAGGACTACGAGACCTACGGCTTCGTGTTCTCGCTGGGCGACTGGAACCCCGACGTCTTTGCGGTGGGCGTACCGATGATCTCGGCGGATCGCACGCGCCGTTTCGCCTTCAACATCAGCGGACGCGTCTCGGTAATGACCCGCGAGAAACTCGTGCAGGACTTCGGCCCGCGCCTGGTCGCCCTGCGCAACCGCGTGTACGAGGCCACCGAAGGCCGTTTCTGATCGAACGGAGAGTGCATCGATGAAAGCCGTCGTCTGCGACGCCTGGGGCACGCCCGACACCCTGCAAGTGAAGGATCTGCAGCTTCCCGAACCAGCGCCGGGACAGGTCCGCGTGCGCGTCCGCGCGGCAGCGGTGAATTTCCCCGATGCCTTGCTGGTCGCCGGCAAGTACCAGTTCAAGCCGGACTTCCCGTTCTCGCCGGGCGCGGAGTTTTCCGGGACGGTCAGTGCACTTGGCGATGGCGTGTCGTCGTTCGCGATCGGCGACCAGGTGGTCGGCACCACGGCGTTCGGTGCGTATGCGGAAGAGGTGTTGGCCGATGCCGCGCAGGTCATTGGCTTGCCCAACGATACGAGCGACGACGAACTGCAACTGGCCGGCAGTTTCCTGCTGACGTATGGCACGTCGTACCACGCGTTGAAGGATCGCGCGGCTGCCAAACCCGGTGAATCCTTGCTGGTGCTCGGTGCCGGTGGCGGCGTGGGCCTGGCGGCCGTGGAACTGGGCAAGCGGATGGGCTTGCGGGTGATCGCCGCGGCATCGACCGAAGCCAAGCGTGAAGCGGCGCGCTCGCGCGGCGCCGACGAGGCCATCGACTACACCACGGACGACTTCCGTGGACAGTTGAAGACCCTCACCAACGGCCGCGGCGTGGACATCGTCTACGACCCGGTCGGCGGCGACATCGCCGAAACCGCCCTGCGCAGCGTCGGCTGGGGCGGGCGTTACCTGGTGGTGGGTTTTGCCGGCGGCGGCATCCCGAAGCTGCCAACGAACCTGCTGCTGCTCAAGGGCAGCGCGCTGGTCGGCGTGTTCTGGGGCGAGTTCGTGCGCCGCGAGCCGGAGGCCCATGCCGCCAACACCCGCCAACTGCTGGCGTGGTTGCACGACGGCACCTTGCGCCCGCTGGTCTCGGCGCGCTATCCGTTGTCCGGTGCCGCGCAGGCGTTGGATGCGCTGCTCGGCCGCGACGCGATCGGCAAACTGGTCATCGTCCCGTCGCTGGCGCCGTAAGCCGCGCGCGTCGGTTCGGACACGACCGCCGGCCGACTCGCCGTACACTCTGGCGCATGGACACGACCGCTTCCGTTTCGCCGCTGCGCCTGCTGGATGATCGCGCCACCCGCCTGTTCGTCGCCCTGGCTGCATTCTTCTGCGCCAACGCGGTGCTGGCCGAATTCATCGGGGTCAAGATCTTCGCCCTGGAAGACAGCCTGGGCATCGCGCCGCTGGAGTGGAACCTGTTCGGCCAGAGCGGCTCGCTGAACTTCACCGCGGGCACGCTGCTGTGGCCGATCGTCTTCATCATGACCGACACGGTCAACGAGTATTTCGGCAAGCGCGGCGTGCGCATGATCAGCTGGCTGGCCGCGGGCCTGATCGTCTACAGCTTCGTGTTCGCCTACCTCGCCATCCACCTTGCGCCGGCTTCATGGTGGGTCGGCGCGGCCAAGGAGCAGGGCGTGCCCGACTACCAGGCCGCCTACGCGGCGATCTTCGGACAGGGCATGTGGATCATCGTCGGCTCGCTGATCGCCTTCCTGGTCGGCCAGCTGATCGACGTGCAGGTATTCCACCGCATCCGTTCGCGCACCGGCGAGCGCCACGCGTGGCTGCGTGCCACCGGCTCGACCGCGGTGTCGCAGCTCGTCGACAGTTTCGTGGTGCTGTACATCGCCTTCGTGCTGGGCCCGCAGCAGTGGCCGACCTCGCTGTTCCTGGCGGTCGGCACGCTCAACTACATCTACAAGATGCTCGCGGCGATCGCACTGCTTCCGCTGCTGTACCTGCTGCGCGCCGGCATCCACCGCTACCTGGGTCACCACCGCGCGGCGGAACTGCGGCAGCACGCTGCGGAAGGCTGAGAACTCTGACGCCAAGCCGTTGGCCAAGGCGTGATTGCGGAAAGCGCGCCATGGGTGAGCGCGCTCTGCTTGCATCGCATGCGATGCGAGTTCGCGAACGCCCGGCACCCTGTGCCGGGCTGGGCCACGAAGTGGGCGCGCGGCGGCGACTCGAACAGGATGTTCGCAGGAGCCGAGTAGCAATTACGCCTTGGCCAATGGCTTGGCGCCCGTGAACAAAAAAAGGGCCGGCAATGCCGGCCCTTCGCTATCGCGATGTCGCGTGGCTCAGGCGCGCGTGCCGCGCGGCGCGTTGCGCTTGCCGGCATAGGCACCCTGCCCGCTCGGGCGATGCTGCTGGCCCGCGTGGCCGGCGCGTGCCGCCGGGCGTGCGTGCGGACGCGGGGCAGCGCCCGGCCGACCCGGCGGACGCTGGCCGCCATTGCCGCCGTTCTTCGGGATCGGCGTATCCAGGCGGATCGGCTTGCTCGGCGCGAACCCGGGTACCACGTCCATCACCAGGTCGACCTTCAGCAGGCGCTGGATCTGCCGCAGCAGGCCGCCTTCTTCCGGCGACACCAGCGACAGGGCCTGGCCCACGGCACCGTTGCGGCCGGTGCGGCCGATGCGGTGCACGTAGTCCTCGGCGACCATCGGCAGGTCGTGGTTGATCACCAGCGGCAGGTCGGGGATATCGAGGCCGCGTGCGGCGACGTCGGTGGCGACCAGGATCCGCGCCTTGCCCGACTTGAAGTCCTTGAGCGCCTTCTGGCGCGCGGCCTGGCTCTTGTTGCCGTGGATCGCGACCGACGGGAGGCCGGCCTCTTCCAACTGCTCGGCCAGGCGGTTGCAACCGTGCTTGGTCTTGCCGAACACCAGCACCTGGTCGGTGTGGCGCTGCGACAGGATCTGGATCAGCAGGTCGCGCTTGCGCGAGCCGTCGACCGGATGCGCGGTGTGGGTGATGGTCTGGGCGATGGTGTTCTGCGCCGCCACCTGGACCTGTTCCGGATTGGTCATGAACTCCAGCGCCAAGGCCTTGATCTGCGCCTCGAACGTGGCCGAGAACAGCAGGGTCTGGCGCTGCTTCGGCAAACGGTTGAGCACGCGCTTGATCGCCGGCAGGAAGCCCATGTCGAGCATGCGGTCGGCTTCGTCCAGGACCAGCACTTCCACCGCATCCAGCTTCACGCTGCCGCGGTCCAGGTGGTCGATCAGGCGCCCCGGGCAGGCCACCAGCACGTCCACGCCACGGCGCAGCTGCTCGATCTGCGGCTGCATGCCGACGCCACCGAACAGCGTGGTCACGTTGAGCTTCAGGTGACGGCCGTAGGTCTTGAAGCTGTCGGCGACCTGCACCGCCAGCTCACGAGTGGGCACCAGCACCAGCGCGCGCGGCTTGCGCGGGCCGGCCGGCGGGGTTTCCTTGGACAGGCGATTCAGCACCGGCAGCGCGAACGCGGCGGTCTTGCCGGTGCCGGTCTGGGCGCCGCCCAGCACGTCGCGGCCGGACAGCACCAGCGGGATCGCCTGGGCCTGGATCGGGGTCGGGGTGTTGTAGTCGTTGTCGGCGAGCGCGCGCAGCAACGCGGGCGCAAGCCCGAGGGATTCAAACGTCATTTGGTAATGCTCCGGTGTGAAAAGCCCACGCGATGGCGTGGACGAACCCGAGCGTTTCCCTGGAACCGCGCTGCGAGTCGACGATGGCACGACGCCGGTGATCCGGTGCCGTGTCTGCGCGACGAAAGGCGTGTGGAAGAAGCAGGCCGCCGGGGGCGGCAGGCGTGACCGGGAAAACGATCAGCCGTGCGCAGAATGAGGCGGATGATACGCGAAACCGCGGCCGAGAACCGGACTGGCTGAACCCGGCGTTCACTGGGCGCCCCTTCCCCGCTGCGTGCCGCCATGCCAACCTCGCGCCTTCCGTCACGACCGGTACCGCCATGAAGCCCGAGATCCGCATCGCCAGTTGGTTGTTGGCCAGCGTCTTCGTCGTGATGGGCGGCTACCGCCTCTGGCACGCGTTCCAGGGCGTGCCGACCGCCAACTCCACCCTCGTCCTCAGTGCGGGTGAGCTGCTGCTGGGGATCGCCATCGCAGCCGGCTGGCGCCTGCGCGCGATGGCCCTGCTGGGCGCCCTGCTGATGCTGGTCGACGCCGTGCTTTCGCACCGCTTCTGGACATTGCAGGGGAACGCGCAGGCCACCCAGTTGTTGCACTTCATGAAGAACATCGGCCTGGTGGGCGGGCTGTTCCTGCTGTCCACGGTGGTCACGGGCAAACGCCGCTGAGCATGCGGGCGAATCGTCAGCCAACCCTGCGCAGCGAGGGCGGCCACGAACGCAGCCAGGTCGGCATGGTCGAGCTGTTCTTCGACCTGGTGTTCGTGTTCGCGATCACCCAGCTCTCGCACGGCTTGCTGGAACAACTGACGCCGCTGGGGGCGCTGCACACCGGGGTGCTCTTCATCGGTGCGTGGTGGCTGTGGATCTATACCACCTGGTGCACCAACTGGCTCAACCCGGCCGCGACCCCGGTGCGCCAGTTGCTGTTCGTGCTGATGTTGCTGGCACTGGTGATGGCGGCCGCGCTGCCGCATGCGTTCGCGGAGCGCGGGCTGGTGTTCGCGCTGGCCTACGTCGCCCAGCACCTGCTGCGCTCGGCCTACATGGTGCATGCGTTCGGCGCGGTCAGCGGGCATGGCCGGAATTTCATCCGCATCTTCGCGTGGCTTGCGGTATCCGGCACCTGTTGGGTACTCGGCGGCTTGTCCGATCCGCAATCGCGGCTGGCCTGGTGGACGGCGGCGATCGCCATCGAGTTCATCGGCCCGTTTGCCTACTACCGCGTTCCCGGCATGGGCGCCTCGACGACGACCGACTGGGACGTCGATCCGCACCACATGGCCGAACGCTGCGGACTGTTCGTGATCATTGCCCTGGGCGAATCGTTGCTGATCACCGGCGCGACCTTCGCCGGCCTCGCCTGGGAGACGCCGCAACTGCTGGCATTCATCGCGGCCTTCGTCGGTACGGTGGCAATGTGGTGGCTGTACTTCGACACCGGTTCCGGGCGCGCCATCCACCACTTCGAACATGCCGCGGACCGCGGCCGCGTGGCGCGGCTCGCCTACACCTACCTGCACATCCCGATCGTCGCCGGCATCATCCTGTGCGCGGTCGCGGACGAGCTGGTGCTGGTGCATCCCGACCACGCCAGCAACCCGGGCATCGCGGCGATCCTGGGCGGCCCGTTCCTGTACCTGCTCGGCAACGGGTTGTTCAAATGGGCCACCAACCAACGCCGGTTGCCGCCGATCTCGCATCTCGTGGGCATGGGGTTGCTGCTCGCTCTGTCGCCGTTCGCCTTCGGCCACGCATTCAGCGCGCTGGCCCTGGGCGGATTGACCAGCGGCACTCTGGTGCTGGTGGCCCTGTGGGAATGGCGGGCGCTGCAGCAAGCCTGACGGCAGCGTTCAACGACGCACGCGCTGCGGGTCCATTCCCCGCACCGAACAATCGATCAGTTCCCGAAGCACCCGCGCATCGACATCGGCGAGCTTCTTCAGGTACAGGCAACTCTTGCCGGTCTTGTGCTTGCCGAGCCTGGCCATCAATTCGGCACGGCCTTCGAAGCCGGGCATGAGGTAGAGGGTCAGGTCGTTCTTGCGCGGCGAGAACCCGATGATCGGCCATTCCATGGCCTTGTTCGAGCTGCCGCTGTACGCATAGCGGCCGAAGCCGACGATCGCCGCGCCCCACATTTCCGCGCGCTCGCCGGTGGCGGCTTCCATCATCCGCAGCACCGCTTCGCAATCGGCGCGGCGCTGGTCGCCCTGCTGCGCCAGGAATTCGGCGACCGATGCCGCGGTGGGGCGTGTCTTCAGTTCGCTCATGGCATGGGTCTCCGTGTCGGGTTATGCGCGAACGGCCTGGAACAGGCTCACCAGCCCGATCGCGAACACCAGCAGCAGCGCGATGCGGCGGAACAGCACCTGCGGCATCCGCGCCAGGATGCGCTTGCCGACCCAGGTGCCGGTGATCGCGACCACGGCGAGCAAGGGCACCCAGGCCAGGTCGTGCGCATGGATGTAGCCATTGCGCGCGTACACCGCGGCGCGCGACAGGTCGATCGCCATGTCGATGGCGGCCGAGGTCGCGATGAAGACCTCCTTGCGCAGGTCGAATGCCGCGAGTGTCATGCCGCGCACCGCGCCGCCCGTGCCCACCAGCCCGGCCATGCCACCGGACAACGCACCGCCGACCACCGCACTGCGCGTCGTCGGCGCCAGGCGCCAGCGCGGCCTGAGCAGCATCCAGCCGCTCAGGCCCAACAGGAACACCGCCAGCACGGCCTCCAGCCAGCGGGTGGGGAACCAGGTCGTGGCCAGCCCACCCAGCGCGGCGAACGCCACCGATGGCACGCCGAGGCGCAGCAGCAGCCCGCGATCAATGCCGCCGCGGAACAGGCCGAGCTTGCTGATGTTGCTGGCCAGGTGGAACAGCGCGGTGATGCCGAGCACCGACTGGAAATCGAAATACATGTTGGCGACCGGCACGAAGAACACCGACGAGCCGAAGCCGCCGACAGTCCCGGCGATTTCCGCCAGCAGCGCCAGCAGCAGGAAGGTCGCGCTGCGCCCGAACCCGAACATCAGGCGTCGAGGGTCATGCCCGGGCGCGCCAGCACCACTTCGATGCCGTGGCGTTCGCCGATCTCGCCGGCCAGCGCTTCGCGCGCCTTGTCCTCGCCGTGCACCAGCGCGAGTGCCGGCTTCGGATCGAAATGACCGAACCACGCCAGCAGGCCGCGCTGGTCGGCGTGCGCGGACAGGCCGCCGACGGTGTGCATCGTCGCGTTGACCCGGATATCGCGACCGTGGATGCGGATCCATCTCGCCCCGTCCACCAACCGCCGGCCGATCGTCCCGGCGCCCTGGTAGCCCACGAACACCACGTGCGCCTCGCGACGGCCCAGGTTGTTGCGCAGGTGGTGCAGGATGCGCCCGCCGTTGGCCATGCCGCTGCCGGCGATGACGATCGCGCCGCGCTGGACGCGGTTGATCGCCATCGATTCCTCGGTGGACGCGGTGATGTGCAGGTTGGGCAACTTGAACGGGTTCGGCGCATCGCGCCAGACCCTGCGCGCCTCGTCGTCGAACAGATCGTGGTGGCGCCCGTACGCCTGCACGACCTTGCCTGCCATCGGGCTGTCCAGGAACACCTGCCAGCGCGACATGTCCCACTCGTCCCAGTACTTCGCGAACCAGTACAGCAGTTCCTGCGAACGCCCGACCGCGAAGGCCGGGATGAGCACGTTGCCGCCGTCGCGCCATGCCTGCTCCAGGATCCCGCCCAACTCCACGATCGTCTCCGCGCGATCCTTGTGGTCGCGGTCGCCGTAGGTGGACTCCATCAGCACCAGATCCGCGTCCCGGATCGGCGTCGGATCGCGCAGGATCGGCGTGCCCGTCGGGCCGAGGTCGCCGGAGAACACCAGTTTGCGCCCATCCGCCCACAGCTCGACGATGCTGGAGCCCAGGATGTGCCCTGCATCGCGGAACGCGATCTCGATACCGGGCACGATCGGCTGGCGCGCGTCGTACGGCAATGCGCGCACCAACGCCATCGCATCGGACACGTCGTCCTTCGTGTAAAGCGGCTGCTGTTCCACTTCGCCATGCGTGCGCCTGCGGTTGAACCGCGCGGCATCGCTTTCGGCCAGCGATGCCGAATCGAGCAGCATGATCGGCATCAGGTCGGCGGTGGCCTGCTGGGCGAAGATCGGACCGCGGAAGCCGCGCTTGACCAGCAACGGCACGCGACCGATGTGGTCGATGTGCGCATGGCTGAGCACCAGCGCATCCAGCGACGCCACGTCGAACGGGAACGGATCGACGTTGCCGGCCTCCATTTCCGCGCTGCCCTGGCGCATCCCGCAATCCAGCAGCACGCGTTTTCCGGCGGCCTCGACCAGGTGCATGGAACCGGTGACCTCGCCGGCCGCGCCGTGGAAATGCACCCGCATGCGTCCGCTCCGTCAAAACCGGCGTGCAGGTTACCGCAGTGCCGGATGGCGACGCCTGGTCACGCGCTGATCCGCGATGGCAGCGACGCCTCGGGTGCCAGCCCCAGCGCCGCGCGCAGGGCATCGCGGTAGCTGCGCCCGGAGACCAGGCGCTGGCCACCATGCAGGTTCACCCGATAACGACCGGAGGCGAGAGGTTCGACCTCGCGGATCGCGTCGATGCGCACGATCGCGGAGCGATGGATGCGCAGGAAGCGCTGCGGGTCCAGGCGTGCATGGAAACCGCTGATGGTGTCGCGCAGGACGAAGCTGCGCGTGCCGACCTTGAGCTCGACGTAGTTGGCCTGCGCCAGCGCGCAATCCAGCTCGTCCAGCTCGACCATCTGCATGCGCCGGCCGATCGGCAGCGCCAGCCGCCGTGGAATCGCCGGTGGCGCGGCGAGGGGCGCATCGTTGGCCAACGCGCGTTGCGCGCGTTCCACCGCCTGCAGCAGGCGCTCGGCGGAAATGGGCTTGAGCAGGTAGTCCACCGCCTGCACGTCGAACGCGCGCACCGCGTGTTCCGCATACGCGGTGACGAACACCACCGCGCGTGGCCGCGCGACCACGTGCTCCAGTGCCTGGAACCCGTCCGCGCCCGGCATCTGGATATCGAGGAACAGCAGGTCGCAGGGACAGTCCGGCAGTAGCTGCATGACCTCGATGCCGCTGGCGCATTCCGCCACCACCTCGAGGCCGGCGATCCCGCCCAGCAAGCGACGCAGGCGCAGGCGTGCCAGCGGTTCGTCGTCGGCGATCATCACCCGCAGTTGGCTCATGGCACCCGCACCTCGTCGAAGCGGAGGTCGCGTGCTGGGCGATCGCGGGTGCTGGCGGGGATTGCGTGCCGACGCGGCAGGCGCAGGCCCACGCGGGTGCCGCCGTTGGCCGTCGCCTCGATCGACAGCACCGCCTCGTCGCCGTACAGCACCTGCAAGCGCGCGCGCGTATTCGCCAGGCCGATGCCGTGGCCCTCGACATCCGGCAGCCCGTCGGCACCGTCGTCCTCCACGTCCAGCCACAGCGCAGCGCCGACCAGGCCCGCACCGATGCGCACGCTGCCCGGACGGATCCGCCGCGCGATGGCGTGCACCACCGCGTTCTCCACCAGCGGCTGCAGGAGCTGCGGCGGCACCGCCTCGTCCAGGCACTCCTCGGCGACGTTCCACTGCACCTGCATGCGTGCGCCCAGTCGCACCTTCTCGATCTCCAGGTATTGCGCCAGCAATTCCAGTTCCTCGCGCAGGCTGACCCATTGCAGGCGCGAGCTGTCCAGGCTGCGCCGCAGCAGTGCCGACAGGCCGACCAGCATGCGGTCGGCGCGATCGGCATCGTGGTGGACCAGTTCGGCGATCGAATTGAGCGCGTTGAACAGGAAATGCGGGTTGAGCTGCGCCGCGATCGCATCGAGCCGCGCCTGCGCCAGCAAGCCTTGCAGCTCGGCGGCGCGACGTTCCTGCGCCCGCGCCTGGTCCGAGAACAGCAGCGCATGCGCCAGGCCGATCACGATCCAGCTGATCAGCACGTTGTTGTTGAGGCTGGTCGGCATGACATCGGACCAGAAATCCGGCGGGGTGTCGTACCAGCCGACCCATGGATCGAGGGTATAGATGTAGACCGAGCGCAGCACCACCACCGCGAAGGCAGCCGTCATCAGGATGGTGCAGGACCGGGCCACGCTGCCGCGCCGGATCGGCACGCGCGACACCAGCCAGAACAGCGCGACGGTCAGCGGTACCCAGCCCCACATCCCGATCAGGTTGATGCGCAGCACATCGCTCCACGCGTAGTGCTTGCCCATGTCCTCGGCCATCGACATCACCTGGTAGCAGTACAGCAGGCCGTATGCGGTCCAGGCAACGAAGGCGGACAGCCACAGCGTCCACCACGGTCGGGGCGGCAACGGCAACCAGCGGGTGTCTTCGGCGCGATCCATGCCCCCACGCTACCCGCGGGCACGGCCACCCGCAACGCGCCGGGTGTCGTTGGCTGCCGCACGCGTGCGTTTCGTCCCCGGATGCTTGCCGCACACCCCGCGCGACCGCGAGCGTCGCCCCACGGCCACTGCCGCAACCAAGAAACCCCGGGGAGTTCCACATGCCAGCCGCACGACACGCCAACCACTGCAAGCACACCACCCTCTGCCTCGCCCTGGCCATTGGCCTGGGCATCGCCGGGCTCGCATCCGCGCAGAGCAATGCCGCCGGCGCCATCCACGGCCGCGCCAGCCAGGGCGACGTGGTGGTGATCGAGAATGCCGCCACCGGCTACCGCCGCGAGATCACCGTCGGCGCCGATGGTGGCTACCGCGCGCCGCAAACGCCTTCGGGTAATTACACGGTGACCGTGCGCCGCGCCGATGGCAGCACGCGGGTCCGCGAGCGCGTGGCGGTCAGCGTGGGCACCGGCACCCAGGTCGATTTCCCGGCCGACGACACCACCACGC
>Ga0209480_10003057_pt1 | contig 11087 bp, 8 predicted proteins | sample JI61114C2DNA_FD_187501 | JGI IMG/M metagenome (GOLD analysis project Ga0209480, IMG submission 187501) | Wastewater effluent complex algal communities from Wisconsin, to seasonally profile nutrient transformation and Carbon sequestration -... | ecosystem: Engineered > WWTP > Effluent > Algae...
TATATAACTGATAACAATTGGCTTTCTGTCCTCGGTCCTCTCGTACTGAAGTAAATATAATTTTTTTTTTAAAATGTACAGTAGATAGGGACCAAACTGTCTCACGACGTTTTAAACCCAGCTCACGTACCATTTTACTCGGCGAACAGCCGAACCCTTGGCAGCGTATGCTCCACCAGGATATGATGAGCCGACATCGAGGTGCCAAACAATCTCTTCGATAGGGACTCTAAGAGAATATCAGCCTGTTATCCCTAGCGTACCTTTTATCCGATGAACGATTTTTTCTGCTTTATAAAAAATCGGGTCATTATAACAGACAAAGTCCTTAGTTTATAAGTTTATAAACTAATCTGATTTAAGTATTTTATTCTGCGTTCGCTGTTTTTCACATAACTTAAACCTATATACACCTTCGTTACACTTTGGAAGGTTGCCGCCCCAGCCAAACTGTCTTTCAAACAATTTAAAGTATATTTATGCTTTAATTATTTTTTTTTAAAATTAACAGTAGTTTTCCAATTATATTATATTACTACATGCCTATAATTAATTATAAAAAAAAACGTATTAGATAACAGTAAAGGTGCATAGGGTCTCTCCGTCTAGCTGTACATTAACGCATCTTCACGTCTATTTCAAGTTCATAGAGATAATACTAGAGACAGTGGGGCAGTCGTTACACCATTCGTGCAGGACGGAACTTACCCGTCAAGGGATTTTGCTACCTTAGGACTGTCAGGGTTACAGCCGCCGTTTACTGGGACTTATAATAGTATATTATACTATTTTTTCATCTTGCAGCACCGGGCAGGTGTCAGACTTTATACATCATATTTCTATTTAGCAAAGTCTTATGTTTTTAATAAACAGTCGCTACCCCCTCTTAGATCATACTAAGTAATTAGTTCTCTTTATCCCAAAGTTACAGAGAAATTTTGCCGAGTTCCTTTAGTATTATTCACTCTTTCATCTTTATTTACTCAATTAATTTACCTGTGTTGGTATTTGTACGGTTTATTTTAAGCTTTTTTCCAGTTTTTATAGTTTTAAAAATTAAATATTTAACTTGTTACACTATAATATATCACTTAACACACATCATTTTTAATGTTGATTAAAAATTTAGTAACCGAATTTTATGCAGTCAGAATATCTTTACTGCAAAACCACGTAAATATACGATGTACTTTTTTTTCAAAAGTAGTCTATTACTCATGTTGGCATAATTAATAGTTATCTCTTCAATAAATTTAACAATTTATCTTCATCGAGTTAAACCACACTCCACTACCTATAAATTTATAGTACTATTTCAGTTTAGATCATCTTGGCGTTAATTTTTAGATATAGTTTTACAAGTTTATAAATCCTTTTATTAGTTCTTGAACTTTTACGCTTTCTTTAAAGGATGGCTGTTTCCAAGCCTACCTCTTTTCTAAAAAATTGCTATACCTTTTATATTAGACCTAATTAGCCACTTTAATATGTACTCTGGGCTGTTTCCCTCTTGACTTAAGACCTTAGCGCCATAAGTCTGTTTAATTTTTTAAAACTAGTTTATTCATACATTAGAAAAATTTAGTATTTTACTAGAGAATTACCAAACTAATTCATACAAAAATTACTCTACTTAAATAGATTTCGTGGAGAACCAGCTATAACCAAGCTTGATAAGCCTTTCACCCCTAATAACAAATCATCTCAAAATTTTGCAACATTTACGAGTTCAGTCTACTACTTGTTCATTATTAGATCGCCTGGTTTCGGGTCTGTAACTATAAACTAATATACTTTCGTTACGCTTTCGCTTGCTTATAATAACAACTCGCCAACCCATTATACAAAAGGTACAATAACATATTTTATATTGTATTTAAACAATAGTTAGTTATAAAAACTAATTAATACATGTTATTTGATTACTACATTAAAATTCAGATTTCTTAAATATTCAAATTTCTGCGGCCTTTCCCTCGCGGTACTATTCACTATAAAACCTAAACAATATTAGCAGATATTTAACAATAAAATTCAACTTAAAGTTTACTATAGATTTATTAATATGTTAGCTGAATGTATTATTAGATATAATACTAATATATATATTCTACGATTTGTTTATAAAAATTATAAATAAATTCTATAAATCTTACCTTAAATAGCTCAACCCTATCTTTTGCTACATTTAATGCTCATAAAAACATAAATGTATTTGGTATTTTGTATTTATATAGATTTTTAATTCTTGGTCTCGGTTTTGAAAAAAACATTTGAAAAAAATAAGCTAAAAAAACATTTATTTTAAGTGGTAAAAAAACATTTATTTTATTATTTTTTTTATGTTTATTATAGTATTGTAAATATATTATATCAATAATGTAAAAATTATTATTAAAAGACAAGTATATATATATATATTAATTATACGTTTTATCCGGGAGTTGAACCCGAGTTAGCAGATTGAAAGCCTGCTGTCCTAACCACTAGACGAATAAAACTACACTATAATCAATAGTTGATTAAAAAAAAATTATTAAATATAAAAGTACTATTAAAAAAGTAATCGTTATATATTTATCAAGTTGTACACTAGTTTTGTTTTTAAAAAATTTTATTTTTAAATTTTTTGTTATTAAAAAAATATGAGTAAAAGAGTTATGTGTAAATAATAAAGATAATGAATGTTTTAATAAAAAAATATTATTATAAAACTTCATAGATGGTCGTAACATTATTTTATTAAATAGTTTAGTATAAAAAAACAAATATTATATAAAAAATTATTAAAGTTTATATAATAAATTACCATTGACACTATTATATTAATATATATATCTAAACGCGATTCTAAATTTTCTTATTTTCAACATTTTTGAAGTAGGACCATATAGCTCTTTACCCATAGTATTCATTCTTTTTTTTAGCAATACTAAACTGTTTACACCAAATTGATAAGTTAGTCCATCTCTTTTTGTATAATATCGCTGAGACCTTATAACTATAGCTCTTACTCTACGTTTTTTTCGTTTATTAAGTTTTACTTTTGTATTTTTTAAAACCACACGTAAAAATTTACCTATATCCGCGTGTTTTCTAGTACTACATCTTCTTGTTTGTATAACTTTAACAAGTAGAATTCCACTAGAATCACTGGGTATACTAAAACTATTTTTTTGGAACATATTTAATTTTTTTGAAAACTTCTAATTTGATTCTTAAAAGTTGCTTGTTTTAGCATTTGTTGTTTTCTTAGTATATATATAAGTTTTTGTTTTGTTTTTTTAGTATTTTGTGTATTTTTTAGTAAAAGATAAAAACAAATAAAAAATAAACTAATTAAGCTAAGTATTAAGGTAATAATAAAAACAGTAATAGGATAATCTAAAAAAAAAAATTTAAACATTAAGTGGAAATCTGAGCTTAAAATATTAAAATTAAATCAATAACTTAGTTGATAACTATATATAAAATTTGAATAATTTAAAGGCAATACAGTTAAATATAAAAATGTGGTTAGAAATCAATAAAGATATTTCACAATTGACAAAGCATTATTACTATCAGAAACAAACTTAAATGATAATCAAACTAATAAAAAGAGTAAAATAATTAGAAGTTCAGTTAATAACATCAAACAAATTCAACCATCTCACGAGTAAGTAAATCCCCAACAAGATAAAAAAAATAAAAAAAATAAAAAAAATAAAAATTTTTTTCTAAAAACAACATTAGTAATTATAAATCAAAAAGTTATTTGTATACCTAAAAAAAGAAAAAAATCTATCAAATTAATATAGATAAAGTAATTATAAAAATTAGTAAAAAATGAAAACAACATTATAGTTTTATACTTTAGTATCTTATTATATTTTTAAAATATAATAAGTTTAGATACTTTTTGTTAACTACACAATACAAATTTATTAGTTGTTTTATAGTTATAAAAGTATCTTTTTAATAATTTATTTAACCCTGTAATAATAAGTTGTGGGTTTTACTTTACTTTATTTTTAAACTAACAAGTAGGAAGCTTTATTTTGTCGGGCTTTTTTTTTCAATTCAAAGTCGTTTTGTAAAAATAGAATGACTGAATTTTAATTCTCAACTCAGTTAATATTAACATTTTTATTATATATATATAAGTGCATGTTTGTTTCATTGTATGCGCTCATTTTTATCCTTAATTTATTGGGTAGGAAGCCCCACCTCTTCTTATCCCTTTCATCTTGGGGGGGGGTCATCTTATAAGAGTAAGATGACTGAAATTTAGTCCTTCAACCGGTTAATATTACTACGTTTAGGACACATTTACAAGTATATACTCGGTTTCTATATACGCTCGTTTTTACCCTTAATTTATCGAATAGGAAGTTCTGCCTCTTCTTATCCCTTTCACTCTGGTGGAAGGGTCATCTTATAAGAGTAAGATGACTGAAATTTAGACCTTAAATTAGTTAATACTATTTGTAATTACATATGGTGAATGATATAACAACACAATACAGCCATTTATATAGTAAGCTTATAAATTCAGCAAATAGGTCGTCAGTTTATACAATTAACTATAACTACTAGTAGTATTAACTAATTTAAGGTCTAAATTTCAGTCATCATACTCTTATAAGATGACCCTTCCACCGGAGTGAAAGGGATAAGAAGAGGCAGAACTTCCTATTCGATAAATTAAGGGTAAAAATGAGCGTATATAGAAACCGAGTATATACTTGTAAATGTGCTCTAGACGCAGTAATATTAACCGATTTAAGGTCTAAATTTCAGTCATCTTACTCTTATAAGATGACCCCCTTACCAAAACGAGAGAGGTAAGAAGAGATAGGGCTTCCTATTCGACATATGTATATATATATAATAATAAGTATGTATATATATATAATAATAAGTATGTATATATATATAATAATAAGTATGTATATATATATAATAATAAGTATGTATATATATATAATAATAAGTATGAAACACCGTTTAATAACTTTTTTAGTAAAGTATTTTAATCAGTTAACTGTAGCAGTTCACGAATTACCATCCTTAATAGGATTTTTTATTTTTATGATCATATATAACCAATTAGTATCTGGTACTATGTTAGCACTTTCTTTATCTACAGAACCTATGAATATTCCGTTAGCTAGAGAAGAAGAAGACTGTGAAAACATCTATACCGATGATTTTTTTTTTTTACATGAAAGGGGGGTCGATTTACTAGTAATTTGTATTTTTGCTCATTTATTTAGAAAAATTTATTTCCATTGTATGGACTTAGAACAAGAATACGCTTGAAAAACCGGAGTTATACTTTTTTTATTAACACAAGTAGTTATTTTTACAGGACTAGTGTTATGCTGTACACATTTAAGTGACATCACGTTAACAATTGCAGTTAATGCATTTAATACATTCTGTTTATTTATTGGTAAACTTTACTGATTAATTTTTCCCGACCAAACTTTAAATTGTGATACAATAATAAGACTTGCTTACTTACATTATGTAACAGCATTTATGCTAGCATTTTTTAGCTTAAGACACGGGGTTGATATGCACTACGATTGAAAAGCAGAAAATTCATGAGAAGGTGTCAGTACAGAATTAAATTGATATGATGAAGTGTTACTTAACGAGTTAGGTCACTTTTTTAACGTTTTATTTATCCTAGGCTTACTTTGTCTTTATTTATACACAGAACCTGAAACTTTAAATTATGAATTATTTATGTGAGGTGACATTGGAATGTCTACAGACGTTAGATTTCTTGGAGTAGCTCCTCACTGATATTTTCGACCTTATATGAACTGACTAATTGTATGCCCATACCACTATACTGGTTTGTTTGGGTTAGTTTTATTTTTTGTTACATTTTACTTTCAACCTAACATCTTGGCTATGGGAGAAGTAATAGGTTATAATACTCTTAACAGCGTAACGTTACCTTTATTGGCATTAACTACTCGAGTAAAATTACTATCTAAAGCTATTATTTACATTAAAAGATTAACTGTTGATACAGATATTTTTTTCCAGGTAACTTATACTATTTTTTTACTAAGTATACTTTATACTTTTTCTTATTTACCTTTTGGTAAATTTTTTAATCGGTTAGGCGGTAACATCGCATCTCTTTTATATTTCGTATATATATTTACTTACATGAGTACAAATTTCTTAAGAAATCCTCAATTTTATAGATTATTTTTAATAGGAGCCTTAGTTTAATTGTCCCGTTTTACGTTCAACGATTATAATGCATCTTATCTTTCTTCATTAGATATCTCACTTTACAAATTACAATATACTTTAACTTCATACACTACAAATTTGAAAAGTATATATAATTTAACTAATTACGCACCCTTACTATTAAAAATATTATTAATAAGTAGTATTTTTTACTACATATTACTTTATATTTATAAGTTGATAGGAAATACTATTCTTAACCAAGATAACTCTAGTGTTTTATTTGACTACTTTAGTGAAGTTGAAGAAGAAGTAGGAAGTCTTGACGATATAATAGCCTACGCATTAGTCTACTTAAGTGTAGCTGTGAGCTTTTTCTTAACAATTTTTTTTGTTTTTTTCTTTAAAACAAGTAGTTTTTTAATTTTATTATTTAATTTTATTTTATTAATTCCTGTTTTAGTACCTACCTTTGTTATTAAAAATTATGGTTGAGGATTTTTACAGTATTTACGAGGAGTAACAAGAACCTCTAGCCTAATGTTTGAAAGTTTCTTAGATGTAGTATCTGTAACTAGTATGTATTTAAGATTTTTTATACAAAATATTAGATTTTTCTTTATTTTTTTAGCGTTTTTTGAGTGCTACGAATTTATATATTTAACGTTATTAAAAGATTTTTCATTTTTAAATATTTTTTTATTAGATCTTAATAATATTACTTTTTTTACCGAACTAAACTCCACTATTATCAGTGTATTATTTTTAAAAACAATACTTTTTTTTTATTATGTAGGTCACTTAGCAACTACATTTGTCGCACAAATTACAAGTTATTTTATTTTATCTTTTTGATTATTTTTTTTTTTATATACAAGTTTTTCAAGCGAAAAAGGGGAAGCTTACTTTTTAAATAAAAAAGCAGCTTAACGTAACATTCTTTGTTAACCTTTAGTTTAAGCTCAGTAAAGTACAAAGTTAGTAAAAAAAAAACTTTTATTAAAAAGTTATTAAAAAAAGATTTAAATAAAGTTTGTAAAAACCCACAAAAAACTCTAACAATAACAAAATATATAAATACCTGTTTGTGAGAATATATGTATAAAGGTCGCCTATAGCAGTAGATAAACTTAATAAGATGATAAACGTTTCAACACTTTTAGTTCATTCGTTAACCTTTTTATTTGTAATGTATTTTGTGACAATTACATTATTTTTTTTAGTAAGAAAATTCTTAACATTATCTTTTTTAGTATTAGTTTTTACTGTACTATTATTTTTTATCTTTATTATATTATCTTTATTATTTCCTTATATCATTTTTGGTCAAAATACCTTATATTTATCCTTGGATGGTACAACAAATTTACTATCAACTATTAATAATAACTTAAGTTTTTCTTTAAACTATTTAAGTTATTTTTTTTTTTTATTAGTAACTATTATCGGGTGTGCTACAAATATTTATTTATTAAATTACTTTAGAGGCGAAAGTGATGAGGGAAAATTTTTATTTTGATTAAATAGTTTTATATTTAGTATGATTATTTTTGTATTAGGTAATAACTTTTTTACATTATTTTTAGGGTGGGAGTTAATTGGTTTAACTTCTTTTTTTTTAATAAATTTCTGAGCAAACAGAAAAGCAACTTTAAAGGCAAGTATAAAAGCTTTTACGTTTAATCTAATGAGTGATATTTTCTTTTTAATAGCTTTAGTTTCTTTTTATCAATTAACCAACACTACAGATTGCGATACATTTTTATATATAATTTTATGAGAAGGAATAGGTAATGACTTTTTATTTAACTTAGGAATTTCTTCTTTAATATTAGCCTGTGGTGTAAAATCAGTGCAAATAGGCGGCCATTTATGACTGCCTGACTCTATGGAAGCTCCAGTACCAGCCTCCGCTTTAATACATTCAGCAACTTTAGTATCCGCTGGAATTTTTTTATTATGTAAGTTTAATATACTATTTTTATACTACGAGTATACTAATATACTCTCTTACATAGGAGCTATCACGGCAGCTTATGGTGGTGTTGTGGCGGCTAGCCAAACAGACATGAAAAAACTGTTAGCTTACTCCACTATGAGTCACTGTGGCTTTTTATGAATACTAGCAAGTAATAATTTTTTTGAGGTAACTATTATTTACTTATTTTTACACGGTTTATTCAAAGCAGCAACTTTTTATTGCGCTGGATCGTTTATACGTTTTTACGAAAGTCAAGATACAAGATTGATGGGTTGTGGTGGTAGTTATTTACTAGGAGATTCAGTTTTACTAATATTTTGTAGCATGAACTTAGCTGGTTTACCTTTTACTATAGGAGTAACTTATAAAAATTTATTTTTAAAAATATTCCTAACAGGCTCATTTGACTATATAACAATTAGTTTAGTATTTATAGGGTTATTATCAGGTATTGTATATTTTTTTAGATTAGTTTATTATTCAGTATTTGATTTTTACAAAGGCTTAAGAACTAATCCTAGTAGCGTAATAGTTAATTCATCTTTTATTACTAATAATATTTTAAAAATTGTTAAAATTAATCATGTTATTGCTGTTAGTTTATTAGTAGTCGTAGCATTAATAGTATCCATAATAGGTAATTGATTTGTTAGTACAAATATAATAAATTTTTTTAATTATATGCATAATACAGATTATATTAGTTTATATATTATAAATAAGTATTTTTTTTATAAAATGTATGTAACTTACTATATATTTTTTTACTCTCTTTATTTTTTTATCTTTTTATGTTTAATAGTTTTTTCTTGAAGAAAAAATTATTTTTCTATAGAATTATTAACATTAATAATTTACATATTAATAAGTTTTATTTTTATTTTTTAATTTAAATGTGGGGTCAAATCATGACAGAGGCAAACACCTTGAGTAATTTTAATTATGGATTTTCAACTTATAAATCAGACATTTTAGTACACTTATCACAATGACAATACTGATGATGATTTTGATTTTCGTTATTTTGAGCGTTATATTTTTTTATAATTATTCGCATTATAAACAAAAATATTTTTCATTTTAATCCGGTAATCAATACAAGCATTAGGGGGCATGGTAAATGAGGTGATTTTTTAGTTGCGCTTATACCTCTAAGTTGATGTGGTAATATTTTAGTTAATTCAAACTTTATCTTAAGAATGATAGAGTGACAAAATGAAAGCTCATTGTTTACCTTAAGAGTACAGGGAAAACAATGATATTGAGCTTATAAATTTGATGCAGCTGCTGCACAAAGTATTCTAGCCGCACCAAAAAATATAGGTAATAATAAATGAGTAGTTTTTACTCCCCATGAATCTTATTGTGCGGACTCCTATTATCAAGCATTACAGCTAGGAACACAATTAGAGTTTAAAGAACTTTACTTAAAAAGATTAAAAGATAATAAAATAACAAAAACAATAATAGAGAATGCTAACAACACCTATAATTACTTACAACCAACGATTACTATACCTGAAATCAACTTAAAATTTAACAATATTCAATTTTTAAATAATATTCACACAAAAACTTATTTTAATTTAACAAAGTTTAGTAACATTAATATAGACGTTAACTATTTTAAAAATTTAATGTTAAAAAACAATAAAAATTACAATAATTCAAATTTAGACAACACTGTAAAATTCTCATCAAATATATTAGACTCTAATAAAATAAAATCTTTTACGTTTATTAAAGGTATTTTAACTAAACATAATTTAGATATTTTGTTAAATAGCGGCGAACCACTAAATAAAAATATATTTTTAACAACTAAATTTTTTTTACAAAATGGAAGTTTAGAACCTAAAACAAAAAACGCGGAACTAATTTGAGGTTTTAAGCAAAAAAAATATAAAAGAATTCAAAAATTTAAATTTCAATCAAAAGTTTTTTATGATTCTATAACACATGAACCTTTAAACATAAATGCTAATAACAGCGCTTTAACCTTGAAATCTTCTTTGTTATCTCCTTTAAATATAAAAACAGATTATAATAGTGTTTTTGATTACCACAGATCCATAAAGTATAATAGACATAGAGGAGAACTTGTTCCTGTAAATCTAGCTAGACGTTTACTTAGAACTAAAAGAACATTAGTTTTACCTGCACATGTTAATATAACAGTTATTACTAATTCTTACGATGTGGTTCATTCTTGATTTATTCCAGGTCTTGGTTTAAAATTAGATTGTGTTCCCGGTAGATCTACACATCATACTTTTTACATAGACAATATTGGCTTTTATTACGGACAATGTGCAGAGATTTGTGGAAGATACCACCATCATATGCCGATTAAACTATGTGCTTTACCTTTTGAACAATTTTTAGTATGATGACAAAAAAGGGGAGTAAAAAGATTACATCGTGTTGGAATGATTTATGACACTAAAAAAATAGATAAAAATGATATTAAATTTAAATATAACTGATAGTATACATATACTTATATTGTAGAGGTTTAGAATTAATAATTATAGGTGTGATCTTGGCTTGGAGTTAATGCTAGCTAAACGTCTAACACATGCAAGTTAAGGAGTTTAATTAATATTAAATTATTTAATAAAATTAAACTACTAGCGTCGAGGTGAGTAAACATGCAACTGGTGATAATATAAAAAGCAAAACTTTATAATATTTAAAAATATTGAAACCTTACTAATTAGTATAGGTGTATATTAAACCGGGGCGTGTGGGATTAGGTATTCAATTTATTGAGCTTACGATCTCTAGTTGATTTGAGAGAAGGATCAACCACATGGGGTATGGAAACAACCCCGCCCTGAGGCAGCAGTGAAGAATATTAGGCAATGTGCGAAAGCATGACCTATTGATTTAGCGGAAGTGAAGA
>Ga0209480_10003058_pt1 | contig 11085 bp, 5 predicted proteins | sample JI61114C2DNA_FD_187501 | JGI IMG/M metagenome (GOLD analysis project Ga0209480, IMG submission 187501) | Wastewater effluent complex algal communities from Wisconsin, to seasonally profile nutrient transformation and Carbon sequestration -... | ecosystem: Engineered > WWTP > Effluent > Algae...
GGCTTCAACCTGTTCGTGCTGCAGGGCATGACGAAGAAGGACATCGGCACCATCTCACGCGCCGCGCTGCCCTTCTTCATGCTGATGGTGCTGATGGTCGTGCTGCTCTATGCCTTCCCGCAGATCGTCACCTTCCTGCCGGAGCAGATGAAGCGCTGAACTGGCGGGCGCCGCCCTGCCAATTCCGGCCATCGCCGCCAGGCGCCGCGGCGCACCATCGAGACTGCGACTGCCTGCGACCCGGCGTTCCCCTGCCCGGCGCGGACGCAGCGCGCCGCACGAGGACCGCGATGGCCGATCTGTCGACCCCCCTGGACTGGAACCTGCCGAAAGGCCCGGGTGCCGGCCCCGCCGCGCCCGAGAAGGCCGCACCCGAGGAGTTCTGCTGGCCGCACCCGCCCTTCGCCAGCTACCCGGCGCCCGCGCCGCAGACCGACCCGATGCCTTGCCAGATCGTCGGCCTGAACGACAAGCAGCTCACCGGCCGCCTGACCTTCTTCGTGCCCGAGGAAGCAGTGGCCCACGTGCAGCTGCCGCCCGCGCGCACCACGCTGCCGCTGCGCTTCGACCAGTTCCGCTCGCTGACGCTGAACACGCCGCTGGCGCCGCAGCCGCTGCCGATGGGCGACCCGCATTCGATCCTGCTCGGCCAGCGCACCTGCAGCGACTACCGCATCGCCTACGCCGGTGGCGGCGAGACACGCGGCCAGACCGTCGGGCACGTCGAGACCGACCACGGGCTCTACCTGTTCCCGCCCGTCGACGACACCGGCTGCGTGCGCCGCATGTTCGTGCCGCGTGCTGCGTTCGAGAGCTACGAGCTGGGCCCGCGCATCGGCGAGGTGCTGGTCGAGCAGAACAGCGTCACGCCGGCGCAGATCGAGGAGGCCGTGGGCACGCAGAAGAGCCTGCGCAGCCAGAAGCTCGGCGACATCCTGCTGCTGCGGCAGGTGGTCTCGCCCGACCAGCTCTTCGAGGCCATCGACCGCCAGGCGAAGATGCCGATGGTGCGTGTGGGCGAAGCGCTGATCTCGCTGGGCATGATCACGCAGGAGCAGCTCAACGAGGCCCTGCAGCAGCAGCAGAACGACCGCGGCGTGCCGCTGGGCGAACTGCTGGTGCGCATGGGCGTGGTCTCGCGCAGCGACCTGCAGGTTGCGTTGTCGCGCAAGATGGGCTATCCGCTGGTCGATCTGGACGCCTTCCCGGTCGAGCCCGACGCGCTGCGCCGCATCCCCTTCGCGGTGGCGCAGCGGCTGCGCCTGATGCCGCTGCTGATCCGCGACGGCCGGCTGGTGGTGGCGCTGGACGACCCGGCGCGCCGCCGCACCGCGGTGGAAGAGGCCGAGTTCAGCGCGCAGATGAAGGTGGTGCCGGTGCTCGCGCAGTGCCGCGACATCGACGATGCGTTGCAGGCCGCCTACGAGAAGATCGGCGCAGCCACCGGCGCGCGCAACGGGCCCGAGACCGACCTGCAGGCCATCGACTTCCAGCTCACCGACACCGACAAGCTGATCGAGACACTGGAACGCGAAGGGTCTCAGCCCGGCGGCGGCGACGACGTGCCGATCGAGCAGAGCGACAACTCGCTGGTGCGCCTGATCAACAACATGATTGCCGAGGCGCACAAGGACGGCGTGTCGGACATCCACATCGAGAGCTACCCGGGGCGCGAGAAGATCCGCATCCGCTTTCGCAAGGACGGGCTGCTGCGCACCTACCTCGAGCTGCCGCCGAACTACCGCAACGCGATGATCGCGCGCATCAAGATCATGTGCGACCTCGACATCAGCGAGAAGCGCAAGCCGCAGGACGGCAAGATGAACTTCGCCAAGTTCGTCGCGCAGCACCGCATCGAATTGCGCGTGGCGACCATCCCCACCACGGGCGGGCTGGAGGACGTGGTGATGCGCATCCTGGCCTCGGCCAAGCCGATCCCGCTGCCGCGCATCGGCCTGTCGGAGCGCAACCTGGCCGAGCTGCAGCGGGTCGTCGAGCGGCCTTACGGCATGGTGCTGTGCGTCGGCCCCACCGGCTCGGGCAAGACGACCACGCTGCACTCGGCGCTCTCGCACATCAACGTGCCCGAACGCAAGATCTGGACGGCCGAGGACCCGGTGGAAATCACCCAGCCCGGGCTGCGCCAGGTGCAGGTGAACCCGAAGATCGACTGGACCTTCGCCAAGGCGCTGCGTGCGTTCCTGCGCGCCGACCCCGACGTGATCATGGTCGGCGAGATCCGCGACACCGAGACCGCGCAGACCGCCGTGGAGGCCTCGCTGACCGGCCACCTGGTGCTCTCGACGCTGCACACCAACAGCGCGCCGGAGACAGTGACGCGGCTGCTCGACATGGGCATGGACCCGTTCAACTTCGCCGACTCGCTGCTCGCCGTGCTGGCGCAGCGCCTGGTGCGCCGCCTGTGCGGCGAATGCCGCACCAGTCGGCCGGCCACCGACGACGAGGTGCAGGAGCTGCTGGCCGACTACATGCACGCCTTCGGCGAGGGCGACACGCCGCAGGCACGGCAGGACACGCTGGCCGGCTGGATCGGCCGGCACGGCCGTGACGGCCGGCTGCACATGCACCATGCGCCGGGCTGCCCGAACTGCGACAACACCGGCCTGCGCGGACGCGCGGGCGTTCACGAGCTGATGGTGGTGTCGCGTGCGATCCGGCGCCTCATCCAGACCGGCTCACGCGCCGAGGCACTGCAGGAGACGGCGCTGCGCGAGGGCATGCGCACGCTGCGCCAGGACGGCATCGAGAAAGTCTGGCAGGGTGTCACGACGATCGACGAGGTGCGCGCGATCAGCAACCTCTGAGGCGGCCGTCACGCCCCTGAATTCGAGTGCACAGCCTAGATTCTCTGCGGCGATTGGGTTTCGCCCTCTAGGAGCAGGTCACGAAACTGTCAGTGGAGTTGCCAGACCGCATACTGCGGCCGGGCAATGGGACAGACCCCCTCACTGAAGGAAGCACGTCATGACCAAGAACACCTTGCGCACCGTCGCCCTCGAGACCGTCGCCAACTACCGTCAGGTGGCCGAGCATGCGGTGGGCGCCTACCGAGCCAGCGGCCACCGGCTGCTGGCGGTGATGAGCCGCAACCTGGAGCGCGGCACCCGGCGCATCGCGCCGACGCTGGCCCAGGCGCTGCAGCAGACCACGAGCAAGGTCGGCGCCGTCGCCGCCAAGGGCATCGACAGCGTCAGCGCGCGCACCGAGCGCGCCATCGAGATCGGCAGCACCGGCGTCACGGCACAGATTGACCGCGTCGCCGATCTGGCCCGAGGCATCGAAAACCGCTACGTCGCCACCGGCCTGGAAGCCGTTTCCCGCTTCAGCCTGACCGGCGCCCAGGCCGCGCTGATGGTCTCCGAGAAGCTGGCAGCTGGTGCGGACAAGCTGGCGCAGGCTGTCGGCGGCAAGCACCCGCGCGGCGTCAAGGCCGTGAAGCGCGCCAAGTCGGCGGTGAAGGCTGCCCGCCGTGCCACGACACCGGCCCGTCCGAAGTTGGCGAAGCCTGCCCCCGCCAAGGCCGCGCGCAAGCAGGCGGCCCCCGCCCAGCGGGCCGGCAGGCCGGCACTGAGCGCCAAGGTGACGCGCCGAACGGCGGCCTGATTCCGCTCGCGCGGCCTTGGCGGCGCGACCTGCGTCAGGGCTGTGCGATGGCTTCGACCTGGATGCGCAGGTCGACGTTCATCGTGAATCCATGCTCCTTGCCCGCGCCCAGGCCGAAGTCGTCGCGGTTGAAGCTGCCGCTCGCGTCGGCGCCGCAGTAGTCGCGCTTGAGCATGGGGTGCTGGATGCACTTCAGCGAGTGGACCTTCAAGCTGAGCGGGCGCGTCACGCCGTGCAGCGTCAGCTCGCCCACGAGCTGGGTCGGCACGCCGTCGACCGGCGACTGCAGTCTGCCCTTGTAGACCGCGCGAGGGTGCTTCTTCACGTCGAAGAAGTCCTTGCCTCGCGCCCAGGTGGCCAGCGCGTCCATGCCGAAGTCGATGCTGGCCAGCTCGGTCACGATCTCGACGGACCCGGTGCCTGCGGTCTTGTCGTACAGCACCTTGCCGCGGCTCGTGTTGAGCTTGCCGCGCCACACCGAGATGCCCATGTGGTCGGCCTCGAAACTGGGGAAGGTGTGGCTCGGGTCGATCGCATAGGCGGTGGGTTCGGCGCTGGCGGCCGCACCCGCCAGCAGCAGCGCCACGGCGGTCAGACAGGTCTTCATGCACTACTCCGATGGGTCGATGCAGGCACGACGATCGAAGCCGGCCCGATTCGACAAGTGCTCGGCAGCAGCGCCGGAGCGCAGCCGGAGGCGGCGGTGCGTGGCTAGGTCGACTGCAACACGCGGATGAGCATGTCGATCACGTCCGATCCGTCGGGCGACTTGAGCCGGTGCTGACGCAGCGAGCGGGCCAGGTCGGCACGCGCGAGCATCTTGGTGTCGGAGCGGATCAGGATGCCGGCGATCGCCCGCTGCACTTCGAGCGAGCGGGCCAGCGGGAACAGGCGTGCGATCTCCTGCAGGCTTTGCACGTCGGCCAGGCGCTGCTTGGCCAGCGTCTCGAGGGCCCGCACCTGCGCGGCCGGCGCCGTCATGCGGCCGATTCCCGACGCGACGGCGCGCAACTCGCCGATGTCGGCCAGAGAGCGGTGGCGCAGGTAGACCTGCACGGTGGCGACGTCCTCGTCGCGCGAACTGGTCAGCGCACGCACCGTCTCTTCGTGCGCCTGCGGGCTGCCCAGGCAAGCCAGCACCGCCGAATGCGCCACGTTGCCGGCGCGCACGGCACCGGTGGCCATCACCTGCCGGGCCAGGCCGGGTTCACGCTCCTGGTAGGTGGTGCAGACCAGATCCACCTCGGTCTTGCCCAGGCTGCCGCGCGCCATGCGGTCACTGACCATGCGCAGGAACTCGGCCTGCTCCTGGGCCGGCGTGAGCCAGCCGAGCTGGCGCGCCAGCGACATCATGCGCGCCTGCACCGTCGATTCGTCGGCGTCGCGGGCGAACTCGAGATAGCGATCTCGCGCGCTGCGGTCGCGCTCGATCGAGGCCAGCGCCGCGGCCACCTCGGGCACGGCACGCCGCTGCGGGCCGAGCGCCGCGGTGTAGCGCTCCAGGTGATCGAGGAACATGCGCACTTCGGTGACGTCGCGTTGCAGCACCTCGTGCATGAACGCCACCTTCTGTGCGTCCGACGGCCGATCGTCCGCGAAGCCGCACATGTCGCTTCGGAAGGCTGCGTGCGGGTCGGCGTCGCTCAGGCCGGCCACGGCGATCATCGAACTCGGGCCGAACAGCTTGAGCAGCGTGGGGCTCGGGCGGCCGCTGCCGACCTCGCCCGCCGGCGCGGTCTGGAAGTAGCGTTCCATCAGCGGCCCGGCGGTGCGCCCCAGCGGCGCCTTCGAAGAGAAGCCGTAGAGCACCGGGACGTCCTTGAACACGTGGCGCAAGCGGTCGCGGTTGCTCTGGCCGTAACGTGCACTGAGCTGTGCGGCCACGCGCTCGGCATCGGCCTGCGAATGGCCGGAACGTTGCAGGCTGCGCCGGATCTCGCCCTCGGCCACGTGCCGCGGTTCGGACTTCAAGGTGTTGCACCCGAACAGGTACACCTCCTTGAGCTTCGAGAACAGACCGTTACCCGATGCGCTGCACGACTCGTGCTGCATTTCATGAACGGTGAGGAATTCACGGTCGTCGTGGCGGTCGGTATAGAACTCGGTGCCGTCGTCGAAGTGGCCCGAGATCACGAGCACGTCGCAACTCACGCCGCGCCGGCGCGCCGAGGCCAGCCAGTCCGGCTTGCCGCGTTGCACCAGCTCGACGAACTGGTAGTCACCCGGCGGCAGGTGGCGCTGGAAGGACTCCTTCTCGTCGGACGAGTTGATCGTCACGGTGCACACCGTCTTCGGCGCGGCGTGGGCGCCGAACGACCAAGCCGCACCCGCGCAGGCCAGCAGAACGGCCGGCACGCGCGGGACGATGCGAGAAAGGCGGCTTTGATACACCATGGGGTAAGTTTTCCACAAGCACCAGGAGCGTGGAAAGAGCCTGTAACGGCCAGCGAGTTCCGCAGTGAATGCCGCGGCTTGACGCAGGTCATGCCAGGCCCCGATCAGGGCGTCTGCAAGCGCAGGATCAGCGCGTCGACCATGCTGCTGCCGTCCGCGGATGAGCGCCGCTTTTCGAGCAGCGTGAGCAGCAGCCGCGTGCGGCCGAGCGCGTGCCGGTCGGCCCGGATCAGCACGCCGGCAATGGCGTTCTGCACCTCCCATGACGGCGTCATTGCGAAGAGATCCGTCAGCATGTCCAGCGCCTCGCTGTCGGAAAGGTAGTGGCGGCCCAGCGACTCGAGTGCGCGCACCTGGGCATCGCCCGGCGCCATGCCGGCGATGCCGGCGACGACGCTGCGCAGCTCCGCTGCGTCGGTGATGGGCCGATGGCGCAGGTAGGCCTGTGCCATCGCCACGTCGGACTCGTCCACGCTCTGCAATGCCTGCAGCAGGCGCGCGCGGCCCTCGGCACTGCCCAGGCAGGCGCGCACGGCCGCGTGCGGCACGTCGTCGGCCACGCTTCCCGGCACAACGCGCCGGTTGAATGCGCCGTCGAGATCGCCCTGCGCGTTCAGGCTGCAGGCCAGCCCGATCTCCGGCACGCCGACCTCGCGGCGCGACAGCAGTTCGCCCAGCATCAGCGCAAGCTCCTCCCAGCGCCGGTCTTCCGTCAGCCAGCCCAGGTCGCGCGCGACGTCGAGCAGGCGGATCCGCGCCGTCGGCGGCTCGGCCACGCGCGCGTCCTCCAGAAATCGTTCGCGCGCCGCCGCGTCGCCGGCGATGGCGGCCAGTTCTCTCGCCACGGCCGGCTGCTGCCGCGCCCGCTCGTCGAGCAGGCTCGTCAGACGACGGATGCGATCGATGTACAGCCGTGCTTCGGCCGTGTGCCGTTGCAGGATCTGGTGCACGAAGCCGAGCTTCTCGGCCGGCGGCCGGCGATCGTCGGCGAACTGGCACATGTCATGCCGCGCCTGCAGGTGCGGGTCCTCGTCGGTCATGCCCTGAGTCGCGGCCATCGAGAACGGCGCGAAAAAGCCGAGCAGGCGACCGCTGGGGTGGCCCCGCCCGATCTCGCGGTCGCCGCTGCTGTGCAGGTAACGCTCCAGCGTAGACGCCGCGATCGGGCCGAGCGGCGCCGACGACGAGAAGCCGTAGATCACCGGCACGCCCTTGAAGATCTGCCGCATGCGGTCGCGGCTGCTCTCGCCGTGCGCGGCCGCGAGCGACAGCAGCTCGCGCTGGGCCTGCTTCGGCGCCAGGCCCTCGCGCACCAGGCTGCGCACGATGTCGGACGACGCGCTGCTCTGCGGCTGCGGGTTCAGCGTATTGCAGCCGAACAGGTACACCTCCTTCAGGCGCGAGAAAAGCCCCGGGCAGGAGCCGCTGCACGAGACACGCTCCAGCTCATCGACCGGCAGGTGCTCCTGCACCTCGAGCTGGTCCGAGAAGAATTCGTTGCCGCCGTCGTAGTGGCCCGAGATGACGAGCACGTCGCAGGAGATGCCGGCGCGGCACGACGAGGCCAGCCAGTCGGGGCGGCCGCGTTCGACGAGCTCGACGAAGCGGTACTTCGATTCGGGCAGGTGGCGGCGCAGCGCTTCCTTCTCGTCGGGCGAATTGACGGTGATGGTGCACACGGTCTGCACCGCGGCCGCAGGCGCCGGTGCCGCCCACGGCGACAGCGGCATCGTCGCGAGCGCAGCCAGCAGGACGAGCCGTTGGATCAGCGACCGGAACATGCGGCCATCCTAGCAAGCCGGCCACAACCGGCCGCTGCGCGCGATCACCCGCGCCCGATGCTCAGATCGGATCCGTCGGCCGCCCCGCAGCCCGCACCGGATTCGCCTGCAGCACCTCGTGCACCAGGGCACCGAGTTCTTCCAGCGTGTGCTCCTTCTGCATGACGGCGCGCACGCCCAGCGCCGACGCATTCGCACGCAGTTCTTCCGAGACATAGCCCGAGCTGATCACCACCGGCAAGGAGGGCCGGATGCCGGCCAGGGCGCGCACGACGTCGAGTCCGGAATGCTGGGGCATGTTGAAGTCGGTCACCACGAGGTCGATGGCCTCGGGATCACGGGTGACGACCTCGATCGCCTCGCCGGCCCCCGGACAGACGGTGACGCGATAGCCGAGTCGCTGCAACAGGCCTTGCACCATCAGGGCCATCACCTCGTCGTCGTCGACATAGAGAACGTGCTGGCCGCTCCCGCGCGCCGGGCCCAGGCCGATCTCGTCGAGCGGCGCCGGGCTGCTGTCCGTGCCGGCCAGCGGCAGGTACAGATCGAAGCGGCTGCCCTGCCCGACCGCACTGCTCACTTCGATCGTGCCGCCGTGGGTCTCGACGATCCCGTGTACCACGGCCAGGCCCAGGCCCGTTCCCTGCCCCACCGGCTTGGTGGTGAAGAAGGGTTCGAAGATGCGCTGCCGCACTTCCTCGCTCATGCCGATGCCATCGTCGGCGACCCACAGATGCGCATAGTGGCCCGGGTTCAGCCCGGCCACCGGCGGCCGCGGGCCTCCTGGCTCGAAATGGACTGACGCCAGGCCCATCTCGATGCGCCCGGCGCCGTCGCGCAGCGCATGCAGCGCATTCGTGCCCAGGTTCATCAGCACCTGCTGCAACTGCGTCGGGTTGCCGTGCACGGCCGGCCGGGTGTCGGGCAGGCTCAGTTGCAGGTCCACCGACTCGCCTGCCGTCGACCGCAGCATGGCGACCGTCTCATCAATCAGGCGCGTCAGCGAGACCGCGACGAACTCGGTCGGCTGCTGCCGGCTGAAGGCGAGGATCTGCTGGACCAGGCTGCGCGCACGCTGGCCGGCCTTGTAGATCTGCTCGAGAAACGGCTGGGCGGCATGGCCGGGTTCGAGATCCTCGCGGGCCAGCGCCACGTTGCCGAGGATCGCCGCGAGGATGTTGTTGAAGTCGTGCGCAATGCCGCCGGCGAGCGTGCCGATCGCCTCGAGCTTGCGGGCCTCGAGCAACTGGGCTTCGAGCACCAGCTGCGTGGCCTCGGCACGCTTGCGTTCGGTGATGTCCGTGTACGTGCGCAGCACGCCGCCACCGGCGATGGGCACGCTCTGCACCTCGATCACCAGCCCGTTCGGGCGTTTGCGCTCGTATCGCTGCGGCTGGTCGAGGATGCCGCCTTCGCGGACGAACCGGCGCAGGTCTTCGGGCGTGTGCGCGAACTCGTCGGTCGACCATTGGTACTCGAGCACCTGCGCGAAGCGCGGCCGGGACGCCATCAGTCCGGCGGGCAGATCGAGCAGCTCGATGGCGCGGCGGTTGCACACCTCGACCACCTGCTCCGGATTGACCATCATCACGCCCTGCTCCATGCGCTCCAGCGTGGCCTGCAGGGTGCGTGACTTCTCGGACAGCGAGGCTTCGCTCTCGCGCAGCGCCTGTTCGCTGCGCTTGCGCTCGATGGCGATCGATGCCACCTGAGCCGCCTGAAGCACGGCGTGGATTTCGGGGGACGACGGCACCCGCGGCTGGGCGTGATAGTTGGCCAAAGCGCCGATCACGGCCCCTTCCGCGCTGCGGATCGGTTCGGCCCAGCAGGCCCGCAAGCCAGCCTGTTCCGCAAGCGATCGCCAGCGGGGCCAGCGCGGGTCGGCCGATGTGTCTTCGCAGACCACGCGTGCCCCGGTGCGCAGCGCCGCGACGCAAGGCACTTCGTCCGCAGCGATCGACATGCCATCGAAGCCGTGAATGAAGCGTTCGGGCAAGCTCGGCGCGGCCCCCACCACGAGGCTCGAGCCGCCAGGGTCGACCAGTAGGATGCTGCAGCGCCAGTCGGCGCGCGACTCGAGATCGCGCACGATGGATTCCAGGATCAGCGGCAGCGACTCGCCCGTCGCGATCAGCATCATCACGTGCGCGCGGGCGGCGTCATGGGCCTCGGCGGCCTTGCGCGCCGTGATGTCGGTGTGCGTGCCGATCATGCGCAGCGCCTTGCCGTCGGCCGATCGGGAGACCACTTTGCCCCGGTCCAGGATCCAGACCCAGCGGTCGTCCTTGGCCCGCATGCGGAACTCGCTGACGAAGTTGTCGGACTTGCCGTCGATGCAGGCCTGGTTCTCGCGCTGGACACGGGGCAGATCGTCCGGATGGATTCGCCGCGTCCATTCGTCGGGCGCGCTGCCAATCTCGTCTTCGCGGTAGCCGAGGATCTCTTTCCATCGCTTCGAATACAGGGAGCTGCCGGTCGACAGGTCGGCATCCCAGACGCCGTCTCCGGCGCTCTCGAGGGCGAACTTCCAGCGCGCTTCGCTGTCGCTCAGGACGGCCGCATTGCGCCGGTCGCGCCGCAGCCGCCGGCGGAACGCGGCCAGCCAGGCGACGCCGGCGATCAGCGCCGCGCCGAGCAGGAAGGGCCACAACTCGCGCCAGCCCAGGCGCCTGTCCTCGTAGACGCCGAACCACGCCTCGTAAAGCTGGTCGTAGGTGCCGTTGGCCTTGGCAAGGGCCAGGCCTTCGTTGATGCGCGACAGCAGGTCGGTGTCGCCCTTGCGCACCGCGAATGCGAAGCGCTGCGAGAAGCCGACCCGGGCCGCGAGCGGCTCGACACCCGCGATGCCGCGATTGCGGATGGTCTGCATCCCGGCGAGCTTGCTGATCAGCATGGCCTCGTGCTGGCCGCTGGCGAGCAGGCGCAGGCCCTGCTCGGCGGTGTCGACGAGCACCAGGCGGCTGGCCCAGCCCTTGGCGATCGCATAGTCGTGCGCCAGGTCGCTGCGGATCACGATGACGGACTTGCCGGCCAGGTCGTCTTCCGCCTGGATGCGCCCGTCGCCCTGGCGCACGAAGATGGCGCCGCCCACCACCACATTCGTGGCCGAGAAGTCGGCGAACTGGCGTCGCTCGTCGGACTTCGCGAGGTTCAGCAGCACATCGACGTCACCGGCCTTGAAACTGCGCAGCAGTTCGTCGAACGGCCGGACGCGCAGGCGGTAGGCCAGGCCCTGCTCGTTGGCAACGGCCTGCCAGAGCTGGACCGTGAAACCATTCGCCGTGGC
>Ga0209480_10003059_pt1 | contig 11084 bp, 10 predicted proteins | sample JI61114C2DNA_FD_187501 | JGI IMG/M metagenome (GOLD analysis project Ga0209480, IMG submission 187501) | Wastewater effluent complex algal communities from Wisconsin, to seasonally profile nutrient transformation and Carbon sequestration -... | ecosystem: Engineered > WWTP > Effluent > Algae...
AGGAAGCATTCGCCATTGGTGTGCGGTTTCACCTGTCGCACGCGGTCGAGATTGACGATCTTTGACCGGTGAACGCGCTGGAAGGTGCGCGGGTCGAGCCGCTTTTCCAGATCCTTCATCGTTTCGCGCAGGATCAGGCTGTTGTCGGCGGTTTCGATGACCATATAGTCACCCGCCGCCTCGATACGTTCGATGGTATCGACATCGACGCGGAAAATCTGGCCGCGATCTTTGACGTTGATCAGCTTTTCAAAGCGCCCGCTGGTCATTTCTTCATCGACATGCGGGATGTTATCGGCTGCCTCTGGTGCAACCTCGTTGATGACCGAACGCAATCGCTCCACCTCGTCGGCGGTTCGCTTGTCAGCCAACCGGCCGCGCACGCGTTCCATTGTGTCGGCAAGCCTTTCGGGCTCGACGGGCTTCATCAGATAATCGACTGCTTGCGCCTCAAAAGCCCGCAAAGCATGATCCGAATAGGCGGTGACAAAAACAAACAGTGGCGGGTCGATATCCATCACCCCTTGCACCACAGAAAAGCCGTCAAAACCGGGCATTTGAATATCGAGAAAAACCAGATCGGGTTTCAACGTCTTGATCTTGCGGATCGCCTCGCGCCCGTTCAGGCAGGTTGCGACGATTTCGACATCCTCAAACGGCGCGAGGCGCATTTCGAGCCCCTGTGTTGCCAGTTTTTCGTCGTCGACCAATATGGTCCTTATGTTCATGCGGTCACTGCTCCTGCCATGTCGGTGCCAACGCTTTTCGCTGGCGCACCGATCGCCTGGGTTTCGCCCCCGCCCTGTTTCACTTGATAGGGAAATTCTAGCACAACCTCGAATCCGCCGCCACTGCGCACATAGCTGTCGAACCTTTGTTCATCGCCATAAGCCTGCATCAACCGCTCGCGTGTGTTCTTCATCCCGACCCCGGTAGAGGTCATGGGATTACTCGCGCCCGCCTGCAAGCCGGGACCGGAGTCAGATACGATGACCCGAAGCCTGTCGCCGACGAGTTGGACTTTGATCGCGATATCGGCACCATCTTCCTGGGGAGTGACCGCATATTTTATCGCATTTTCGACAAGGGGTTGCAGCAGCAAGGAAGGAATGAGTGCCTTTTCTGCCTCGGGCGCGATATCAAATTCGGTCCGCAACCGCTCCTCGAACCGCATCTTTTCAATGTCGAGATAGAGTTTGAGCGTTTCAATTTCCTGCAAAAGCGTCACTTTTGCTTCGGCCTCGTTGATCAGCGTGAAACGCAGGAAAGACGACAGCCGCGACAGCATCGCATTGGCCTGTTCGGTCTGTTTCAGCAGCACCAGGGTCGAGATGCTGTTGAGTGTGTTGAACAGGAAATGCGGGTTCAACTGATAGCGCAACATCGTCAACTGTGCGCTGGTCGCCGCCGCCTCTAGCCGCAGCAACTGGTCCGCTTGCTCTTCCGCTCGGACGAAATAGTTGATCGCGTAATAGAGCGCGCTCCACGACCCAATGAGCGTCGCATCGATGAACAGCGCGCCGACGAAGAGCTGGGCGAAGGGCGTTTCATCGGCACCCTCTCGGATCGTCTGCAACACCCAAACGTCGATATAGGCAAAGGTCAGCGTGCCGATCGCAACCGCAACGAATGTCGTGCCCCATGTCATCAGCGGTTTGCGGTCGATGACGTTGCGGTAGATCACCGAAAGCACCAAGGTGATCGAATAGCCGGTAACCGCCGAGATCAGTACCGGCACCAGAAAGCTCAGCGGCTGACCGTTGGCAATACCCGATGCCGCGCGCAACAGCGCTGCTCCCGCCCATCCGGCAGAGTGCAGGTTCCAGAACGCCCGATTCTTGTCGGAAAAGAAGGGTTCATCGGCGAGGTCTAAGACAGCCATGCCGCCTGTCTAGCGACAAATCATCAGACCATGAAGCCTTTGTTTGCTTCATTCGCCATGATAATTTATCCTGCATGCAATCAGGAGAGGATCGACCGATGAGTGAAGCAAAAACCCGCGCAAATTTCAGCGACATGTCGCTTAGCACCCATGACGACTGGGCTGCGATCATGGTGGAACAGGTTCCCTTTGCGCGCAGCGGCGGTGCGCGGGTGCTCGATCATCTGCGCATTTTGGCCGGCGATTATGGCGGCTTTCCGGTGGACCGGTTGACCCATTGCCTGCAAACCGCGACCCGAGCGCACCGCGATGGCAAAGACGAGGACTATGTTGTCATGGCGCTGCTCCACGACATTGGCGATACGCTGGGTGCGTATAACCATCCCGACATTGCAGCGGCGATCCTCAAGCCTTTCGTATCGGAAGAACTACACTGGATTGTGCAGAATCACGGCATATTCCAAGGCTATAATTTCTTCCACCACCTCGGCCTCGACCGCAATATGCGCGATAAGTTCCGCGACCATCCCCATTATGCCGCAGCGGTCGAATTCATCGACAAATATGACTGCCCGGCCTTTGACCCGGATTACGACACGCTGCCGCTGGAATTTTTCGAACCGATGGTAATGCGCCTGTTCGAATTTCCACAAAACAGCATCTACAAAAAAGCGATGGCTGAGGCCGACGCGTAAGCGCAGAAAAAATCATCAGGAAAAATCCTGCCTAAAATGAAGGGAGCAGGCACGCGTCCTGGCGGATACCAACCGCCGGTACCGCCAGACTCAGCGGCTACAGTATGAAATCCGCAGTGGTCAGCGTACCGCCAGCCTGACCTTGCAAGATGATTTCCATATCGGCCACACCATCGCCATTGACATCGGCTTGCACCAGCAGGTCCCCGCCTGAATTCTGATAGCGGATCTGGCCAACGCCGGTGTTGGCAAAGGCCGCAGTGCCGACAAAGTTGAACGCCTGATCGCCAGCTGTCCCCGCATCGGCATCGATCAGCAGGAAGTTCAGCCTGTCGCCGCCAATGGTGAAGTCTGTAACCCGGTCTGCCGCCGCCCCAAGCCCGCTGTCGCTTTGCTGGAAATAGCGGAACTGGTCATTGCCGGTACCGCCGGTGAGCACATCCGCACCACCAATGCCCATGATCTTGTCATTGCCGATGCCACCGTTGATCGTATCGACGCCGTTGCTGCCACGAATCTGATCGACACCATCACCGCTGTTGATGGTGTTGCCGGTCGAAGCGCCCAACCCCAGCTTGATGATATCAATACCGCTGGTGCCGTTGACCACCGTTGCGACTGTCGATGCAAAACCCATACCCGATGCCAGGAAATTGACACCTGCACTCATATTGACGGTGATCGTACCCGTCCCGCTCAGCGCAGTATTGGTGGCAAGGCCGTTGCGGAACTGGCTGCCGGTCATGGTCAGGTTTGCGCCTGCTGACAGTTCGATGGCTTCAAACTGCGCCAGCGTGCCGGTCAGCGCCATGCTGCTACCCACTGCCAGCGTGTCGATGTCGGCTCCGCCATCATAATTACCGCCACCATTGCGGATCTCGATCCGGTCATTGCCTGCACCGCCATTGATCGTGGTCGCCTGCATTTCGTCTCCGGTCAGGGTATTGGCACTGGCATTGCCGTTGATCGTGATGCTGTCCTGTCCATCGGTCCAGTCGCTGAACACCGCTCCCGTCGTCGCCCCGGCGAGCGTGTAGCTGGCAGACACCACGTTGAAGACGACCGCATCGTTTAAAACCGAACCACGAAATCTCCCCGGCCCGGCGTACAAATCTGCATGGGTGACAATCAGGGTCTGGCCAGACATCGTGATACTCGTGCCGGCCGCCGTCATGAATATGTCGCGCACCGAAGCCGAAGCGCCTGAGATATTCGAGATTTCGAAACGGCCTGTGCCGTTCAGGGTGATGCTGGCAGAATTCGAAATCGATCCCCCATCTTGAAGGGCGAGCACTCCGCTGTTGATGGTTGTAACACCGGTGTAGCTGTTGACCCCGGCAAGATACTCGCCGTCGTCACTATTGACGGTCACGCCCCCGCTGCCGCCAATGGCATTGCCATAGATCCAAGGGCCGAACAATGGGTCGAATCCATGGTTGAACACCAATGTGCCATCATTGGTAACCGCGCCCGTACCCAGCGTGCCGGAGGTGCCGCCATTGCCGATCTGCAAAGTGCTGCCCGCGGCAATATAGGTAGCGCCATAGCTGTTGGTGCCGGTTAGGATTGCAGTGCGATTGAGGAAGACCCGCAAGGTGCCGTCGCCGGGTGTATCCCCCAAGATGTTATTGGCAATCAACTGCGTATCGGACCGGAACAGATCGAGTTGGGCACCGTTATGCAATATGACATTGCCCGTTCCCAGCGTGCCATCCGTGCCGCCAGCACCAACGACCAAAGTCCCGCTTTGAACAATTGTCAGGCCTGAATAGCTGTTGCTCCCGGTCAGATATTCGGCGCCCGAACCGCGCACGACCAGACTGCCAACGCCTGAAATAGCGTTATTGTGATAGTAATTGCCTGCTGCATGGTTGAAACTCAACACTGCATTGTTGACGACCGCGCCTGTGCCCAGATTTCCGGTAGTGCCGCCATTGCCGACGATAAGCTGGGCGTTGTTCTCAATCAATGTCTGGCCGGAATAGCTGTTGCTGCCGGTCAAGCTAAAATCCACATTGCCCGAAAAGCTTACATCACCCGTGCCGCTGATATCATTGTTCAGGGTGCGAATGGCGAAACCACTGCCATAGGCAAAGGCCAGGCTGCCATTGTTGGTTATCGCGCCGCCGCCATATGTTCCCGCCGCACTGAAACCATCGCCAATCTGCAGCCTGTTGGTCGCGTTGATCGTCGTCAAACCGCTATGACCGCTGTTGTCTCCAGTCAGCGTGGTGGTCCGCCCCGCGCTGTCGACCAGAATCGAGCCCACGCCTGAAATATTGCCGCCAAAGGCTGCGTCATTGGTGGTGCGGAAAGTCAGGCTGCCGCTGCCGTCGCCCAAGGCGATAGTGCCGTTAATCGTGCCCGCGCTGGCGGGTGACGTGCCGCCGATGATGACCGCCCCTGTACTTACTGTGATCGCGCCGGTTACGGTGCCTCCGCCTGATACCGTCAGCCTCGCATTGTTGATGGAAATAAGGGGCGCTGTCACTGTCCCGCCGGTGACCGCAAGAGTCGCTATCGCCGACGCGGCAAAGAATTCGATTTTGTCGCTAACGATCAGGCTACCGCTGGTCGTAAGGTTTGATGAATTACGGATGCGGATATCGCGTGCTGCGGCAACTGCATTGTTGGTTACATCGCCGTCAGATATTAAGACAAAGTCTCCAGCTGCTGGAACGCCCGGACCAAACGTCTCATCTTCCTGCCAGTTATTCGGATCGTTCCATAATCCAGGCCCGCTAATCCAACTCCAGTTCGCCATAAGCCCCTCCGTTCGTCGCCGCCGGCGCCGCCTAGCCAGCACATCCGGGGCCATGCCCAGGGTCGCATGCACAACAGGCCAGTTTAAGGATCAAATGTCAATTGATGTATAGCGTGAGGCGCAGCGGACATTGCAGCGGCCAGTGTCAGAAGAAAAAGGCCGCCCCCTTACGGAAGCGGCCCAGTAAGGCATTTAGCCTGTTAGGGAGGAAATCGTGCCCCAAATGAAAGGCACATTCGCTCTCTTAAGCAATAATGGTTAACAGCAGCTTAAAGCTCAGCAAGCGCCTGCGCGGCGGCCCTCTACCGAGAAAGAAAAAGGCGCGCTGTTGCGAATGCCCTGCGATTGGATGTGGATCAGGCGGCCGTTTTCCTTGCGGATTGTGGTTAGACCTTGGCCTGCACCTTTGCACGAATAGCTGATGGTCACCGTTGTCGGCGTCGACTTGACCACATAATGTGTGCAGACTGTTCCGCCGTGCTGGATTTGGACCAATTGCTTTGGATCACCGACGCAAAGCCGGTCATTGGCAACGCCTGAGGCACCGCCGCCTATGGCACGCAGCTGCCACAAGCCGCGCTCCAGAGTCTGCAGCAGATCGCCGGTGTCACCTTGTCCAACAGCCTGCGCCGCCGGGCCAACACCCAGCGCCAGCACAATCGCCAAAACGCCTTTTGAGAATATATTTTTCATATGAAAAATTCCGTCGTTCACCCTATTTTTGCGGCGCGACCCGAATCTGAATACCTTCTTATACCCTGTTAGTTTCAAGATGCACGATAGAATGTGCAGTATGAACGATGAATGACCGAAACAGGGTTAATTTCATCGAAATCTTGTCAATCAATTGGCCATGCTGGCGAGGCTGATCGGGAAGCGGCGCGAGCAGAATTCGCAATCGACGACGATATCGCCCTCGTCATTGGCCATTTCCGCGCGTTCGTCGGCGGGAAAACGGGCGACGACATTGCGGATATGGACGGGATCGCAGCGACAGCCCTTTTCAAGGCTGGCTCCTGGCTCGACCCGCACTTCCTGCTCCTCATGAAACAGCCGCCAGACAATCTCTTCCAGCGGCAGTGCAGGATCAGTCAATTCTACATTGGTTACGGTACCCGCGAGGATCGAGACATGCTCCCATTCGGGATGGTCCATCCGCACATGCAGCCGCTCCCGCCCTTCTTCGCCGTCGGCCAGATGTTGCAGCAGCAATCCGCCAGCAATGCAGCGACCACCGACATGGTTCACTGCTGCGCGGATCAAGGTTGGCAATTGTTCGGACTGCGCGAAATAGCTGCTCACAGCTTCGCAAAGGCTTTCGCCTTCCAGCGGCACAATCCCTTGATAACGGCCGCTGCCTTCCACCCCATCATGCTTGCGGTCAAAGGTGATTGCGAGAAAGCCCTTGCCGAACAGACCGAACAAATTGGTGTCAGGCGGCAGCTCGGCGAGTTTGATTGCGTCGAACTGCGCGTAACCGCGCAAGGCTGCATCCTTATAGTCACAAACCAGCAAACCAATTGCGCCATTTTCGGTCTGCGCCTGCAGCGTCAACTGCCCTTCGGCATTCTTCAATGTCGCCCCGAGCAAGGCCGTCAGCACCAGCGCCTCTGCCAGCGTTTTTTCGACAATCGGCGGCAAAGCATGTGCCGACAGAATCTCGTTCAAAACCGCATCAAGCCGCACGAGCCGACCGCGCGCATTCATCGCCGGGATCGAGAAGCGCAGGGGCTGATCAGTCAATATCGGCGCTGCCTTATTCACCCCAACAGTCCAAAGCACCAGAGCAGCACTGATTTCTGCGCATGCAGCCGGTTTTCCGCTTCATCCCAGATCACCGATTGCGGGCCATCAAGCACGCCATCGGTCGCTTCTTCGCCGCGATGCGCGGGCAAGCAATGGAGGAATTTGGCATTGGGCTTGGCCCCTGCCATCAGCCGCTCATCGACCTGATAGGGCATCATCGCCGCAATCTTGTTGTGCGCATGGTCCTGCCCCATCGACACCCAGGTGTCGGTGACAACCACATCCGCACCAGCAACAGCCTCGGCGGCGTCGCGGGTGATGGTGATTTTGGCACCGTTCGCCCGTGCCGCGTCGATAAAAGCGGGATCGCTGTCATAACCCTGCGGCACGCCGATACGGACGTTGAACTTCATCAACCCGGCGGCCTCGACAATCGAGTTGAGCACATTGTTGCCATCGCCGAGCCACGCGACTTCGAGTCCCGGCAAAGCCTTGCCATGTTCGATCAGCGTCAACAGATCAGCGACAATCTGGCACGGGTGCGACAAGTCGGTCAGGCCGTTGATCACGGGCACGCTGGCATAAGATGCCAGTTCCTCGATCTTGGCATGATCATCGGTGCGGATCATGATCGCATCGACATAGCGCGAGAGCACGCGTGCGGTATCGGCAATGGTTTCGCCACGCCCCAGCTGCATCTGGCCAGAGGCCATGAACATGCTGTCGCCACCCAATTGCTTGATCGCCATTTCAAACGAGGCGCGGGTGCGGGTCGAGTTTTTCTCGAAGATCATACCCAGCGTATGACCAGCAAGTGGCACATCGGCATCCGTCTTGCCCTTGGGCCAGCCAGCGCGCGCAGCCTTACGGTCGATCGCGTCGTTGATCATCGCGGCGATTGCATCCGCGCCCGCGTCCGACAGGTTAAGGAAATGCCCGGTCATGCGGTTTGAGGCAGCTGATAGTCGCGCGCGCCCGCTGACAACCTCTCGATGCACTCGGCGATATGATCTTCGTTGATCACCAGCGGCGGCAGAACGCGGAAGACATTCTCGCCTGCAGCGACCGTTAGCAGCCCGTGATTGTCGCGCAAATGCGCCACGAAATCGCGGCTGACAGCGGGTTCCTTCATCTTGATGCCGAGCATAAGGCCCTTACCGCGGATTTCCTCGAACAGGTCATCATGGTTGGGGATCAGTTGCTCGAATGCGGCGCGCAGGCGGTCGCCCATTGCGGTCACATGCTCGAGGAAGCCGGGTTCGGTCATCACATCGAGGATCGCCTGACCCGCCGCCATCGCCAGCGGATTGCCGCCATAGGTCGAGCCATGCGTGCCTGCGACCATGCCCTTCGCGGCTTCTTCGGTTGCAAGGCAGGCACCCAGCGGGAAGCCGCCACCAATACCTTTGGCCGACGTCAAGATGTCGGGCGTGATGCCATAATGTTCATAGGCCCACATCTTACCGGTGCGGCCATAGCCGCACTGGATTTCATCGAGGATGAGGAGCAGGCCATGCTCGTCGCACGCCTTGCGCAGGCCCTGGATGAATTCGGGTGTGCCAGCGGTCATCCCGCCTTCGCCCTGCACCGTCTCGACAAGGAAACCGGCAGTTTCATCGTCGATCAACGCCAGCGCGCCTTCGAGATCGTTGAACTTGGCATAGGCAAAGCCCGGCAACAGCGGTTCAAACCCGTCACGCATCTTCGCCTGATCGGTCGCCGAAATCGCGCCCAATGAACGGCCGTGGAAGGCGTTCTTGAAGGTAATCAACTTATGCCGCCCAGGGTTGCCATTGGCAAAATGATAGCGACGCGCCGTCTTGATCGCGCACTCGATCGCCTCGACACCAGAATTGGTGAAGAAGACAGTATCGGCAAAGCTGTTGTCGACAATGCGCTGCGCCAGCGCCTCGCCCTGCGGGCTGCCATAGAGGTTGGAAACATGCATCAGCGTCGCGGTCTGCTCGCAAATTGCCTTGGTCAGATGCGGATGGCCGTGGCCGAGCGCGTTCACTGCGATACCTGCGGCAAAATCGAGTGCACGGCGGCCATCCTCGCCAATCAGATAGCATCCCTCGCCTCGCACCGGCCGGAACCCGCAACGGGGATAGACGGGCATCAGGGGGGTGATCGACATGGCGGAATCCTTTCCATTTGGCCAAAAGGCAAAAAGCGGCCCCGAGGGACCGCCATTGCTAAAACATGGCTATAAGCCTGCGAATTGGGCTAATCAACCCCGGCTATCCCAGCATCGTAGAGATTTCGATGCGATTGGTCATTGTCCGGTGCACCGGGCATTTCTCCGCAATCTCGATCAGCTTGGCACGTTGTTCGTCATCCAATGGCCCTTCCAGCCGGACCACACGGTCGATCATGTCGACCGGCTTACCGTCATTTTCACCAACGCGTTCCTCTTTGCTATGCTCCAGCGTCACATGCACCTTTTCGAGCGGCCAGCCCTTTCGCGCAGCATACATTTCGAGTGTGATCGAGGTGCAAGCCCCCAAAGCAGAGAGCAGCAGTTCATAGGGCGTCGGGCCATTATCGGTGCCGCCCAGTTCAACCGGCTCGCCTGCTGCCCATTCGTGCACGCGCGATTTGATCAGTTGCGCATAAGTGCCCTCGCTGCTTTCGACGGTGGCGCAGGGGTTGGGATGGTCAGTCATCGGTCATGCCTTTCTCGGCCTTGGCCGCATCGATCTTGCGCTTCAGAAAGCCATAAAGCAGCAAATGCGCGCCGACGACCAGCAGCACGACAATAGCAATGATTTTGGTTGCGCTCATTCTCCACAGCCTCCACCAAAGTCGCCGTAAAGTCCATCTCCACCATCAGGCGCACAAGCGGAGTCTGTGGCCATGTCGGTAAGGTGAGGCCCGTCGCCATCGTTATCCGAATCTGCGTTGCCATTTTTTTCAGCAATCCACAAAGTCAACATGAACGAAATGATCGTGAAGCCGATGACAAATGTGCCGGGGTCAATGCTTTTGATAAAATTCAGCAATTTTCATATTTCCAGTTCCTTTTCTTGCCGTCGGCAATCCAAATGATCGCCTGCGCGATGCGCTTGTCGCGGGTTTCTTCGCGTTTGGCGTCAGCGATCCATTCAAGATATTCGCGCCTGCACGATGGAGGGAAGCCGTCATAGTTTGCCTTGGCCGCAGCATTGGCGTTGAGCGCCGTCTGGAATGCAGGGACCATAGCGATTTCGGGCTTTGGATGCTTGCCGCGCCCTTCCAGATGCGGTGGCTTAACACCATCGTCGATCAGCTGCATCTGCCGAACGACCCAGGCGGTCAACGTCGCTTCGTCCGGCAAGTCATCGATCGACTTCAACCGTCCAACGCTACCCATTGCTTCCATCCGATGCGCGGTTTTTCCGGTGACCATTTCACTGTGCAAAAAGCCCAATATCGCATGCCCTTTGAACCCTGCGGTCAGGCACAAATTCTTGCCGCGATAGACGAAATGCGGAGCACCCCATTTCAGCGCCTCTTCCGTGTCGGGGCACGCCGCGCGCACGACATGGCGAACCCGTTCAAGGATCGGCACGGCAAAGGGCTGTGCCTTGGCGATGTAAGCATCGATATCAGCAGCGGGCATAGCCGTTCTCCCTCAGGCTGGCGGGTTGAAGGGCTGGCAGATGGTTTGGAACACAGGCAGTGCCTCGCAACCATCCGACAGCGCGGCAAGCGCGGGAATGCGGGCGCGGTCGAGGACACCAGGATGTGCCTCGCTCACAAAACGCAATGTACAGGCAGTCGCAATATCGGCATGGCCAAGCGTCTCACCACCCCAATAGCGCGTCGATTGCGCCGCGCGTTCGGCCTCCAGCAGCGCAAGCGTGCCGCCAATCTGGGTGTGGCAGCGGTCGGTCCAGACATCCGATGACACATCGTGCAGCCTTTGTTCGTAAAACAGGCTGACTGCCTTGTCCGCCAATCCGCAGGCCAGCGCACAGATGCGCAGCGCGTCGCGGCGGGCTTTGCCAGACGCAGG
>Ga0209480_10003062_pt1 | contig 11083 bp, 6 predicted proteins | sample JI61114C2DNA_FD_187501 | JGI IMG/M metagenome (GOLD analysis project Ga0209480, IMG submission 187501) | Wastewater effluent complex algal communities from Wisconsin, to seasonally profile nutrient transformation and Carbon sequestration -... | ecosystem: Engineered > WWTP > Effluent > Algae...
AATCTCGGCGACACAAATACCGGAAGGCGAGATTTTCTCAAGTTCATGGGTTTCAGTTTGGCTGCAGCAACTTTGGCTGCCTGCGAAACTCCTGTTGTGAAATCGATTCCTTATGTAGTTAAGCCTGAAGAAATAACTCCGGGCGTGGCAAACTTCTATGCCTCCACGTATTATGATGGAAACGACTACGGTAATCTGCTTGTAAAAACAAGAGAAGGCCGTCCAATTTTTATCAAAGGCAACAAAGATCATGGTATCAGCAAAGGAGGATTGAATTCGAGAATGAATTCTTCTGTTCTTGGGCTATATGATAGTTCGCGTGTAAAAGGTCCTTCTAAAAGTGGCGCGGATGTAACCTGGACTGATTTGGATGCGGATGTTAAATCGCAACTTGCTGCAGCAACACAGATTCGTATTGTTTCTGGAACGATTATCAGTCCAAGCACTCAGCGTGCAATTGCTGAATTCAGTGCGAAATATGCGGGTAAGGTAAAACATGTTCAGTACGACACGGTTTCATATTCCGGTCTTGCGAAAGCAAACAATGGTGTAGTTCCTAACTATGATTTTAGCAAGGCTAAAACGATTGTGAGTATTTCTGCGGATTTCCTTGGTTCCTGGCTCATGTCTTCTGCCTTTACTGTTCAATATGCGGATGGCCGCAGACCTGAAAATGGTTTCATGAACAAACACTATCAGTTTGAAAGTTTGATGTCGATCACTGGTTCTAATAGCGACATGCGTGTGCCAATTAAGCCTTCACAAGAGGGTCTGGTTGCAGCAGCATTGTATGCCGCAGTTACCGGTGGCGCACCAATAAGTGTCGAAGGTGCGGATACAGCTATTAAAAGCGCAGCCGATGATCTCAAAGCGTCACGCGGTGCTTCTCTTGTTGTCGCTGGAAGCAATGATCCAAATGTTCAATTAATTGTTGCGGCAATCAACAGTGCTCTAGGAAATCATGGCGCAACCATGGATGTTAAGAATGGCATCAATCTATTTCAGGGCAGTGACGAGCAAATGAAACAGCTCGTGGATGAAATGAATGCGGGTGCGGTGGATGCTTTGATTGTCTATGGATGCAATCCTGCCTATTCTTGGTATGAGGCCGACAAATTTGTTGCCGGACTCCAAAAAGTAAAAACCTCGGTAAGTTTCAATCTATACTCAGATGAAACTTCAAGCCGTTGCACATATATTGCTCCTGATCACCATTATCTGGAATCATGGAATGATTATTCGCCAATGAACGGACGGACCGATTTGGCTCAGCCTACGATCAGTCCACTTTACAATAGCAGATACGCACAAGAATCTCTGTTGAGATGGTGCGATAACGGCTCTGGTTATTATGACTATATCCGCTCAACTCACAATGGTGGCTATGCCCCATCGATGATGAAAACCGATGCGAATTGGAATACTGCTGTTCATAACGGAACCTTCCATCAGCCGATTGCGCTTGTTGCGGCTACTGAAACGCCAATTGTTTCTTCTGAAGAACCAGCAGCAGCAACTGCAGCAACTGTTGCCCCAGTGGCTTTTTCTATTGGTGATGCGATTAGTCGCGTCAGCAGCGCAAAATCCGGTGAATGGGAACTTTCCCTTTATGAGAAAGTTACCATGGGTAATGGTATTCATGCCAACAACGCATTGCTCAATGAAACTCCAGATCCGATAACTAAAGTAACCTGGGACAATTATGTAACCATGGCTGTGGCGGATATGAAGGAAATGGGTCTTGAGACTGCTATTGGTCAATGTGATTGCGCTTCTTTGGTAACGGTAACTGTAGACGGAAAATCAATAACATTGCCTGCGTTTCCAACCCCAGGTCAGAAGCGCAAAACAATGGGTATTGCACTTGGTTATGGACGTGGTGCAGGAAACGAAGAAATAGGTAAGGCAGCATTCCAGACAGGACGCAAAGGCGATCACCTGATGGAAAATGTGGGCGGAAAAGAACAACGTCAAACTGTTGGACGCAATGCATACCCATTTGCAGCTGTTGTGGATGGTCATGCGATCTACTCTACTTCAAATGTGACTATTGCCGCTGCGCCAGGAACTTATGCCATTGCGACAACGCAGATGCATAGCACTGTTATGGGCCGTGATTCCGTGGTGAAGGAAACGGTTATTGCGACCTATCTCAAGGAAAAAGATAAGAAAAAAGGTGAAGCTTCATACAATAAGGCTGTAACTCTGCCTGTGCATGAAGATATCAATAAGGATGGTAAGATTGATGTAAACGACCGCGTTGGAATTCGCGAAATGGATTTATGGAGAGATCATCCAGTAGAGGGAGTCGGACATCGCTGGGGACTAACGATTGATTTGAATTCATGTTTGGGTTGTGGTTCTTGTATCACGGCATGTCACACTGAAAACAACGTTCCGGTAGTTGGTAAGGATGAGGTTCTTCGTCACCGTGATATGCACTGGTTGCGAATCGATAGATATTTTTCTTCTGCTCAGGACACTTTGAAGGAAACTAAAGAGGCGAATCAGGTTGGTACAATCGGAGCTTATCGTTTAATGGAGGACCCGGAAGAAAATCCACAAACGGTGCACATGCCTATGATGTGTCAGCATTGTAACCACGCTCCTTGCGAAACGGTTTGCCCTGTTGCTGCAACTGTTCATAGCAATGAAGGCTTGAACAATATGGCCTACAACCGATGCATTGGCACTAGATATTGCGCGAATAACTGTCCTTACAAAGTCAGAAGATTCAACTGGTTCAACTACGTTACGAACGATAAGTTCGCAATGGTGAATCCTTCACAGGATGAGACTTTGCGTATGGTTCTGAATCCCGATGTTACGGTGCGTACTCGTGGTGTGATGGAAAAATGTAGTATGTGCCAGCAACGAATTCAAGGTGGTAAAACAGAAGCGAAAAAGAACGGAACGATTGTCCTCGATGGCATGATTCAGACTGCTTGCGCTGAGGCTTGCCCGACTAATGCGATTGTTTTCGGCGATTTGAATGATATGTCTTCCAAGAATGCGAAGCGCGCCAAAGACGTGCGTTCGTACCATGCTCTTGAAGAAGTGGGTATTCAACCGAATATCTTCTACATGACGAAAGTGAGAAACATCGAAGAAACCGAAGCCTGATAATTACAACTCAACGAGATGTTCAAAGAATCAAACATAAGAAAACCGCTGATCCTCGGTCACAAAACGTATCATGACATCACTCAGGATATCGTCGGACCGATTGAAGGACCAGCTCCAAAACAGTGGAAGATTGCTTTCACAATAGCGCTGATCGTGGCACTCTATGGTGTCGGCTGTATCATGTATTTGGTCGGCGTCGGAATCGGATCATGGGGATTGAATAAAACAGTTGGTTGGGCTTGGGATATTACCAACTTCGTTTGGTGGGTCGGTATAGGTCACGCTGGAACACTTATCTCTGCTGTGCTTTTGCTGTTTCGTCAGCGCTGGCGTATGGCCATCAACAGATCGGCCGAAGCAATGACCATTTTCGCCGTTATGATGGCTGCTGTCTTTCCGGTATTTCACATGGGTCGTGTTTGGATGGCCTACTGGACGCTGCCACTTCCTAACCAATTCGGATCTCTTTGGCCGAACTTCAATTCTGCCCTCATGTGGGACGTATTTGCAATTTCAACTTACTTCTCTGTATCTCTAGTCTTTTGGTATATCGGATTGATTCCTGACTTTGCAACTATTCGTGATAGACTGAGCAACCCAAGAGCTAAAAAGGTGTATAGCATTCTGAGTTTCGGATGGTCGGGCCGCGCAAAACATTGGACACGTTTCGAAGAAGTGTCTCTGGTGTTAGCAGGTATCGCTACCCCACTTGTGTTCTCTGTTCACTCGATTGTATCAATGGACTTTGCTACGTCGATCGTTCCAGGTTGGCATACCACAATCTTCCCTCCATACTTTGTTTCTGGAGCTATCTTCTCCGGTTTCGCTATGGTGCAGACGCTGCTTCTTATCATGCGTAAAACCATGAAACTTGAAGCTTACATTCACCTCAAACACATTGAATACATGAACATCGTAATCATTGTTACGGGTTCAATTGTCGGTGTGGCATATCTCACAGAGCTTTTTATCTCCGACTATTCTGGAGTGCAATATGAATCTTATGCATTCATCAATCGTTTCTCAGGCCCGCTAGCTTGGTCATATTGGTGCATGATGACATGCAATGTGATTTCTCCGCAGCTTTTCTGGTTTAAAAAACTAAGAACGAATCTTGGATTTACTTTCTTCATGTCAATCATCGTGAATATCGGTATGTGGTTCGAGCGTTTCGTAATCATCGTAACTTCTATCCACCGTGATTACGTGCCTGCTGCTTGGGGTGAATTCAAAGCATCTACCATTGATATCGGTATGTTCATTGGAACAATAGGAATTTTCTTCACTTTGTTTTTGCTGTTTGCTAGGTTCTTCCCTGTACTCGCATTGAATGAATTGAAGACTATTTTGAAGCAATCCGGTGAGAGTTACAAAAACGAAAACAAGCATTAAGCATTATTAATAGTAAGGATACTATGGCAAACAAGGTTTTCCACGTTATGTATGACGATGACCAAAAGCTCTTGGACGCTGCACGGACTCTCGTTTCTCAAGGTCTGCGCGTCAAGGATGTTTTTTCTCCGTTTCCGATCCACGGGCTTGACCCGGTAATTGGTGTGACAAGAACACGTCTGGCCATCTGCTCATTTCTGTACGCCTGCACGGGTACTATTCTCTCTATTCTGGGAACTTGGTACTTTATGGTGAGCGACTGGGATTGGAATATTGGTGGTAAGCCCAATTTTACGTGGATTGAGAATGCTCCTGCATTTGTTCCAGTTATTTTCGAATTTTCGGTTTTCTGTGGTGCTCACGGAATGGTAATCACCTATTTGTTGCGCAATGGCACTTTACCTGGTATGCCTGCCACAAACCCTGATCCACGCACAACAGATGATAAATTCGTAATGGAGATCACTACAGAAGAAAACAACCAATCGGCACAAGATATTGAATCAATGATTCGTGCGACCGATGTTTATGAACTTAGCATTAAAGACTACTGAGATGATGATTCGTCGTATATCAATTTTCGGCATTGTATGCATGGCAACCTTGGCTTTGTCATCGTGCAAGGAAGACCCGAATTCTCCCGGTGTTGAATACATGCCGGACATGTACCGTTCTCCAGCATTGGAGGCCTACATTGACTATGGCAATAACAAACACATGGATTGGACGGAAAACCAAAAGCGCGAAGCAAATGTGGTTTCAAAGTTGTCCAGAATGCCTGTTGAAGGTACAATTCCATATGGAAAAGCGGAAATGATGGCGTATGTGATGCCATATCCTCTGAACAATACTCCAGAAGATTATGAACGCGCAGCTATGGAAATCCACAGCCCAATGGCCAAGACGAAAAAGAATGTTACGCGTGGCAAAGAAATTTACACTTTGATGTGTACACATTGCCACGGTGAGGCTGGGCATGGAGATGGAGCTATTTCGAAGAACGGATTTATCCAGGGTATTCCAGACTACGCCACTAAATTGAAAGATTTGCCTGAGGGTAAAATGTTCCACACAATTACGTATGGTAAGGGTTTGATGGGACAGCACGCATCACAATTGAACCAACTTGAAAGATGGCAGGTTATTGAGTATGTGAAGTTGCTTCAGCAAGGAGTAACAGAGCCCGAGTTTGATAAGAATGATATGCTTGTATTGACTGCAGCTGTTGCCGAAGTTCCTGCTGATACTACCAAGAAATAAAAATTTCAGAATAATAAAATTGCCCGATTGACCAATATGGCACACGATAAACTTCATTTTCAAATTCCATCGAAGACTAAGACTTGGTCTATGGTGCTTATGGTGATTGGAGCTATTGCAGCTCTCACCGGATGGTTCTTTGACAAAACTGATCATCATCAATACTGGTGGGCGAACCTGCTCATCGGCAGTTTCTTTTTCTTCGCAATCTCTTTGGGAGCATTGTTCTTCTATTGTGTGCAGTATGCTGCAGAAGTTGCGTGGTCTGCTCAGTTAAAACGTGTGTTCGAAGCGATGTTTGCCTATATCCCATGGGGACTTGGCGCAATCATTATCGTTTTGCTGGCAGGTCAGTTTCACGTGCATCATCTTTATCATTGGATGGATCCTGAAGTGATTGATCCAAATAGTCCTTCTTACGATGCGCTGATCGCAGGTAAAATGCCATTTTTGTCTTCCTGGTTTTTCTGGTTGCGTGTGGTGTTATATGCGGCAGTGTTCGTTGGTTTTGGCTTTATGTTCAGAAAATGGTCATTGCTTGAGGATGAATCTCCAAGTCTAGATCTTCATTTGAAACAACACAGAAGAAGTGCTTTGTTTTTGGTGTTTTTCGCCTTTTTCAGTTCAGTTTTATCGTGGGACTGGTTGATGAGTATTGATACGCACTGGTACTCCACCATGTACGGCTGGTACATCTTTTCCGGCATGTGGGTTACTTGTATGATCTTCGCAACATTGCTGGTTCTTTGGCTGAAGGATTTGGGTTATTTGAATAAAGTGAATGATTCACACATTCACGATTTGGGGAAATGGATCTTCGCTGTCAGTATGTTGTGGAGCTACCTGTGGTTCTGTCAGTATATGTTGATCTGGTATTCGGACATTCCGGAAGAGGTAACATATTTCAAAGAGCGATACGATCATTACATGACTGGAATGTGGGCAATCTTCTTTTGCAATTTTGCAATTCCTTTTTATGTGCTCATCGCACGTGACGCAAAACGAAATGTGAAATTCCTCCGTCGCGTAGGAGCAATCATTTTTATTACTCACTTCCTGGATTTATATATGGCGGTTGTGCCAGGAACTGTGCACGGACATCTATCTTGGGGAATCGGTGAAAATATTCAGCATATCACTTTTGCATGGTGGTTTGAAATTGGAATGTTCCTCGGTTTTCTTGGATTATTTATTACGGTAGTGACACGCGCTCTCACCAAAGCAAGAATGATTTCAATCAATCATCCTTTCTTAAATGAGAGTGAAAATCACCACATTTAACACATCGTCTATTCATCGAATTGGAGTAAACAAGTAAAGAGAAATGAAACTTCTGGTTATACTGGTTATCGTTTTAGCAATCATTGCGATTGTTCAGCTGACGAAGGTCTACGAGTTCACACGTGCACTTCGTAAATCCAAAGAAGAGGATATATCACCCGCAGATAATAAACTGCAGGCCAATCTAATGTTGGTCTGGATGATCGTTTTTTTCATTAGTACTCTTGTGCTGTACGTGAGATACGGTGATTACCTTCCGGAATCTGCTTCTGAACACGGTAAAGATGTGGATTGGTTGATGAGCATCAATTTGTGGATGATCACAATTATGTTCTTTATCGTGAACGCAATGCTTTTCATTGTTTCATGGAAGTACTACTATCGAAAGGATAGAAAAGCGAAATTCTTTTTGCATGACAACAAACTTGAAATGATATGGACATTGGTACCTGGCGTTTCAATGGCTTTCATCATCGTTTTTGGATTGATTACTTGGAATAAAATTACAGGTCCTGCTTCTGAAGGTGCGCTTCTTGTCGAAGTTTATTCTAAACAGTTTGACTGGACGGCGCGTTATCCTGGTGATAACAATGAATTTGGTGCTGCCAACTACAATTTGATTAGTACCGACAATGCAATGGGCATTGTTACCAAAGAAAAGGTTCAAGCTAAATTGGATCAAATTGATGCTGACATAGAATCAATCAAGTCACAATTGGAAGAAAATAAAAAAGTTCCTGTGATGCCTGAATCATATGTAGAAACATTGCAAGACAAAATCTATCGTCTGGAACGACATAAACAACGTATTCTCGATATCGGTGAATACAAAACAGCTGCTGGTGTTAGCGATTGGGAAGCGGGTAATGATGATAAAATGGTGAAAGGCGAAATGCACATTCCTCTTGGTAAGGAAATAGAATTTATTTTCCGTTCACAGGATGTAATTCACTCGGCTTACATGCCACACTTCCGCGCTCAGATGAATACTGTGCCCGGCGTTCCAACTCGTTTTAAAATGACGCCAACAATTTCGACAAAGGAAATGAGACAGAAATTGGGTAACGAGGAATTCGATTACATTTTGTTGTGCAATAAAATCTGCGGAGCAGCGCACTTCAATATGCAAATGACAGTGGTTGTTGATACTCCTGAGGAATACGAAGTATGGCTCAAGGGTCAAAAGGAATTTATTCCGAAAGCTGCGCCTACTCCGGCTGACACTGCCAAAGTGGAAACACCAGCAATGGCTAGTACTGAAGTCAATACAATGACTCATTAAGAGGTTAGAACTATTAAGTAAAGAACAATGAGCACCGAACATACATCTGCAAACGATCACGGACACGATCACGGACATGCCCACCATCATGTAGAGTCATGGGTTTCCAAATACGTTTTTTCTCAAGATCATAAAATGATCTCGAAACAGTTTTTGGTCACCGCAATCTTCATGGGAATTGTCGCGGTAATGCTTTCTATTTTCTTCCGCCTTCAATTAGGATGGCCGGGTGAAAAATTCCAAATTTTGAACTTTTTCCTAGGGGATAAATGGGCACCGGATGGACAATTGGACAAAAATGCCTATCTCGCTATGGTCACTATCCATGGTACAATCATGGTGTTTTTCGTACTGACGGGCGGTTTGTCTGGAACTTTTGCGAATTTGCTTATCCCATTGCAGGTGGGTGCACGCGATATGGCCAGTGGATTTTTGAATATGCTTTCTTATTGGGCCTTCGCAATTTCTAGTGTAATCATGATTGCATCACTTTTTGTTGAGGGTGGTGCGGCTTCTGGCGGTTGGACGGTTTATCCTCCATTGTCAGCGCTGCCTCAGGCAATGCCGGGTTCAGGCACAGGTATGACACTCTGGCTCATCTCCATGGTGTTTTTCATCGCTTCCTCGTTACTAGGTGGATTGAATTATATTGTTACAATCATCAATCTTCGCACGCGTGGAATGAGTATGACTCGCCTTCCACTTACGATTTGGGCGCTTCTTGTAACTGCTATTCTAGGTGTATTATCATTCCCTGTTTTGGTTTCTGCGGCTGTGCTGCTTTTGATGGACAGAAGTTTTGGAACGGCTTTTTATCTTTCTGATATTTTTATTCAAGGTGAAGCATTAGACGTCACCGGCGGTTCTCCAATCTTGTTTCAACACTTGTTCTGGTTCCTTGGTCACCCTGAGGTGTATATCGTACTTCTTCCGGCTCTAGGTATTTCTTCTGAAATTATTGCTACGAATGCGCGCAAACCAATTTTTGGTTATAAAGCGATGGTGGGATCTATTCTTGCTATCGGATTCCTGTCGTTCATTGTGTGGGGTCACCACATGTATGTCACAGGAATGAATCCATTCCTTGGTTCGGTGTTCGTATTTACAACTTTGTTGATTGCGATTCCTTCTGCAGTGAAAGCTTTCAACTACATTACAACATTGTATCAAGGTAATATCCGCTTTACACCCGGAATGCTGTTCTCTATTGGATTGGTTTCAACTTTCGTAACAGGTGGACTTACTGGTATCATCCTGGCTGACTCTGCTCTTGATGTCAATGTGCATGATACGTATTTCGTAGTGGCGCACTTCCACATAGTTATGGGTATGTCCGCAATTTTTGGAATGTTCGGTGGTATATATCATTGGTTCCCAAAAATGTTCGGTCGAATGATGAATACTAAATTGGGTTTTGCACACTTCTGGCTTACGCTGGTTTGTGGTTTTGGTGTATTCTTCCCAATGCACTTTGTAGGTATGGCAGGTGCACCGCGTCGTTATTATGATTATTCAGAATTTGAGTTCCTTCAGTGGGTAATGGATTTGAATCCTCTTATTTCTGTTTTTGCTCTTGTTGGTGGAACTGCTCAGCTATTGTTCATTTTCAATTTCTTCCACAGCATTTATTATGGTCAACCGAGCACGCAGAACCCATGGGGCTCGAACACACTTGAGTGGACTACACCTGTGAAACATATGCACGGAAACTGGCCTGGTGCTTTACCTGAAGTACATCGCTGGGCTTATGATTATAGCAATCCTGATCACGAAGAGGATTTTGTTCCGCAAGTTGTTCCTTTGAAACCCGGAGAAGTAGGGCATTAAAAAATCTCAAATAAGAATCTTAAAACCCGCGTTTTTTTAATGCGGGTTTTTTTATAGTTTGTATTGAATATGACGGTAGTGAAATTTGCTTTTGTTTCATGTTTTTGAAAATGAAAATCCATCAGACGATGAAAAGCCGAATGCCCTTGAGCAGTCTTGAACTAATTGTGAGGAATTTTATCCATGACCTTGAGGGCATCCATGAAAGACACTTTTTTAGAATCCGTTGTGTTGATCAATTCTGTTGATCGTTTTACAGATGGAGCTTCTGAGAAGTAAATTCACACAATAATGCGCTGTTCTTTTTTGCTCATAGTTGGTTTGTTTCTTGTGAATTGTTTGTGCGCACAAACGATCAATCTTTCCGATTCTCTTCGGCAAGTACTTCAGCACAAACCAGTGCCAACCGCTAAATTCGATACGCGCAATTCTTTCATCACAGGTAAAAGTGCTAAGGTGTTTGGAGTAAAAGTCGGGGTGAGTTTCAGAAAAACACTCACCATCGGTATCGGTTACAATTGGATAGGAACAAAGTTTTCCGAGCCGTTGCAAATAGGAGATGACATTTTTGAAAGCGAAATCAAATTGAGATATGTTGCGCCGTTTCTGGAGTATTCTTTTTATAAAAAGGGTCCATGGGAAGCCACCGTGCCCGTTCAGATTGGCTTTGGCAAAAGTTTTTTACGTTACTCAACTACAAGCGGTAAAGAAAACATTCATGAAGGTCGTGTGGTTTTGTATGAACCTGGAATGGCCATCGAATACAAACTTTTTGACGTCGTTGGCATTGGCGCTGGTATGGGATATCGGATTATGCTCAAGAATAACAGAGCAATTGAACAGCAATTTACATCTCCTGTTTATGTTCTTCGGATTCGTCTGATATTTGACGAACTCTTTAAGAAATACAAAAAG
>Ga0209480_10003064_pt1 | contig 11081 bp, 3 predicted proteins | sample JI61114C2DNA_FD_187501 | JGI IMG/M metagenome (GOLD analysis project Ga0209480, IMG submission 187501) | Wastewater effluent complex algal communities from Wisconsin, to seasonally profile nutrient transformation and Carbon sequestration -... | ecosystem: Engineered > WWTP > Effluent > Algae...
CCGGCCTGCCCCAACACGATCAGTTGCGTGGGAGATTCGATTCGAGGTGACGAAATCGATTTGCCTTTGATCACATCGACGGTGAATTCGACCTCCATCGATGTTTCAAGACCATATTGAGAAGTTTCGCCATCACCTTGCAGCGCATGGGCATCGCCGAGATACAGCAATGCACCGGGTTGCTGCACGGTCAAATAAATCGTATTTCCTTCGATCACATCGGGCCAATCCATATTACCGCCGAAGCGGCCGGTGTCGCCGGTGGAGATTGCGGGCATGCCGTTACCGGGTGCGACACCCAAACCACCGAGCATAGGCCGGACGGGTAAGGAAATATTTTTGAGTTTGTCACTTGGGTTTTCAAGCGTCGCGATATTTTTGACTCGGTCGAGTTTCCAGCGCACCGGCTTTCCCAACTCACCGGCTTGCATTGCGAAGTTTGCACCGAGCGAACGACCGACGATGGAATCGAGACTGTCTGCGTAATCGCGATTCAACCGCACGCGATTGAGTTTGATAGCGAGCGAATCGCCGGGTTCTGCGTTCACGATAAAAAACGGCCCGGTTTGCGGATTGCCGAACAGGGCTTTTGTTTTTCCGTTTTCATCGACACCACCGGAATCCAGTGTGGTGGTTTTTACAGTGTCGCCTGGCCAAATTGTCAGCACCGGTAAACGATCAGGATCGAAAGTATTGGAATAATCGGTCGGTTTGAATTCATGATGACGTGCCGCGCTGGATGTCCGCTCGGGAACTAACCATGCGGTGAAATCATGCAACGTACGGACATCGGGATTGTTGGTGTCGGGCATATCGACACGGCCCTTCATTTTGCCTTCCGTGATATTTCCTTTGTAGGAATAGAAGGCCTTGCTGCTGTCTTTCACGACAAACTCGATGGTGGAATTTTTGAGCGTCCCGCTGAGATTGTCGCCATCGAGGGTACCGGTGATATTGACGCCATTGATGTCGAGATTTAGCGTCTGATACATCGGGCTTCCCCAGCGTACCGTTTTCACAATCCAGCTCTGCGCTGTTTTCGGCGGATCATTACGCTGGGCGTGGGCAAACGGTGCAATAAGCAGAAATATACTGATTATGAGAATGTGTTTTGCGATGCTTTTGAAATCGAATAAATAGAACATGCCTGCTTTCCCATGATGCGTGAATACGCATTCGTCTCAATCAGGATGCACTTGGCACTGCTTTGGTCGCGAGATTGGTTATTTCAACAAGCAACAAGCAACAAACAACAAATGGGGCCAGGTTCATTCATTCGCAGTTTTACCAGGCCGACCGCGGTATCAATTATCTTTGCGCGACCGGTTACAGCAACGGGCGAATGCAGGTTTTGGGAAATAACCGAACCGCGTAACTCAATGCTTACTTCGACAAAAACTTGATCCTAATCAAAGCACATGCGCAGCAGCTGGCTAACATTTCAAGCGAGCAGTTCACTTCTGGAGCTCATCTCCATGATTATTTGTTTAAAGCCTCACCCGGCGCCGCTATCGCGATGTCCGGTGATTTTGCGGATGATGATCTTGTGCGCCAGTTTATAAACGGCTGGTGGGTTTGCACACGGGCTGTGTTCGCCATCAACGCTCTCGGCCGCATTGGCGGGCAGTTGCCTGCTCCATACGCCGCACAATGGTGGCAAGGCTCGCATGCCGAATTGTTTTCGTACATGCAGACCCCTTCTTCCAAAACGAAACCAATAAGAATCCTTTTCCCACATCCATGTCCGTTTCCGGAGCGAAAACCCGTCTCTATATCTATGCGCATCCTTAAACACAGCTCGTGTCGGGCAAATTCCATCTATTTCCCCTGAATCATTTTTCTCCCCTCCCATACTCCATCCAACTAAAAGAGATATTTCGTCATGAAAAAAAATAAACGATCTACTCCCGTGCAGCGGCTGATTTTGAGCAGTGCAATTGCTGCCGGGATCGCCACCATGCTGATGCCGACGCAAAGCTGGGCGACCTGTACCGTTGGCGCGACCACGGTTCAATGCAGCACCACCTCGACGACTGATACAACATTTCCCGTTGGCACACCCAATGACCGCAATTACCAGGGCAACTTGGGCGTACCCGTTGTGTTGCTGGTAGATCCCGGAGCGACCGTCAGCGGTAATGGTTTGGCGGTTTCCAATGCGGGTACTGGCGGCATTAGCGTTACCAACAGCGGCGCGATCGTTGTGGATGCGGGCAACACCCCTACAGCTGGCGGCACAGCGGCCCTGTCGCTTAGCGCGGCCGGCGGCCCCATCACTTATACCGGCGGCAGCATCACCAATAACGGCACGGGCAATGCATTTAATGCGACGCAAACAGGCGGCGCAGGTTCTGTAAATATCAACATCAGCGGATCGGTGACTGCAGCGACAGGTGAAGGCGTTGTCGTTCGGGATGTTGCGACCAGCACCGGCATTTCGGTGACCACCAATGCGGTAACCGCACTGAATGCCGGCCAAGATGGTATCGATGTACAAACCCAATCGCTGACTGGCAATGCAACAGTCATAGCGAACGGCAACATTCAGGCTGGCAATGCAGGCATCGTCGCTGCGGTTCTCAATGGCGCTGCGACCGGTAATATTGACGTAACGGCCAACGGTTCAATCGATGCGCGTTTCGGTATCGATGCCGAAAACTTCGGTTCTGGTTCGACGAGCGTAACGACAGTCGGCGCCGTCAACACCACAAGCGGCAACGGTATTTTTGCGAGCACCTCTGGCGGCAATGTGACTGTCAATGCAGGTGCGGTCACGTCCACGGGCAACACCGCCATCATCGCGCAACAAAACGATGCTGCACAGGCCGGTACGATCAACGTGACGGCCGGCAACACCTCGGGTACGACCGGTATCGTGGCAACCAATAGCGGCACCGGAGCAACAACGATTACCGCCAACGGTACCGTTACCGGTACCGCGGCACAGGGCATCAGTGTCACCGGCAATAATGCCGTGACAGTGAATGTTGCCAACACCGTCACCGGTGCAACTCGCGGCCTGGATTTGATTGGTGGTACGGGCGGTACCGGCAATATCCTGGTGCAAGGTACCGGCAGTTTTGTCGGTGGTACTGGCAACGCTGCAACAATACAAAATAACGGCTCCGGCACGGTGACGGTGAATATCTCCGGCGGCGCCAGCTCTACCGATGCCGAGGGTATCGTGGTGCGTGATACGGCAGTGGGCGGCGACATCAGCGTTACGACCGGCGCGGTCACTACCTTCGCACCAGGCACTGATGCGATCGACGTTCAAACCCAATCGTCCACCGCGAATATCACGGTGGTAACGAACGGCGCCATACAGCCAGGAAATGCCGGTGTCGTCGCCGCTATTTTCCCTGGGGCGGCAACCGGCAATATCAATGTGACGACAAATGATGTGGTCAACGCCCGGTTTGGTATCGATGCAGAAAACTTCGGCACCGGTTCGACCTCGGTCACGACGGTCGGAGCAGTCACCGTAACGACCGGCAACGGTATTTTTGCTCAAACTTCTGGCGGTAACGTCACCGTCAACGCCGGTGCCGTGACATCCACCGGCAATACGGCCATCATCGCTCAGCAAATCGATGCTGCGCAGGCAGGCGCGATCAATGTGACCGCAGGCAATACCTCGGGTACAACGGGTATCGTTGCGACAAACAGCGGCTCCGGAGCAACAACGATTACCGCCAACGGCACGGTAACCGGCACTGCGGCACAGGGCATCAGTGTCACCGGCAATAATGCCGTGACAGTGAATGTCGCCAACACCGTGACCGGTGCAACTCGCGGCCTCGATTTGATTGGTGGTACCGGCGGTACCGGCAATATCCTTGTGCAAGGTACCGGTGGTTTTGTCGGCGGTACCAATGCAGCGAATATTCAAAACAATGGTTCGGGCACGGTAACGGTGAATGTCTCCGGTGCGACCAGCTCGACCGCTGGCGCTGGCATCGTGGTGCGCGATACCGCCGCTGGCGGCACCATCAGCGTGACCACCGGTTCCGTCACGGCATTAGCCGTCGGTCAAAACGGCATCGATATTCAAACCCAATCGGCTACCGCCGATGCGACCATCGTTGCCAACGGCAATGTGCAAGCTGGCAATGCCGGTCTCGTCGCTGCGATCTTTCCTAATGCAGGCACGGGCAATATTGATATCACTGCGAACGGTTCCATCGACGCCCGCTTCGGTATCGATGCAGAGAACTTCGGTACCGGTTCCACCACGGTGACCACTGTTGGTCCCGTCAATGCGACCAGCGGCAATGGCATCTTTGCCTTGACGTCCGGCGGCAATATCACCGTCAACGCAGGTGCAGTGACATCCACAGGCAACACCGCCATTATCGCGCAACAAAACGATGCTGCGCAGGCCGGTACGATCAACGTGACCGCAGGCAATGTGTCGGGTACGACTGGTATCGTGGCAACCAATTTCGGCACCGGCACCACCACAATTACCGCCAACGGCACCGTTACCGGTACTGCGGCACAGGGAATCAGGGTCAACGGCAATAATGCCGTGACAGTGAATGTCGCCAACACGGTCACCGGCTCAACCTTCGGCATCGAACTGGTCGGCGGCACTGGCGGCACCGGCAATATCCTTGTGCAAGGTACCGGCGGTTTTGTCGGTGGTACCAGCGATGCGGCCAATATTCTAAACAATGGTTCGGGTACGGTCACCGTCAACATCTCCGGCGCGAGCAGTTCGACCGCCGGTAATGGCATCCGGGTGCGCGATACCGCCGCTGGCGGCACCATCAGCGTGACCACCGGTTCCGTCACGGCATTAGCCGTCGGTCAAAACGGCATCGATATTCAAACCCAATCGGCCACCGCCGATGCGACCATCGTTGCCAACGGCAATGTGCAAGCTGGCAATGCCGGTCTCGTCGCTGCGATCTTTCCCAACGCAGGCACGGGCAATATTAACGTCACCGCGAACGGTTCAATCGATGCCCGCTTTGGTGTAGATGCCGAGAACTTTGGTACCGGTTCGACTTCGGTCACCACCGTCGGTCCGGTTAATGCGACAAACGGCAATGGCATCTTTGCCTTGACTTCCGGTGGCAATATCACCGTCAATGCCGGCGCAGTCACCTCCGTTAGCAACACCGCCATTATCGCGCAACAAAACGATGCTGCGCAGGCCGGTACGATCAACGTGACCGCAGGCAATGTGTCGGGTACAACTGGTATCGTGGCAACCAATTTCGGCACCGGGACCACCACAATTACCGCCAACGGCACCGTTACCGGTACTGCGGCACAGGGAATCAGGGTCAACGGCAATAATGCCGTGACAGTGAATGTCGCCAACACGGTCACCGGTGGAACTCGCGGCCTGGATTTGGTTGGTGGTACCGGCGGCACCGGCAATATCCTGGTGCAAGGTACCGGCGGTTTTGTCGGCGGCACCGATAACGCAGCGAATATTCAAAACGATGGTTCAGGTACGATCACCGTCAACATCTCCGGTGCGAGCAGTTCGACCGCCGGCAATGGCATCCGGGTGCGCGATACCGCCGCTGGCGGCAGCATCAGCGTGACCGCCGGTTCCGTCACCGCATTAACCGCCGGCCAAAACGGCATCGATATTCAAACCCAATCGGCCACCGCCAATGCCACGATCGTTGCCAATGGCAATGTGCAAGCTGGTAATGCCGGCCTCGTCGCCGCCATCTTCCCGGCAGGCGCCACCGGCAATATCAACGTGACGGCCAACGGCACAAACAACTCACGCTTTGGTATTGATGCTGAGAACTTCGGCACGGGTTCGACTACAGTCACCACTGTTGGCGCGACCAATGCGACCACCGGCAATGGCATCTTTGCCTTGACTAACGGCGGTGCCGTGACAGTTAATGCAGGCGCGGTAACCTCTACTGGCAACACCGCCATCATCGCGCAACAAACCAATGCCGCCGGGGCAGGTGCTGTCAATGTCACCGCAGGTAATGTCTCGGGAACGACCGGCATCTTCTTGAACAACGTCGGCACCGGGACAAGTACCATCAATGTCAACGGCTCGATCACTGGCACTGCCGGTCCTTCGATCAATGCCGATGGCCATGCAGTCGTTGTCAACATTGCAGGTTCGGGCACTGTCAACGGTTTTATCAACCTCACTGACAACGCCGATACCGTTAACAACAATGGCGTGTTCAGAGCTACCGGCACCAGCGATTTCGGCCTGGGCGCCGATCTGTTCAACAACGCGAATACGATTTTCGCATTGGGTGGAGCAACGAGCTTCATCGGTCTGGAAACACTGAGCAATTCGGGCACGATCAGTCTGTCCGATGGCACCGCCAACGATACCTTGACGGTATCGGGTAATTACGTCGGCACAGGCGGTACCCTCGTGCTTGATACCGTGCTGGGCAATGATGCATCGCTCACCGATCGTTTCGTCGTGGCGGGCAACACCAGCGGCTCTACCGGCATCGTCGTCAACAATGCAGGTGGCCTTGGCGCACAGACGACCGGCGACGGCATCATGGTAGTGGATGTGGCCGGCGTATCTGCAGCGAACGCCTTCAGTTTGAATAACACGGTTGTCGCTGGTGCATTCAATTACACCCTGTTTCAAAATGGCATCGTCAATCCTGCCGATGGCGATTGGTATTTGCGTTCAACGGCACGCGGCATTGTGTCGCCTGCAATGGTTATTCCCGATATGGGCAACAAGGCTTCTCTGTCGCTATTGGGCAGCTTGCAGGAACGCCTTGGTCAGCGTGGCACCGAAATGGACGAAGACGGCGCCTGGGTGCGGGTAACCGGCAGTGCCGGTTCGCAAACACATGAATCGAGCATCGGAAATTTCACAGGCCGCAATGATATTTTCTCCATCCAGGCCGGTGCAGATATTCATACCACCGAAAACGGAACCCGCTTCGGTGCATTCGCCGCCAAGACACAGAGCATTACCCATATGTTCGATCTCAGCATCGATCCCGACCTGGAAGCTGGCAGGGCCAAGGTTGATGGCTATGCCGTGGGTGGTTATGCCACCCATTATGGCGACAGCTATTACTGGGATGCGGTACTCCAATACGCCTGGCTGAATGCCGAGGCACGTGGTGGTAGCGATCGTTTTGAAACCGATAGCAAGAACTGGCTGGCTTCATTCGAATATGGCCGTTCGTTCAAATTCGGCGACAACAATGCGATTGAGCCACAGGCACAGATCATTGTTGGCAAAGGCAGTACGGATGATGCCAGCGACGGCTTCACTACCTACAACTACAACGATGAAAATGTTCTCGTCGGTCGCCTGGGCGTTCGCTGGACCCATGCAAAAGATCAGGGCACGGTGAAAGGCAGTTTCGTACCCTATGCAAAATTCAATGTTCTGCATAACTTCGGTGACGATTCGAGCCTGACGATTTCGCCCATCACCATCACGACCGAACGCAACGATACCTGGGCCGAAGTGGGTTTTGGCTTCAGTCTGTTGACGCAAAACAACTGGTCGGTGTTCATGCAGTACGACTACGAAAGAGGCATGGGTGATTCCGACCTCGAAAACCATACCGGCACGATTGGTTTACGCCGCAGCTGGTAATTGTTCCAACATCTACCCCGCCCTGGCGAAATCCAGGGCGGGGTATTTTTTTGTGCAATGAATTTGATCAATCTCACTTACTGAGACGGCCCTGCTCTACAAGGATGCTTTAATTTGCAAGGAAGCATGCATGAGCACCCAGCCAGCTCTGGTTTTCCAGAATCTCCCGCCCGCTTTGCCCTTGGCCGAGCGCAATATGCCGGGTTTGTCGAATCGACTTCAACGTAAATATTCCGATCGCATTACCGGTTCGATATTTTTGCCTGGGCATGAAGGCCGCTATGCCGAACTTCCACAGGATTTGCCGGCCGCTCTTGCTGCTGCCTTACGGACACGCGGTGTAGAACGCCTTTACAGTCATCAGGCCGAGGCTTGGCATGCCGTGCAAAAAGGTGATCATGTTGTCGTCGTAACGCCGACTGCATCGGGGAAAAGTCTTTGCTATACGTTGCCCGTGGTTGCAGGTGCGATGAAGAAACAGGCCAAGGCCTTGTATCTGTTTCCTACCAAGGCATTGGCGCAGGACCAGGTCGCGGAATTGCTGGAATTGAATCGCGCCGGACAACTGGGCGTGAAAGCATTTACCTTTGATGGCGATACGCCCGGCGATGCGCGGGCGGCAGTGCGACTACATGGCGATATCGTGGTGAGCAATCCGGACATGCTGCATCAGGCGATCTTGCCGCACCACACGAAGTGGGCGCAGTTCTTCGAGAATCTGCAATACGTGGTGATCGATGAAATCCATACCTATCGCGGCGTATTCGGCTCGCACGTAGCCAATGTGCTAAGGCGCTTGAAACGCGTATGTGCGTTTTACGGATCGAACCCGCAATTTATTTTGTGCTCGGCCACGATTGGCAACCCGAAAGCGCATGCCGAGGCGCTGATCGAACATGAAGTCACCGCGATTACCGAAAGCGGCGCGCCAACCGGCGACAAGCAGGTATTGTTGTGGAACCCGCCAGTGGTGAATCCGGATTTGGGTTTGCGGGCATCGGCACGTTCGCAAAGCAATCGCATCGCACGCTTGGCGATTCGCGCGGGATTGAAAACCTTGGTATTCGCACAATCGCGCACGATGGTGGAAGTGCTGACGAAATATCTGAAGGATGTTTTCGACAACGATCCGCGCAAGCCTGCGCGCATTCGTGCTTATCGCGGCGGTTATTTGCCGACCGAACGCCGCGAAGCCGAGAAAGCCATGCGTGATGGCAATATCGATGGCATCGTCAGTACCTCGGCACTCGAACTGGGCGTGGATATCGGCAGTCTTGATGTCGTGGTATTGAATGGCTACCCCGGCTCGGTCGCCGCGACCTGGCAACGTATTGGACGAGCCGGTCGGCGACAGCAGGCATCGCTCGGCGTGTTGGTCGCGAGTAGTGATCCGCTCGATCAATACCTGATTCGACATCCGGAGTTTTTTTCCGATGCCTCGCCGGAACATGCGCGCATCCATTCCGATCAAGCCTTGATTTTGCTCGATCATATTCGTTGCGCGGCTTTCGAATTGCCGTTCTTATCCGGCGAGCGGTTCGGACCGATTGATGCCGCGCCTTACCTCGAAGTATTGGGCGAAAGCGGCGTGTTGCATCAGGAAGGCGAACGCTGGGAATGGATCGCCGATTCGTATCCTGCCAACGCGGTGAGTCTGCGTTCGGTCGCCGACGGGAATTTCGTGGTTGTGAACCGCACCGATGGGCGACAGACGATTATTGCTGAAGTCGATTTTTCATCAGCTCCATTGACCTTGTACGAAGGCGCGATCCATATGATTCAATCGACCCCCTATCAGGTAGAAAAACTCGACTGGGAAGGTCGCAAGGCTTACGTGACCCGCACCCATGTCGATTACTACACCGACGCGATTGATTACACGAAACTAAAGGTACTCGAACGTTTTGATGGCGTAAATGCCGGCAAGGGTAACGCGCATCACGGGGAAGTGCATGTGGTGCGGCGGGTTTCCGGATACAAGAAGATTCGCTACTACACGCACGAAAACATCGGCTACGGCCCGGTGAATTTGCCGGACCAGGAATTGCATACAACGGCGGCATGGTGGCAATTACCACAATCGGTTCTCGATGCAGCATTTGATTCGCGACAAGCCGCACTCGATGGTTTTCTCGGCGCGGCTTATGCCTTGCATGTGGTAGCTACAGTTGCAGTAATGGCCGAAGCCCGGGATCTGCAGAAAGCCGTGGGTAGCGGCGATGGCGCGTGGTTCGCAGTCAGCGATGGCCGTGGTCGCGGGCAATTGCGTAGTGATGATGGCAATATTTCCGATGTCAATCGTGCGGAACGGTTCATCCCGACCGTGTATTTATACGACAACTATCCCGGCGGTGTCGGATTGAGCGAGCCGTTGTGGAAGCGGCAAGCGGAATTGTTGAAACGCGCGCAGGAATTGGTGAACGAATGCGACTGCAAAAGTGGGTGTCCCGCCTGCGTTGGCCCGGTATTGGCCGCAGATGAAAACCTGATTGAATCGCCCAAGTATTTGACCGCGAAAGTATTGGCTTTATTGGTGAATCAATGAGCGCTCTGCTCAATCAATTGAGAACATTGCGAAAGCAGGCTGGCGTTGTCGCTGCCACGCCTGCGGAACGGCCTGTCGCGCCAGATGATTTGCGAAAACTTCTAGGCATGCGCATGGCTTTGCAGAAGCGTTCTTATTCACAGGATCGTGTTTTGCCGGGAACCGAAATTTCGCCCGGCGTTTTGTATCTGGAAGAATTTTTCGGCTGTGCTGATTCGCCCAGTATCATCAATGCTGAATTCGCGAAATTCGGTTTGATCTCACACGAGCATTGCCTGTATTTCGATACCGAAACCACAGGGCTTTCCGGCGGCACCGGTACGCGGGCTTTCATGATCGGTGCGGCCGATTGGTTGAACGGGCAACTGCGCGTGCGGCAATTGTATTTGACCACGATGGGTGGCGAGCTTGCGATGCTCAAAGAATTCGCCACCTGGCTACAGCCGGAAACCGTGCTCGTGAGTTACAACGGCCGCTGTTATGACTCGCCATTATTGAAAACGCGGTATCGACTTGCGCGATTGCCCGATCCAATTACCGGGTTGCGGCATCTGGATTTGCTCTTCCCTACCCGCCGGTTCTATCGAGGTGTATGGGAAAACTGCAAACTCTCGACTATCGAAAGAAATGCGTTAGGCGTAGTTCGCGAAGATGATTTGCCGGGATCAGAAGCGCCACGAGCGTGGCGGGATTATTTACGCGGCGAATCGGCGAGAGATTTTCGACGGGTGATTCAACATAATTCGCAGGATATGAAGAGCCTGCATGGGTTGTTGGTACATTTATCTGAATTGTAATCATCGCCCGCAAGCGGCCTCTCACGGTGCAGGAGAACCGCTTGCGGACGACAATCAATAATTGCTTGACGTAAGCTGAAATCGGGCCCAGCCTGTCATTTCCTACAGGGGAACATCATGACCATTGCTCACGCGGTAGCAGGCCACACATTGTTGTTAC